>ENA-ORSJ01002358-ORSJ01002358.1-human-gut-metagenome-genome-assembly--contig:-NODE-2358-length-12656-cov-5.740973_pt1 | contig 12656 bp, 12 predicted proteins | sample MGYA00242191_ERZ509158 | MGnify/ENA primary metagenome ERZ509158 (study PRJEB26280, sample SAMEA2338623) | human gut metagenome | biome: human gut; feature: human-associated habitat; material: faeces... | reverse complement strand
CGACCCGCCGGATTGCGCGCGGCCGTGGCTGCGGCGGCCAATGCGCTGACAAGACCGCCCTGCCTTCGTCGGGCCGAGCGCAGATTGCCTTATTAAAAGACAACGCAAGCAAGGGGAAAGCAAACTGACTTGCTATTTCCCGAGCGCGGCTTATCTTATGCAAAGATAATGCAAGCGAGAGGAAAGCAAACTGACTTGCTATTTCCCGAGCGCAGCTTATCTTATGCAAAGATAATGCAAGCGAGAGGAAAGCAAGCGGGCTTGCTATTTCCCGAGCGCAGCTTATCTTATGCAAAGATACAACATTTTATTGCGTCAACCAAATGTTTGGCCATTTTTAGAAGTGGCAACACCAAAAAGCTGGTGCACGACGCCGAAGCCAACGCCAACACATGGCATGGCGGCAAGGCCGAGAGTACATATCCGCACACAGGCAGCAGCTCACGAAACAGGCTGGGAACAACCGCCAACCACCAGACACGCCATGCCACCATAGGCCTCGCGACAGCACATCGGTGTAAAATCGGTTTACCACCCTGGCCATTTGCGGCAAACCTCAGATTCACAGCGAATTGCAATACAGCAGGAAACGACTTGCCAAACGGCCCCTACCGGCATGCAGAACGGCAGGTATTGGCCGGTGAAAAGGGCCGTTTGGCAATGCAAAACGGCATCGACGCCAACAAGACCGGCCCTCTGTAAGCATATTTCACCATTATTGCCTGCTTGCCATGGCCATGCCGCCAAACCGCTACCCAACGGCTGCCGCAGCCCGGCAATGGCTCGAAACGATTGTTTGAAGAAAACATTTTGAAATTACAACGGTTTGTGCTACCTTTGCATAAGATAAGCTGCGCTCGGGAAATTGCAAGCCCGCTTGCTTTCCTCTCGCTTGCATTATCTTTGCATAAGATAAGCCGCGCCCAGCAATAGGCTGGCAAGCCCACATTGCTACCGCACGCATTACATTCAAACAAGATAGAATGCAAGTGGCAACAAACGGGCTGGATTGCCCGGAAAAGGGCGGTCCAACTGCCAAAATGAGCAAACCGGGCACGTCGCTGCCATGACTTGGCATGGCGGGAACAGCGGCAACAAAACAGTAACGACAGCGCCACGGCTCGCCTCGACAACACCAGGCCAAGGCTACGACGGCGGAACGGGCGGACGAACAAAACAAAAACGAGACAAAATGGACAAGAAAGAACTGATGATGAGGGCCATCAGGCTCTCGGAAGAAAGCGTAAGAAACGGTGGCGGACCGTTCGGCGCAGTGATAGCGCGCAACGGCGAGATTGTGGCTGAAGCCTCAAACAGCGTTACGCCCGACTGCGACCCGACGGCCCATGCCGAGGTGAACGCAATAAGGATGGCTGCACGCAACACCGGCAGCTACGACCTGAGCGGATGCGAGATATTCACATCGTGCGAACCATGCCCCATGTGCCTCGGGGCCATATACTGGGCTCACCTCGACAAGATTTACTATGCCAACGACAGGAAGGATGCTGCCGGCATAGGATTCGACGACGATTTCATTTACAAAGAACTGGAACTGAAACCGGCCGAGCGCCATAAACCGTCGGAAATATTCTTGCCCGAAGAGGCCAAGCGGGCTTTCGAGATGTGGAAGGAGAAAGACGACAAACGCGAATACTGACATTTGGCCCGGCCCGGAGGCTTTCACCCCGGGGTCGGGCCTTTGCATGGCATAATGACACAAGGGCCATGCAAGCACATTAATATTATATCTGGAAAACACCACCGAAACCTTTTATACCGCAAGCCCATGACCACGCTACAACGGAGGCGCTGCAGGCCGAAAAGGGCATCAATATGCCTTTTGAAGGCCACGCCATCCATGCCGCCTTCTGGGCTGAACGACATCAAACTTCCATTCTTATCCTGTTTGCGCACACAAAATATTGATTTACATCAAGAATAACGCAATTAACCAACACTTTCCGCTTCAAAGTGTTGGCCAATCCGCAAAAAGGCAGTACCTTTGCAACGTCAAAAGGTTAATAGATTGTTTTAGGTTAGTAATAATATTTATAGTTTTAGGTTTTTAGTTATTGGTAGAAAGAAAGTTTCAAGTGTGATAACAAAGGTCGTCGTGAGACGCTCTTAACTTTCAAAAGGTTAGTATTAGTATTAGTTATGATTCCTGCTTGCCATTATTATTTAATGGCAGCGGGACTCTGGCTAATAAAGCCGGAGTAACAAAAATGACAAGGATTTTTAGTTAAACATAGGCTTGGACGTCGCTGCCCGTTGATGGGTGGTGACGTTTTTTTTGTGCCGCCCGCGCGCAGGGGCTGCCTCACGGCATAGCCTGCGGCCCACGGGCGACACTGCATTTCATGCTTTCTCTATCAGCACTGTGGCGTAGGCGCTGATGCCTTCCTCACGCCCGGTAAACCCAAGGCGCTCGGTTGTTGTGGCCTTTATCGACACGTCATCCTCGTCAATGCCTATGATGGCGGCCATGCAACGCTTCATCTCGGGTATGTGCGGGTTCATCTTGGGCCTTTCGGCGCATATCGTGGCATCGATGTTGCCCACGGAGTAACCCTTCGTGGCTATCAGTTCCACTGTCTTGCGCAACAGCACCTTGCTGTCAATGCCGTCGGTCTCGGCCGCCGTGTCGGGGAAATGATAGCCTATGTCGCGCATGTTGGCAGCACCAAGCAGCGCGTCGCAGATGGCATGGATAAGCACATCGGCGTCACTATGCCCCAGCAATCCGAGGCTGTGGGCTATCTTTATTCCGCCAATCCAAAGCTCGCGGCCTTCAACCAGGCGGTGGACATCATATCCGAACCCTACTCTTATCTTCATATTCCTTATAGTATTGATGAATGTATGTAACTCAAAAAAATTGCCGGAACGGTACGGCAAGCAGCCCGAAGCCACCTTGCCGCACCGTCCCGGCACCAGGCCATGCCTCGCCGAGGGCAACAGGTGCCATCCCCGGTGGCATCACCTGCGGAACAGGTCTTTTATCCCGTCCATGTCAAACGCCAGCGAGAAGCGCAGCGTCTGGTCGAGCGGGTTGCTCTGCGCCGTAGATATGACGTAGCCCACGTCAAGCGAGAACACGCTCATGCGGAAGCCGCCGCCCACGGTGAAGTACTTGCGGTTGCCCTTGTTCTCGCTTTCGTGGTGGTAGCCTGCACGCAACGAGAACTGGTCATGGTAGACATACTCGGCTCCAACGCTCCATTGTATCTCCTCAAGCTCTTCCTTGAATCCTCCGGGAGCATCGCCAAAGCTCTTGAAAATGCCCGAGATGGAGCTCACATCGTTGTATTCCTCAATGACGCGGTTCCTGTAGTCGGTGGCCGACTCGCCCTCGTTCTGCAACGGAACGGTGGGCACAAGCAACTTGTTGGCGTCGGCCGATATCGAGAAACGGTTGTACTCGTCGATTGGCACCATCAACGAGGCACCTATGCGGAGGTTGGCCGGCAGGAACTGACTGCGGTTGTCGCCGTAATAAGTTATCTTGCTGCCCACGTTGCTTATGTTCATTCCGAGTCCAATCTGGCACTCGCGGCTGCCCATGGTGAAGTAATTGTTGTAATAAAGCGCCAGGTCGGCGGCGAAAGCCGAGGCCGGCGACGAGTCTTCGGTGTAGTCGTAGCGCAGGTCGGAGTATATCCAGCGTATCGCCGCGGCAATGGAGAAATAGTCGCTGAGCATGAGCGAGTATGCCACATCGATGGACATCTCATAGGGTTTGACGCTCATGGCGTTCTCCTCGGTCGAGGTCATGACCTCGCCGAGCGAGAAGTAACGCAGCGAACCCGACACGGCGCTGTAGTCGCCTATGCGGTAATAGCCGGCGACGTAAGCCAGGTCGATGTCGTTGACGAGCTGGCGGAGCCACGGGGTGTAGTTGAGCGACACGCCCGCCCGGCTGATGCAAAAAGGATATTTGGCCGGGTTCCAGTACTGCGAATTGACATCCGGGTCTGTGGCAACACCCACATCGCCCATTCCCGCAGCCCTTGCGTCGGGCGCAATGGTCTGCGATATGACCGCATGATCAACAGGATTAAACTCGCTCAGCTTGTCTTCCGCATGACCGGCGAGGGCCATCGACACGCACAACAGCGCAGCGTATATTCTCGGATTATGCTTCATTGAATGTTGGTGAAATTACTTTTTATTTGGTGAACACTAAACATAAAACGCCGCCATGGGCCCTTTTATTGCTCATTGTCATCATTTATTGCTTATTATTATCAGTTTCTTGGTCTTCGACGTATAGCTGCTGCCATCGCAACTTGCGCGCACCCGATACAGGTAAACGCCCGTGCCGAGTCGCCGGCCGCCGCCAACGGTGAGGTCCCAGTCGATGGTCAGCACGTTGTCGGTGGGCACGTCGGTCTCTGAATAAGACCACAGGTGGCGCCCGCTCATGTCGAACAAGTCGAGCACTACGTCGATCTCGCTGCCGATGCGGTCGTGGATGATGCGGAATGCCGTGGCCGTGACGGCGGGATTCTCGGTGCATTCAACATCGATGATGGACGGTTCGACGCCTCGCGCCACCCTGAACGTTAGCTCGGAGGTCGAAGAGTTGTTCAGCACATCCCACGCCCTGAACTGCAACCTGTGCTCCCCTTCCGACAGGGTTGGTATGCTGAAGCCTATCGTTCCGCTCTTGTAACTGCCGAAATCAAACGAGAAGTAATCGTTGAGCACGTAAGTCTGCGACATGTCGCCGTCGATGATGAGCTGCAAATCATGGCCCACGCCACCGCCGGAAGCGTTGATTCCGTCTTCGTCAGACACCTCCGCGACGAAATACGGCGTGGGATTGACGTACGATCCGTTTGTGAACGACGACGAATTGAGGTAACAGTATATCGCCGGACCGACGGAGTCGGGGCTGAGCTCGGCCGAGCCGTTGAACGTAATGGCCGAGCTTGCGCCGGCGGCAGTCTGGGTGCAGTCGTCGTTTACGGCATATATGTTTATCAGACCGTTGCCGTCGCTATACATAATGTCCTTTGGCACGACGAAAGAAAACTCGAATTGGCCGTCCGACACAGTGTTTGAACCTTTGAAAACCACGCTTGAACGGTCGGTAAACACAAACGCCTCGTCAGAGCCGTCGTTCGGGTCGGTGTTGTTCAGCTTGCATACGACCTCTTGCTCCGCATCGCTCACCGTTGCCGTCAGGGTGCCGTTGAAGCCCGAAGCTGTGGCATTGCCGTCGAGGATGCGCCCCCTTACCACTACCTCCGAGCCGGCCCCGAGGCGCACAGTGCCGCCTTCGCCAACGGCAACGCCACCGATGCTGTCGACCACAGCACCCAGAGTGGGCATGGCCAGCTTCATCGCTGGGTCGCCGAGCAGCGTAAACTGCAATTTGTTTACGGTAACGTCGCCCCCCGACTGGGCCTCGACGAGATACACCTTGGCCCTGCGCGCCGCCTCGCCGACAGAGACCAAACCCTCCGAATCGTCGAGCAGCTCGCGCATGAAGGCCATGTTCATGTTCTCGTTGTAGCTTGTGAATACAGTGCGGGTGGTTCCGTAGAAAGCCACGGCGCCACCTCTCGGGTTGAGGACGGCAGCTTCTCCGATGTTTTCTTCAAGCCCGTCGTAGGGCAGGATGTCGCATGCGGCGGTCACCCAGAGCGGAAGGTTGGACGAGACTGCGCTCTGGAAGTCGCTCAGCACAAGCACCTGCTCGTGAGAAATGCTGTTGGCTGAGCCATGTCCGTTGTAGTTCATCACCAGCGCCCCGTTGGCCATGTACTGCTTTACCAGCCTCACCACATCGGGATAACTGTTGCCCGTAGAAGTGACCTCGCGGTTGTAGGCATCCCACATTATCTTCCTCACATTATACTGCGGATGGTCTGCCATCACCATGTTGGCCACCCTGTCGGCCGTGACCATGTGCACATTGTTGTTTCCGTCGTCGCCCATGAGCACAATAGTGTTCTGCCACGCCCCTGCATTGGCATTGCTCATATACTGCTCGAGCTTGTCGAGCATTATGCCGGCCTCGGTTGCCGTCCTGACGGGGAAGCGGCCGACGGCCACGTCGGGCTTTCCGTAGCACGAATAGCGGCTGTTGCCGTCCTGGATGGTCTCGCCATCGTCGAGCATGCAATAGAAATCGTCAGACACATAGCAGTCTATGTGGTTGTAAGAGTTATCACTCTCGAAACAGAGCAGGAAGTCGTCGGGCGAGTATCCCCGCCATCCCTGTGTGACCATGCGGTTGTCCCAGGCGCCATCGCCGAACAAAACGAGATACTTGGGCATGTCGGCCTCAGTCTCGGCGCGGTCGTATAGCATCTTCATATAGCGCCTGTAGGCAGTGGCATCAGGCGTTCCGCTCGAAAACTCGTTGAAAATCTCGTCGGCAGGCACTATCCTCACTCGCATCGAATCGGCCTGCTCATGCAATGCGGCCAACCTTTCGGCCTGCTCGCGCAAGTGTTGCGACGTAGAGATGATTATCACCATGTCGGCCGGCCCATGGGCATGCAGGTCTTGGTTGGTTATGTTATAGACATACTCTGGCACCGGGAACGACGCCGACGACAGCCTCGGGGCCTCTTTGGGCTCATTGCTGTGAAGAGCGATATAGTCGAGGCGCATGGTTCCGCCCGACGTCTCGGTGATGGTAATCTTGTTTGACGAGGTGAGGTTTGACACGCTGTACTGCCCCGAGCTCACCCGCATGGCATCGTATTCGCCGGAAGACGAAATGTTGATTGTGCCCACCACACTGTCGTTGACGCTCACCGTGGCCGACGAAGCGCCATAGGCCGACAGCACGATGCGCACCGAACCGCGCCCCGAAGTGGATGGGCTCGACAACTGGTAGTCGCAGGCTGTGCCCAGGGGCAGCACCTGTGAGTCGTAAAGGTTGCGCCCGCCTTGATACCAAGCATAGTCGTCAACCTCGTAAAGGGTGTTGTAGTCATCGCCCGAAGGATAGAAAGAGCTTGCGAATGCCGCGCTGTCGAGCGTGGTGGCAGGCTCATCGCTCTCTGTCAGGAAGTAATAGCCGTAATCAGAATAATAGTTTCGCACACGGTCGTTTGATGACGACCAGCTCACAGGGCCGCGCGCATAGAACAGCCGGCGGCCGCCAACAGTGCACGTAGGCAGCTGCTTGAGGTCGTCGGTCTCGGTGAGATAATCGCCCGTGAGCGCCTCAGGCTGCAGTTCGCCGCCATACCCGTATATCCTGACACGCTCAAGCGAAGAGAACCCCGCGCGCCTGACAAGCTCGTCGGTAAGCTGATATACGCCGCTCGAAGGAACGCGAATCTTGGCCCACCTACCGCTGTTCAATACTGAATGCTCGGCATATCGAGAAGCCGCAGAAGCCACCGAAGCGCGCGAAGAGACTCGTTTCATTGCCGTCTTTGCTGCTTTCGCAACAATGTTCAGCTTAAAACTCACCAGCTTCTGGTATTTACCGTCGCGGAACACGAGCGGTATGAACGACACGTCGAGCGAGCCCTGCTTGCGCTCAACGCCTATCTTGGAAGTCACTACGGGCATGGCCGGCAGCGAATCAGACGTGATTGCCTTGTAGCGCCGCACGTCGGCTTCGGTCATGTCTACAAATTCGGGGTATTCTATTGTTACGTCATAAATCGAATCTCTGTAGTTGCAGCCTATCTTATGCGAATAAGCAAAGCGCGGCAAGAGCGTATCGATCTTGACTTGCTCGGCAGTCAAGTCGAAGAAACCCTGCGCGGCGGCATGGCCCGAACACCACACAAGAGCGGCAAACAACAGGAAACAGAATCTATTCATCACATCATTTACAATTAAATTCAAGCACCTTGCGGTCGGCAATGTATCCCTCAAGGTGGTCGTCGATGCTCACCGGTGTGGCCTTGGCGGGCGCGCCGGTAAATATCATGTCGCCCGTCTTCAGCGTGAAAAAGCGGCTTATGTAAGCAATCAGGCCATCGATGGGGCAAAGCATGTCGCCGGTGTAACCCTCCTGGGCCGTCTTGCCATTGACGTCGAGGCGGAAACAGAGCGACGCCACATCGAGGAAAGCCGCCTTGTCAACCCACTGCCCTATGGCCGCAGAGCCGTCGAAGCCCGTGGCCAGTTCCCACGGCATGCCACCGGCGCGCAGCCTCTCGAGCACGTCGCGGGCAGTAAAGCCAACCCCGACGGTCACGGCATCATAGTAGCGATGGGCAAACCTCTCGGGAATGCACTTGCCGAGGCGGCATATCCTGACCACGAGTTCGGCCTCGAAATCCACCCGCTCGCACCAGTCGGGCACGAAGAAGGGCTTCCTGTCCTTAAGCAACGCCGAATCGGCCTTGGTGAACACCACCGGTTCTACATTATTATATAACGCTGTTTCAGCCCCGATATTGTGTTGGGGATAGTTCATTGACAAAGCAAAAATCTTCATATAGTCATCATCTGAGTACAATACCTTTGCGCCGGCTGGGCCAACGCCGGGCCAAAGTTATTTAAAATTTCCGAGAAAGTGACAACAAACGGCAATGTTTTTTAATGCCTCCATAGCTACAGCCGTCCTACCACTGATGTGCAGTGGCAATTGGCGGGCAGGGCCGCCGAATTTCGGCGAACTTGCAAAATACGGGACTGCTCAATGGCAAAACTGCCTGACGAAACTGCGAACAGACTGCAAACAAATCCGCAGAACAACAATTCGCTTAAACAATATGGCCAATCAGGCCTTGCAATAGCTACTGCCCCGCAATTTGAAAATAACGGACACAGATTGCACAAACATGCATACGCACAGGCCAAACGGCACATACAGGTCTGCAAAACGACCCGTCCGGCCTTGCAGAACGGGCCTTTCCGGACAACAAAACGGCCCGTTTTACAACACTCAGTAACACAAGCCATTGGGCGAAACACACCATGCGGCAAAATATTCTTACATCCCTTTACGCCACACCGCCCCATGGTGTGCAGACTGCCCCACGCCCGTCGGGTGGAGGCAGGCATTAGTTTGGCCGCCAAAACAAAGTCGTAGACAAGCCGGCATACGCAATTTACACTGCATGCCATGCCACTGCGATTGGAAAACAAAACCACGGACAGGGTTTACGAAAGCCCCTGCCCGTGGAAGATATGTTATGAAAAAAATTACAGTCCTTACTCGGCGCGGAGTGTGAAACGCTTGAACGCAACCACAGTCAGGTCCTTGTCGGCAGCCTTCAGGTAGTCTGAAACGCTCAGCTTGCTGTCTTGTATAAACTCCTGGTTGAGCAGGCAAGAGTCCTTGTAGAACTTAGCCATACGGCCCTTTGCGATGTTCATCACCATCTGCTCGGGCAGGTTGGCAGCCTTCTGCTCAGCTGTAGTCTTCTTGAGCTGGCGAATCTCTTCGGCCTGAGCCTCGGTGATGTTGCCCTTCTGGATGCCTTCGGCCAGGTGTTCCTCGTTCTCAGCGATGTAAAGGTTGAACCCGGCCTTCTTCAGAGCGGCCTCAACAGCCTTCTGTACCTGCTCTTCCTTTGTCTTCTCGATGGCCACCTTCAGCTCAGTGTCCTTCACTTCCTGGGGTACGCTGGCCTCGTCGAGAGCCACGGGATTCATTGCAGCCACCTGCATGGCAACGGCGTGAGCCTGCTCCTCGGCGGGTTTGTTTGTCTGAACCATGGTGCAGAGCAAGTGCTTGTTCATGTGGTCGTAAACCGAAACGTTGTCACCCTCGATGAAGTTGTAGCCATCGAGCTCCATCTTCTCGCCGGTGATGCCGGAGCGAGCGATAACGGCGTCCTGAACCTTTGTGCCGTCAGCAATGGTAAGTTCCTTTACCTCGTCGAGCGACTTGGCCTTGGCAGCCACGGCAGCATCAAGTATGTCTTGTGTCAGCTTGATGTAATCAGCGCCATTTGCAACAAAGTCGGTCTCGCACTTCAAGGCGATGATGGCGGCAAAGCCCTCGCTTGCCTTTACGAGCACGCATCCGTTGGAGGTCTCGCGGTCGCTGCGCTTGGCTGCGATGGCCTGACCCTTCTCGCGGATTATCTCCATTGCCTTGTCGAAGTCGCCCTCAGAATCGGCCAGGGCCTTCTTGCAATCAGACAGACCGGCACCGGTCATCTTGCGGAGTTTCTGTATATCTGCTATTGAAACAGCCATAATTATTCGTTGATTAATGGTTTGTTGTTATTTGCTTTTGTTGTAAGCAACAGGCCGTGAGCGCCGTTCCCCGACGCAAGGGTGGCCCCTGCGCCGTCAGGACAGCAAGCGGCGGCCTGCAGCAAAGACTCTCGTCAAGCCTCAGCGGGAGCTTCCTCGGCAGCCTCCTCCTCGGCGGGAGCGGCAGCGACGGGAGCGTCCTGGGCAGCCTTGGGGGCATCCTTGCGGGCCTTGCGGGCACGCTTCGGCTTGTCCTCGCCGGCCTCAGCCTGTGCCTGTGCGGCAGCCTCGTCGGCCTTCTCGGCCTTGCGCTCCTCCAAGCCCTCGGCGATGGCGGCGCAGCAAGCATTGAGTATCACCTCAACGCTGTCCTTGGCGTCGTCGTTGGCCGGTATCACGAAGTCGATGTTCTTGGGATTAGAGTTGGTGTCCACGATGCCGAACACAGGTATTCCGAGGCGGTTGGCCTCCTTGACAGCGATGGCTTCCTTGAGCACGTCGACCACGAAGATGGCCGACGGCAGGCGGGTCAGGTCAGCGATAGAGCCAAGGTTCTTCTCGAGCTTGGCGCGCTGGCGCGAAATCTGCAGCAACTCACGCTTTGAAAGGTTGGCGTATGTGCCGTCGTTCATGAGCTTGTCGATGTTGGCCATCTTCTTTACAGCCTTGCGGATTGTGGGGAAGTTGGTGAGCATGCCGCCCGGCCAACGCTCTATCACATAAGGCATGTTGACGCTGGTAGCCTTCTCGGCAATCACGTCCTTTATCTGTTTTTTAGTAGCTACGAACAGGATCTTCTTGCCTGAACGTGCAATCTGCTTCAGCGCATCGGCAGCCTCGTCAATCTTAGCCACCGTCTTGTGGAGGTCTATGATGTGGATTCCGTTACGCTCGGTGTAGATATATGGAGCCATTGCGGGGTTCCACTTACGGTGCAAGTGGCCGAAGTGGCAGCCAGCCTGCAGCAGCATATCAAAGTTTGTTCTTGACATTGTTCTCTAAAATGTTTTGTTTGTTGTTTACTTTCTTTTTTATTCTATGATTAGAATCAGCCTGCCGGTAATCGGTTGCGGTTGCCCTGCCCTGCCCATCGGCGTGGGCCTGTCGGACGGCGGGCATGGTCTGGCCTGACCGGCCGCAGCAGAGTCCTGCAGGTTTAGATACTAAACGATGTCCAGTTTTCCTTGTCCCGGCCATGGCGGTTGCCCGTCTGTCAGGCAGCTTGGCCCGGCTTGCGGCACTGCCCACAGCCCGTGGCACCCAGGCGGGACGCCAACGAGGAATTAACGCTTACTGAACTGGAAGCGACGACGTGCCTTCGGACGACCCGGCTTCTTGCGCTCTACAACGCGAGAGTCGCGTGTGAGGAATCCGTGATCCTTGAGGTTCTTCTTGTCTTCGGCATTAACCTTTACGAGGGCGCGTGCGATTCCGAGGCGCAGAGCCTGGCTCTGTCCGGTGAATCCGCCACCGTCGAGGTTGGCCTTTATGTCATACTTGCCCTCAACCTCGAGCAGCTGCAGGGGCTGCTTAACCACATACTGGAGTATGGCAGAGGGGAAATATTCAGTTAAGTCTTTCTTATTGATAGTAATCTTGCCTGTGCCTTCGGTGAGATATACACGAGCCACGGCGGCCTTGCGGCGGCCAATTGCGTTAACTACTTCCATTATCTGAATGCTTATTTATACTGGTTAATATCTATTGTCCTTGGCTTCTGAGCCTCGTGCTTATGCTCTGTGCCCTCATATATATAGAGGTTGTTCATCAGGCTGCGGCCTAACGGGCCCTTGGGGAGCATTCCCTTCACGGCATGGCGCAAGATTTTCTCCACACCGTCCTTCTGCTTGCGCAGCTGGGCGGGCGAGTTGAAGCGCTGGCCTCCGGGATAACCAGTGTAGCGAGTGTAGACCTTGTCGGTCTCTTTCTTGCCGGAGAACACCACCTTGGCGGCGTTGATGATGATAACGTTGTCTCCACAGTCAACGTGAGGAGTAAAGTTGGGCTTATACTTTCCACGCAACAGCTTTGCCACCTTTGAGCAAAGGCGACCCACTATCTGGTCGCTTGCGTCGAGCACAACCCACTCTTTCTTGGCTGTTTCCTTGTTAGCGGAAATAGTCTTGTAACTTAAAGTGTTCATTTTAACTTTTAATTTTACTACTAAAAAACATTTGTTCATTATCGCCTGCGGCGTTGCCACAGGGTTGGACGGCGATTCACTAACCGCCAGGCCTGGCCAAAGACATGGCTATTAACACACCGCCCTATGGGGACTCTAAGGATTATCCCCGCAATAATCGGTCTGCAAAGGTAGTATTTTTCTCCATAATAAAATGTGATTGAACGCCGGTGCGACCTTTGTTTTATATTTATTTAACCTTTGCCGGGCGGTTTATGACCTGCGACGGGGCTTCGGGCGTTGCGCCAAGCATGTTGCGATGGCTGCCCGGAATGCTGCCGCGGCCATGGTGCAAAAGCCCTGCGACGGCTTGGCCAGACGGCTCGGATGTAAACAA
>ENA-ORSJ01002351-ORSJ01002351.1-human-gut-metagenome-genome-assembly--contig:-NODE-2351-length-12694-cov-2.928554_pt1 | contig 12694 bp, 11 predicted proteins | sample MGYA00242191_ERZ509158 | MGnify/ENA primary metagenome ERZ509158 (study PRJEB26280, sample SAMEA2338623) | human gut metagenome | biome: human gut; feature: human-associated habitat; material: faeces... | reverse complement strand
GCCTGCGCCTGGTCCACCATCCTCAACACCTGCCACGAGCCAAACGAACACTCCTCCATCAGTGCCACCCTGCGTGACGCAGCAGTCTTTGCCAGAATAGTCCTTGGAGAGCATGCGTGAACGCAAACCCCTCAACTCCCTTCTTTGACTGCGTAGTCGTTGGCGGAGGCCATGCCGGCTGCGAGGCAGCCGCTGCCCTCGCCCGCCTTGGACACAAGACCCTGCTTGTCACAGGCAATCTGGACAGATTAGGGCATCTTTCCTGCAATCCTGCCATAGGCGGCCTTGCCAAGACCCACATGGTGCGGGAAATCGACGCCCTTGGCGGCATGATGGGCCTTTGGGCAGACGCTTCGGCCATACAGATGCGCGTCCTCAATATGAGCAAGGGGCCGGCCGTACGGGCCACCCGCGGCCAGATGGACAGGCAGGCCTATATGGCAAATGTGCGCAAGACCCTGTTCTTTCTCCCAAATCTGCGTATCTGGCAGGATCAGGTGACAGGCCTTGTGGCAGACGACAAAAGGGTGACGGGTGTGACAACAAGGGCTGGCCTGCGCTTTTATGCAAGCCACGTGCTGCTCACAACAGGAACCTTCCTTTCCGGCCGCATCCACATAGGCCTTATCAACATGCCGGCAGGACGCCTTGGGGACGAGCCTGCAACCGAGCTCAGTTCCTCCCTGACAGCGCTTGGCATACAGCTTGGCCGCCTGAAGACAGGGACAACGCCGCGCCTTCTTGGCACAAGCATAGACTACGAGGCACTGGAGGCCCAGTATTCGGACGATCCTTTGCCCTGCTTCAGCTTCCACGGTCCCAAACCCTCCCTGCCCCAGATCCCCTGCTACGTCTCCTGGACCAACGAGACCACGCACGACATCATCCGCGAGGGTTTTGACAGATCCCCGCTCTTTACGGGCGTCATCCAGGGCACTGGTGCGCGCTACTGCCCATCCATAGAGGACAAGGTTGCCCGCTTCCCGCAAAGGGAGCGCCACCACGTGTTCCTTGAGCCAGAGGGCCTGGACGGGGCAGAGGTCTACTGCAACGGTATCAGCACCTCCCTGCCCCTGGACATACAGGAGCGCATGATCCACTCCATCCATGGTCTTGAACACGCGGTCATGGTGCGCCCCGGCTACGCCATAGAGTACGACTACGCAAATCCCCTGCAGGTGCAAAAGACCCTTGAGACCAAGGCTGTGCCAAACCTGTGGTTTGCTGGCCAGATCAACGGCACCTCGGGCTACGAGGAGGCTGCTGCCCAGGGCATGTGGGCAGCACTCAACATCTCCTGCCGCCTGCGCGATCTTCCGCCCTTTATGCCGCGCCGCGACGAGGCCTACATGGCTGTCCTTGTGGACGATCTTGTCACATTGGGCACACTCGAACCCTACCGCATGTTCACCTCAAGGGCAGAGCACAGGCTGCTCTTGCGCGAGGACACTGCGGACATGCGCCTAACCCCCAGGGGTCGCGAGCTTGGCCTTGTGGGGGATGAGCAGTGGGAGGCCTTTGAAAGGCGGCGCGAACTATGCGCTAGGGCAGACAGCTATCTGGAAACAAGGCGCCTTGGCTCAGGCACAGAGGTCAGGGGAGTTTCCGTGGCAGGCATGACCCTGGCAGATGTGCTGCGCAGGCCCGAGGTGGAGCTTTGCGAGCTTGCAGGCAAGGATACTGAGCTTTCCGCACTTTTGGAGGATGTCGACGACTTTACCCTGGGCACCATACAGGCAGATGTGAAGTACAAGGGCTATATCGAGCGACAAAGGGCCCTTGTTGCGCGCAGCCTGCGCCTTGAGGAGACCCCTCTTCCGGAAGATCTCGACTACACGGCAGTGGCGGGTCTATCCGGAGAGGTGGTGGAAAAGCTCTGCAGGGTCAGGCCGGCAAGCCTTGGACAGGCAGGCCGCATCTCCGGTGTCACTCCCGCAGCGGTGGACTGCCTTGAGATACATTTGCACAAGCTTGGGCTCTTGCGCCTTGGCAAGATGCGGTAGCACACCCAGTGCAATCGATCCCGGGGTCCGGATATCCGGACTTTCCGGGATTTTTTGTCTGTTGACCCGATCCGCCCGAACAAGTTAAGAAGAGTAAAGATTTTTTTGCGGGACCCCTTCCCGCAGCTTGCCCTTGAAAACACTTGGGGCAGGCGAAGCAACCCTCAACAAAGGAGCTGACCTTGGACAGCGACAATTCTGGCCATAGTCCCGGATTCTGGAGCCGGCTGGGACACTTTTTCGGCCACGATCCGGAAGAAAGTCTGGAACAAGCCATTATTGACGCCCGCGCAGACGGGGAAGTGGCGCCTGACCAGGAGGCAATGCTCCTGGCCATACTTCGTTTCAACAAACTGCAGGTGCAGGATACCATGACGCCGAGGGCGGACATAGACTGTGTTGCGGACGACGCCACCCTGAGCGAAGTGGCAGCGGCTGTCATGAGTTCGGGGCACTCCCGCCTGCCGGTGTACAGGGACAACAGGGACAATATCGTCGGCGTTGTCCACGCCAAGGATCTGCTCGCCTGCCTGAACGACACAGCTTCCCTGAACAACCCCGTCTCCAGCATCATGCGCGACGCATTCTTCGTGCCGGAAACAAAGAGCCTTCCCTCGCTCCTGCAGGAATTTCGCCTGCGCAAGCAGCATATTGCCGTTGCCCTGGACGAATACGGCGGCACAAGCGGCCTTGTGTCCATGGAAGACGTCCTGGAAGAGATTTTCGGCGACATCGAGGACGAGCACGACAAGCCTGCCAAGGACACCATCACGGACCTTGGCAACAATGTCTTCGAAATGTCCGCCAGGGTGTACCTCGAGGATCTGGCAGAGGTTGGCCCCACAATCACCTCCGAGGACGTGGACACCATTGGCGGCTATCTGTCCATGGAATTCGGGCACGTGCCGGCTGTCGGGGAGACCATGACCCTGGATGGCTGGATCTTCACTGTCCTTGATGCGGACAAGAAGCACGTCAAGCGCCTGCGCATGACAAGGGCCGAGGAAAAGGAAGAAGAGCCCGCTGCCTGAGCCCCGGGCTTGTTCCCATCCCCTGGCCCTGGTGCCTTCAAATACTTCAGACCCTGCCAGGCCTGCCTGACACGGGTCTTTTTTGACGCAAGCCCCATCATACATGATAGCACATTCCAAAGCACGCTTCCTGGCTCTGACCTTCGTTGTCCTTGGCCTTTGGCTCGGCTTCCCCAACAAGCTCGTTTCCCTGCCCTTCCTGGTCCTCTTCTATCCTTTGGGCCTGGCTCTTCTTGGGAAAACAGAGCCCACCCCTAAAAAAGCCTTTCTTGCAGCCTGGCTTGCAGGAAGTCTTGGACACGTTCTTGCCCTCTACTGGCTCTACGTGCCCATGACAAACGTGGGCGGCCTGCCCCTTGCCGCTGCCATCCCCTGCGCCCTTTTGGTGTGCGTGATTCTGGCAACCCAGGCAGGGCTCTTTGCCCTTGCAAGCCGCTACTTCTGGAAGGAAGAGGTGCCTCTGACATCGCTTGCCATGGCCCTTGTCTGGTACTTTCTGGAACTGGGCTACGCACTTGTCGCAGGCTTTCCCTGGCTGCCCCTCTCGGGCGCCCTTGCCCCCCTTCCCTGGAGTCTGCAGATTGCGGACACCCTGGGTGCCACCCTTGCGGGTGCACTTTGGGCCGGCTGCGCCATGGTCATAGGTGGCGCCATCTTTGCCCAAAGATGGCAGGGCCATGTCGCTGGCCTTGTCTGCGCTCTTCTCATTGGCGGCTACGGGATGTATCGCCTTCCGGAGAAGGCCCAGCTTGTGGGCCCGGAGGAGGCTGCCTTCCAGCTGCCAAAGCTCTCGGAGGACAAGACAGTCTTTCCTGTCCTATTGGTCGAGGGCAACATTGACCAGAACCAGAAGTGGGTGGAATCCTTCCGTACCTCCACAGTGAAGACCTATGTGGACTTGAGCCTTTTTGCAGTACAAAAGGCCAGGCAAAGGGCAAGGAACGACGAGGAAAGGCTTGCGCTTGAAAGCTATCTTTCCCGCGGGCTCATCCTCTGGCCTGAAACGGCCATGCCCTTCGATCTTGCGCGCTCGCACCATACCCGCAGCCTCATGACCATGGTCATAGAGGCAAAAATGCCCCTTCTGACCGGAGCTCCGGGCCAGGAGGCAGGCCCTGGCCGTACAAGACAGGTTTTCAACCGCGTCTGGCTCCTTGACGCCAACGGCTATCCTGCCGGAAGCTACGACAAGGAACATCTGGTCCCCTTTGGGGAATACGTGCCCTCGTTCTTCCGCTGGAAGTTTCTGGAAGGTCTCTTGCAGGAAATAGGCGCCTATTCCGAGGGCACACGCACAAATCCCCTGCGCCTGGGCTCTCTTTCCCTGGGGCCCCTTGTCTGCTACGAAGCAGTCTTTCCCTGGCTTGCCCAGGAGCGCGTGGCAAGGGGTGCAAACGTTCTTGTGGACGTGAGCAACGACGCCTGGTTTGGCGACACCTCTGCCCCCTGGCAGCATCTGGCCTTGACGGGGCTAAGGGCCCTTGAACAGAACCGCTACCTTGTGCGCTGCACAAATTCCGGTATTTCCGCCATATTCGACAACCGCGGACGCCTGGTGTTCCAGGGACCACAGTTTCAGGCAGAAGCCTTGTGGGCCGAGGCAGCAACCATATCCGAAAACAGCCTCTTCCACAGATACTACATGTACATCCCCGCGGCATGCGGCATAGTACTCGCACTTCTTCTTGCATTTTTCGCACTTGCGGGAAAAAGGGCCAACATTCCATCCAAAAAGGCATAAGAAAGGATACAAGATATGCAACAGCTCAGTGAACTCCGCCCCCGCTGTCAGGAACTGACAAACCGCTTCCAGACCCTCTGGGGGCGCCTTTGACGTTGAAAAAGGAAAACTCAAGCTCAAGGACATAGAAAAAAGGCTGGCTGACCCCGACGCCTGGAGCAATCACGAGGAATTGCGCCCCATACTGCAGGAAAAGAGTAGGCTGGAGGAAGACATAGAGCGCTCTTCAGCCCTAAAATCCTGCTGGGAGGATCAGGAAGCCTTGCTTGAACTGTGCGGCGAGGCCGAGGGCGACGAGCTGGAAGAAATGCTGGACAGCCTTAAAAGCCAGTGCGACGAGCTGGAAAAAAGGCTGGACGAGACGGAAATGGTCACCCTCCTTGGCGGCGAGGAAGACAAGCAAAATGCCATCATCGAAATCCACTCCGGTGCCGGCGGCACAGAGGCCCAGGACTGGGCGGAAATGCTTGAGCGCATGTATTTGCGCTGGGCAGCCCGCCACGGCTTCAAGGTGGAGGAACTGGACTATCTGCCAGGCGAAGAGGCTGGCATCAAGCGCGTGACCCTGCGCATCGTTGGCCCCTATGCCTTCGGGCAGCTCAGATCCGAGCGCGGCATCCACCGCCTCATCCGCATCTCGCCCTTTGACGCCTCCGGCAGGCGCCACACGTCCTTTGCCTCCCTGGACGTCATTCCGGATATTGGCAACGATATCAAGCTGGATATCAAGGAATCGGATCTGCGCATAGACACCTTCCGTTCCTCGGGGCCTGGCGGCCAGGGCGTGAACACCACAACCTCGGCAGTGCGCATCACCCACCTTCCCACGGGCATCACTGCCCAGTGCCAGAACGAGCGCAGCCAGCACCACAACAAGGACAGCGCCATGCGCATCCTCATGGGCAGGCTCTACAACCTGGAACTGGAAAAGAGGGACGCGGAGCGCCAGGCCAATTACGCCAGCAAGGAAGCCATTGCCTTTGGCAGCCAGATCCGCACCTATACCCTGCAGCCCTTCAGGCTCGTGAAGGATCACCGCACAAACTTTGAGTCTACGGATGTGGACGCAGTGCTCGACGGCGACATAGACGGCTTTACCCACGCCTACCTGCTCTACAGACATGAGCAAAACAGTTCTCAGAAGAATTGATTGCCACGAGGCAGAAGAACTTGCTCTCGCACTTGAGGCCGAGGAAGCACGCTGCCAAAGGGGCTGCGCTCAAACGCAGCTTCTTGGCCTGCGCCTTTTTGGCGAGAGTGCGGGCTCTGTCTGCGGGCATTTTGCAAGCGTAGCCAAGGCATGCGACAGGATCTTTGTCCTGGACAAATGGTCTGCCGTACTTTTGCAGCCAAGGCAGGACGAGGAGGCGGCGCGCAGGGTCGGGGACAATGTCCTGCGATTTGCGGGCTGTCCCTGCGCCCTTTTGCTGTGCAGCGTTCCGGACTCTTTCCTGCTTGCAAAAGGAGCCGGGAGCGTTCTCTCGTTCTTCGAGAAGAGTCTCAAAAAGGCCTCTCCGGATGCCTCGGTCCAGACGATCAGCCTTCCGGGAAGTGCACGCAGCTCTGAGGATGCGGCCAGGGTCAGCGTGGAAGAAAAGAATTTCCTGTTTTCCTGCTGAATGTTCTCGACAGGAGTAGTGATATGCCAGTAGCGAACAAAGGCCTGCCAGGGGCAGGAACCGGGCAAAGGGGTACCACCAAGAGCCAGAGCACTGCTTCCCCAAAGAGGGTGGCTGCAAGAGCCGGCGCCCAGGGCACTGCCCGCCAGGAGGTCCAGGGCCAGACCCTGAGTGTAGCTATCCTGAGCGGCAAGGGCGGTGTCGGCAAGAGCAACGTGACCCTCAATCTGGGCCTTGCACTGCAAAATGCAGGAGCAAGGGTGCTGGTCCTGGACGGGGACCTTGGGCTTGCCAACGTGGACGTGCTCATGGGCTTTACCCCTGGGGGAACACTGTGGGATGTCCTGCAGGGAAGAACGGATCTTGCAAGCGTCTTGCACACGGACGTTTCGGGGCTGAATGTACTGCCTGCAGCCTCCGGCACAGGAAACCAGGCCCAGCTTGACGCAAAATCCTGCCAGCAGCTCATCAAGAGCGTGCGGCCATTGGCAGAGAAGCACGACTTTGTGCTGCTTGACCTTGGCGCAGGGCTTTCGGATACGGTGCGCCTGCTTGCAAGGGCCTGCGCGGTTCCCCTTCTTGTCACAACGCCGGAACCTACTGCCATAGCCGATGCCTACGCACTCATAAAAGTGCTCAACAAGAGCCACAACATGAGCAATTTCCAGATCGTGGTGAACAATGTCTTCAATGAAGACGAGGTAGCGCTCACAAGAACGCGCCTTGTAGGAGCAAGCAGGAAGTTTTTGCAGATAACGCCCAAAATCCTTGGCTCCATACGCCACGACCCTGCCCTGCAGGAAGCGGTGTGCCGCAGGGTCCCCCTCCTGCGCCTTTCGCCACAGGCGCCTGCCTCTCAGGACATCACGGCCCTGGCAAAAAAGCTCAAGAGTCTGCGCAGGAAGATGATGACAGAAGGAATGCTTTCCCCCTGCCTGACCCTGCGCAGAAAAAGCCCTTCCCAGCAATAGGAAAAACTCCAGGGGCCCCAGGACGGAGGCCCCTTTTTTTGCGAAAATGCAGATTTTGTGCGAGGGGCGGAAGGTCTTCACATTTTCCTAACGCCTTCCCCGCTAGAAGTCTTTCCAACATGCGGGGCAAGGCCCAGGAAAAGCCTCCCCTCAACAAAAAAGAATTCGAACCTTGCAATACATCGCAGACTGGCTGCCTAAAAAGGGTGGCCAGAACAGGAGCCAATCATGCGCACTCTTCTCACTGCCCTTCTCGTTCTTGCCCTTGCCACCCCTGCCATGGCCGCCTTCAAGGGACCAGGCACCGAACCTGCCCCTCAGGTCATGGGCGGCTTCAAAGGCCCCCACAGCATGGGTGTCACCAAGGCTTCCCAGGTAGCAGCAGCCCACGATGATACCCCGGTAAATCTCACAGGTCACCTTGTGGAACAGCTTGCCCCCTACAAGTACACCTTCCGCGACGAAACGGGATCCGTTGTGGTGGACATTGACCAGAGGAAGTTCCGTGGCCAGACCGTGACCCCGGATACCAGGATCCGCATTGTGGGCGAAGTGGACTACGACCACGGCAACAAGGAAGTGGATGTGGACTACCTGGAAGTGCTCCGCTAGATCGTAACGCACATCCCCAAAGAGCCAGGGCCATGGCGTACCCCCGTCATGGCCCGTCTCGCTTGCAGGAGGCCTTATGCCACCAAAAGCCATCCGCGTGCTGATAGTGGAAGACAACCAGGACATCACAGCCAACCTCTATGCCTTCCTTGAACCCCTGGGCTATCAGCTTGACTGCGCAGCCAACGGCCTGGCAGGCCTGGAGCTTGCCGTAAAGAACAGCTACGACGTCATGGTGCTCGACATCATGCTCCCCGGCATGGACGGCCTTGCCGTATGCAAAACCTTGCGCGAGCGCCACGCAAGGGCCTTGCCCATCCTCATGCTTACAGCCAGAGACACTGTGGCGGACAGGGTGAGTGGCCTCGACTGCGGGGCGGACGACTATCTTGTGAAGCCCTTTTCCATGAAGGAGCTGGACGCACGGCTGCGGGCTCTTGTGCGCAGGGCCAGGGGCGAGCAGGTGGCGAGCATTTTGCGCTTCGAGGATGTAGAACTTGATCCCGCAACCCACAAGGTCACGCGCAGCGGCCTGCCCATACGCCTTGGGCCTGCCGCCTTCTCCATCCTGGAGGAACTTATGCGGGCAGCGCCAGCCGTTGTCAGCCGCCAGGACCTTGAACAGATGCTCTGGGGTGACAATCCTCCGGACAGCGATGTGTTGCGCACCCACATTCATGAGCTTAGAAGCAAGCTCGACAAGCCCTTCACCATTCCCCTGCTCAAGACTGTGCCTCATGTGGGCTTTGTTTTGGCAAAGCCGGATGTGCCAAGAAAAAACATGTCTGACGCATAGGTTCCCCTTGCGAAACATTTTCCGAAAATCCGGATTTCCGGTGTTTCGGAATTTCCGATTTTCAGGGCCAGGGAGGTTTTGGCATGGGCAAACGACAATGGATACTCCAGGGGGTTGGAAACCTGACAGAGCATTTCCTGCGCTTTGTGCGCAAGAGAGAAGGGAAAATGCGCCCTTGGGGGATAAAGACTCTTCTGGCCTTCAGGGAACATGCCAGGCACAGCATGCGGACCCGCATTGCCTTGAGCCTTGCCGGTCTCTCCCTCGCCTGTTTTTTCGTGCTCTCCCTCTGCGGTCTTGTCGCCTACAATTTCACAATTTCCCATATTGTGCGCTGGCACATGGATCCCATTTTGCACATGCTGGTTGCGGCCTCGAAGGATGGCGAAAAAGCCAAGATCCACTCTCTGGCTGCTGATCTGCGCGTTCTCTGGTACACGGACGGGGACATCCCTGACGAGTTTCGTCCAGCGCCAGGCAAGGAGGAACTCAACCGCATAGGAGATGAGCGCTACGTCCTTGTCAGTGCCGACATGGACGGCCATGTGTATGCGGTTGTGGTGAAGGTGGAGGATCTGGACGACATAGAGGAAGCCATGTTCACTGCAGCCATGGCCTGCGGTGCGGCAAGCCTTCTGGCCTCGCTGCTTCTTTCCTTCTGGCTTTCGAGAAGACTTGTGACCCCTGTGGTGCAACTCACAGACAGGGTGCGCGACAACGCTTCCCTTGAAGAGAGCGAACTGTGCTCCCGCAAGGACGAGGTGGGACGCCTGGCCCGGGCTTTTGCCAGCCGCGAGCAAAGCCTCAGGGCCTTCCTTGTGCGCGAACAGCTCTTTACCGGGGACGTGAGCCACGAACTGCGCACCCCCCTCACTGTCCTGCAGGGCTGCACGGAAATTCTGGAGCTCAGGGTACGGGACGCAAGCATAACGCCTGTGCTTTCGCGCATGCAAAAAACGCTCGCCACCATGACGGGCACGGTTGCGACCATGCTTCTTTTGGCAAGAAAGCCGGAACAGCTGGAACAGCACCATTTTGACATGAGCGCACTTGCCAGAAACGAGGAGGAATTTGTATCGGACCTTCTCAAGGATCGTCCCATTGTCTACGAGGCGCATCTTGCAGACCACCTCATGATCCGCGGTAACCCGGATCTGGCAGCCCTTGTCCTGCACAATCTTCTGGACAACGCCTGCCGCTACACAAGCACAGGCTCCATTGTCCTCACCCTGAATGCACAGGGCTTTACTGTGCGCGACACTGCCCCCCACATAGACGAGGCAGTGCGAAAAAGGATGTTCGAGCGCGGCATGCGCGGCAATGACAAGACTCCCGGCAGCGGCCTTGGGCTTTCTCTTGTGCAACGGGGGTGCGAACGCATGGGCTGGCAGGTGAGCCACAGCCTGTGGGATGAGGGCAATGTGTTCACAGTCGTGTTTGCACAGTCCCAAAAAAGAGTTTCAGGTCATGGGGAACAGGCCTAAGGCCCCCATTCCCCAAAGGAGGAGACAGGCAATGCCCCAAACATTGGGCAAGGAATACTTTGAGACAAAGCGAAAGGAGACTTTGCCCAGGAGGCTGAACAACCCCATGGTTCAGGAAGACAGTCTGGCCGGGAAAATTTTGCGCAACGGCCTCATAGGCCAGAGAGCCATCCTGGAAGAACAGCTGCGCAAGGGCATCCCCCTTGTCATGGCTGACGAAAAAGGACGCCTTTTTCAGGAAAATCCCGACGGCACCTTCGAATACATTGAGCCAGCAGAACAGGAAGAGACGTCATGCGGCAAAAGCCTGAACTGATCTTCGTCTGCGGCTGCAACGGGGCCGGCAAAAGCACGCTCACGCGTGCGGCACACTGCATGGAGAAGGGATACGCCCTCCTTGATCCAGACAGGATTTCCCTGGAAGAACACCTGACGGCTGTCACAGCTGGCAGGGAAGTGTCCAGACGAGTACGGGAATACATTGCCCAAGGGACACCCTTCATAAAGGAATCAACACTCACATCAAAATTCGATTTCTCCATTGCCGCAAGAGCGAAGGACGCAGGTTTCACGCTCACGCTGCTCTACATTGGCCTGCAAAGTGCTGCGCTGGCCCTTGCAAGGGTACGAAGCAGGGTGCGCAAATGGCGGACACAACGTTCCCGCCGAGGACATTTGTCGAAGGTACGAGCGCTCCCTTGCCAATCTTGTACAGGCAACTAAAGTCTTCGATTCTGTCCTTGTCCTGGACAACAGCGGTCCCTCCTACAGGGAGGTTGCCCTTTTCCGTGGCGGGTGTTGTGCGAGATACACATATTCGCCTTCCTGGTTTTGCAAGGTGGCAGAAAAACTTCGGCTTGAGAGCCCATCATCCCCATCCCTGGCACTCCAGACCTGCCCTTTGGCTCAACCCAACATAATATGAATGGCCTTTCAAGGGGCTTGCCTCCAAGACTTCCTCCGTCTACAAGCAGGGGAACAACGAATTTTTCCAAGGCTGCGGGGACGACCCTGTAGTCTCAAAAACAAACGGGGACGACCTCACAAGACCAAGAGAGTATATCAGTATGGACTGGGTCTATCTTGTGATCGCCGGCCTTCTGGAAACAGCCTGGGCTGGCTCCATGAAACTTTCCCACGGATTTAGCCGCCTGTGGCCTTCTGTCGCGACCTTAGTGCTCATGGTGGCAAGCTTTGCGCTGCTTTCCCTTGCCATGCGCAAACTCCCCCTTGGCACTGCCTACACGGTCTGGACAGGCATAGGTGCAGTGGGCGCTGTCCTTGTCGGCATCTTCTTTCTCGGTGAGAGCGCAAGCGTTCAACGCCTTGTCTGCCTGGCCCTCATCGTGACCGGCATCATAGGCCTGCGCATGGTGTCGTAACAAAATCCATGGGGCAGCCACCCCAAATAGATTCCTCACTTGAAGCCCCGCCCAACCTTGCGGGGCTTTTGTCATGCCAAAGGCTGCAGCACCTTTTGGCGAAGCAGGGAACATGCCCCTGATTCGCCCTTTTGGCGCCGATTTTGGCAACAGCGCTTGCTTGCTTTTCCCCTGCCATTGTGCAAATATTCGAAAGTCGCAATGTTCACGCCCTTTTGCCGGGTCTGAGCTCAAGGAGTTTATATGCAGTTTTCAGGAGTTTTCACAGCCATTGTCACGCCCTTCAAGAATGGCAATGTGGATGAAGAAGCCTTCCGTGCCCTTATCGACTGGCAGATAGAGGAAGGCGTTCAGGGTCTTGTTCCTTGCGGAACCACAGGCGAATCCGCCACCCTTTCCCACGACGAGCACAAACGTGTCATCGAAATCTGCGTGGACCAGGTCAAGGGCCGCGTCAAGGTTCTGGCTGGATCTGGTTCCAACAACACCACCGAAGCCATCAGCCTGACCCTCTTTGCCCAGGAAGCCGGCGCCGACGGCGCCCTGCTCATCACCCCCTACTACAACAAGCCTACCCAGGAAGGCCTCTACTACCACTACGCGGCAGTATGCAGATCCGTGGACATTCCCATTGTCGCCTACAACGTGCCAGGCCGCACCGGCTGCAACATGCTCCCCCCTGTGGTGGGCAGGCTTGCCAGGGAATTTTCCAACTTTGCCGGCATCAAGGAAGCCACTGGCAACATGATCCAGGGCGCCGAAGTCATCGCGGCCTGCCCCGAGGATTTCTGCGTGCTCTCCGGCGACGATTTCACGGCCTTCCCCCTCTGGGCACTGGGCGGCTGCGGCATCATCTCCGTGACCTCCAACATTGCTCCGAAGGCCATGGCCTCCATGTGGAAGGCCTTTGAGAGCGGTGATCTTGCAGAGGCCCGCAGGCAGCACCACGCGCTCTTTGCTCTGCACCACTCCATGTTCTCTGTCACCAACCCCATTCCGGTGAAGACAGCCCTTGCGCTCATGGGCAAAGTGGAAGAGGAAATGCGTCTGCCGCT
>ENA-ORSJ01002335-ORSJ01002335.1-human-gut-metagenome-genome-assembly--contig:-NODE-2335-length-12807-cov-3.517958_pt1 | contig 12807 bp, 10 predicted proteins | sample MGYA00242191_ERZ509158 | MGnify/ENA primary metagenome ERZ509158 (study PRJEB26280, sample SAMEA2338623) | human gut metagenome | biome: human gut; feature: human-associated habitat; material: faeces... | reverse complement strand
GCTGTTGCTTAGCCCGCGGGTTCCAACGCGTAGGAATGTCTACCGTGGAAGCTGTAAATCGAAAGATTTCATGGCTTTTTTGTTTTGTAAGCCATGGGTGCACGGTTGCGGAAAGAGTAAAACTTATCTCCAGAAGATTCAAGACGGAAAAGATGAAATTTCATATTGACAAGACATCAAGACAAGTATATAATCGAACATAGAAACAACAAGGTATCGCGGCGAAAAGCGTTCGAATGCCGCTTTGGATAGAAACAGGTTAAGGAGATATTCAATGACTCAGAGACAAAAAGGTGCTCTTTATATGATCTTGTCTGCATTGTGCTTTGCATCCATGCAGGTGGTGGTGAGGCTGAGCCGCGAGATCCCCACGATGGAGCAGATCTTCATGCGGAATTCGTTCGTGCTGATCGTTTCGGCAATCATCATTTTGCGCAAAAAGGGCTCGCTGTTCGGCCCGGCCAAGTATCAGCCCTATCTGTTCGGGCGGTCGTTCTTTGGCTTTCTGGGCCTGATCACCCTGTTCTATGCCTCCAGCCATGCGGCGCAGGGCGATGTGACGATCCTGAACAAAACTTCCCCTATCTGGGTCACCATTCTGGCCGTCATCTTTATGAAAGAAAAGCTGCCCAAGATCCAGATCCCGGCGCTGGCACTTTCCATGGTGGGTGCCTTTATCGTGTTCCGCCCCAGCTTTGAGTCCAACCCCTTCCCACTTGTGGTGGCATTTTTGTCGGCCGTGACCTCCGGTGTTGCCTACACCTTTCTCTCCTTCTTTAAGGGCAAGGTGGACGGCCTGACGGTCATGATGCACTTTTCCACCTTCAGCGCCATTGCTTCTATCCCCTTTATGCTGAAGGATTTTGTGGTGCCCAGCTTCAAGCAGGCGGTACTGCTGCTGCTCATCGGCGTGTTCGGCTCTTTGGGACAGGCCTTTATCACCTATGCCTATCGCTTTGCTCCGGCCTCAGAGATCAGCATCTACAACTATTCCGGCATCATCTTCAGCATGATCCTGGGCTTCTTTATTTTGGGCGAGCCGGTAAAATTTACCTCTGTGATCGGCGGCGCACTGGTGGCAGCCGCTTCTGTTATGGTCTATGTTTATAACAACCGCAGCAATAAGAAGGCAGGTGACGAAACTACGAAATAATCATTGCCCCCAAAGCAAAAGTATGCTATGATACAAATGAATAGCATACAGAACTCTTTCTCGTTGTTTGGCAACTTATCAACCTGAGAAACCAAAAAACGAACGGAGAGTTTTACTATGTGGACGAAAAAAGAAAGATTTGAAGCAGTTCTGAACCATGAGTTGGCAGACCGTCCGCCGGTATCGGCGTGGCGTCATTTCACCGAGAACGAGCACAGCGGCGCGGACCTCTTTGTAGAAACGATGCTGAAATGGCAGAACACCTACGACTGGGACTATGTCAAGCTGCAGCCGCGTGCTTCCTACTATGAGGAGGCATGGGGCGGTCAGTTCGACTACAACGACTACGAGGGCGTTTTGCCCAAGGTGGTAAAGGGCCCCATTAGCGGTGTGGCGGATCTGGAAAAGATCACGGTGCTGCCGGGCGATCAGGGTGTGTTTGCAGAGCAGATCGAGGTCATTCAGAAGATGAAGGCTGGTCTGAACGAGGACATCCCCATGTTCCAGACTATGATGTGCCCCACCAGCGTCCTGCAGAAGCTGTGTGCCGTCAACCCCATTGGCCGTTACCGCGCCGCAAGCCGTAACGACCTGATGATGACCCTGATGCACGAGCAGCCGGAGCTGATCCACAAGACCCTGCAGAACATCACCGATACGATGGCCGATTATTCTAAGCACCTCATCGAGGATGCAGGCCTGTACGGTGTGTTCTACGGTGCCACCGGCCTGTCCCGTTCCACCTACCTGACCAAGGAGGAGTGGGAAGAGTTTGTCAAACCCTATGATCTGCAGATGATGGAGACGCTGAAGCCCTGCAAGATCATGGTCCATGCCTGCGGCCTTGAGGTGAACCCGGAGTATTTTGCGCACTACCCCATCGACATCCTGCACTGGCCCGAGAGCGCTACCGGCAACCCCAAGCTGGACACCGCACCCCAGTGGCTGGACAAGTCCATCACTCCGATGGGCGGCTGTGACGAGCGGCTGTTCGGTCAGCACAAGGCCGAAGAGATCGCTGCGCTGACCCGCAATACCCTGAAGCGGATGAAGGACATCCCCTTTGTGCTGGCACCGGACTGCTCACTGGCCACCAATACCTATGATGAGGAGCTGCGCGCCTTTATCGAGGCCGCACATTCCAACGATTGATCTTCTTTTTTCACTTCCTCCTGTCTGTATGCTGACCGATTGCATGAATAGAGAGTTTTGTCTGTCTGCAAGCTGTGAAAGAGCGGACAGGAGATGGGAAGAGAGGAAAGATTATGGCGGACGAGAACTACTCCTATGCGCCCAAATATGTTCAGATCCAGAACTATATCCTGCAAAAGATCGAGTCCGGAGAGTATGCGGCCGGGGACAAGATCCCTTCAGAGATCGAGCTCGCCAGACAGTTTGATGTCAGCCGCCTGACGGTGAATACTGCCGTTAAGGAGCTGGCCAACAGCGGCATTGTGGAGCGGGTACAGGGTAAGGGTACCTTTGTCCGGTTTGTCCCGGGCCAGTCCTTTTCCAGCCCCATGGCATTTTCCGGCGGCATCAAGATCGCACCCTTTGAACACTCCAACAACAAGCCGCATCGCTTGCTGGAGCATGGGGTCATCAAGGCAGATGCTGCTTTGTGCCAGAAGCTGGGCCTGACGGCAGAAAACCCCTATGTCTATAAGATCGTTCGCTGTGTGGATGTGAGCAGCGAGGTGGATGAGGTGGATTACAGCTATGTCCCACTGTCGGTGTGCAAGGATCACACGTTTGACTGCGAGGCTCTGAAGACTTTTTTCCTGCACGATTATATCTGCCGCTATTTCAATGAAAAGCCGACCCACATCCGCATTTTTGTGGATACGCCCCTTACCTCGGATATGGAGCTTTCTCTGCTGAACGCGCCGCCGGAGAAGCTGTTCAGCTGGGATACCTTCTTATATCACGGGAATCAGGTGCTGGCGGTCACCACCACGGTCTCCATGCCCAAGGAGAACCGTCCCTTCATCACGCTGGAATTCTGAGAGTTTTCTCTCCGAAAAAACAAAATAAGTACCCGGAGGCTGCTGCACAGTGCGCTGTGCGGCAGCCTTTTTTGCGTGGAGATGGTTCTATACGCTTTGGGACGGAGCTGCGTGGCAGATCCGCCCTGTTTTTACAAAAAAGGGACTGCTTTTGGCATAACAGAGAATTTTCAACGAATAAATTGGGACTACTCACAATTTACAACAGAGGACATCATGGTTATACTTACGTCAGGTTGATAAGTTGTCTTTACATATAGACAATAAAACGTCTTGAAAAACCACCGCACAAATCGTACAATTCATTTTGGAGGTATCACTGTTATGACAACACAAGCGATCATTACCTGCGTCATCCTTGTGATCACCATGGTCCTGCTGATCTCTCAGAAGGTCCCGCTGGTCATCCTCGGCGCAGCCATCCCCGCAGCACTGGCCGCCACCGGCGTTATCAATGCCGGCAGCGCCTACACCGAGTTCGGCAACACCACCATCGTGTTCTTCATGGGTCTGGTGGTCGTTGGAGAGGCCTTCTTCAAGACCGGTCTGGCCGACTTTATCGGCGGCAAGATCATCGGTCTGCTGGGCAAGACCGAAAAGGGCCTGCTGCTGGGCACCGGCCTTGTGGCTGGCGGCCTGTCCGCATTCCTGAACGATACCGGCTCCACTGCCTGTCTGATGCCCATCGTCAGCTCCATGGCCTCCAAGGCTGGCGTCAAGAAGTCCAAGCTGCTGATGGCTCTGGCCTTCTTCGCCTCTCTGGGCGGCACCATCACGCTGGTGGGCACCACCCCCCACATCGTGGCAAACGGCATTCTGAAGGATATGGGCCTGCGGGAGTTCGGCTTCTTCGAGTACACCAAGATCGGCCTGCCCCTGCTGGTGTGCGGCATACTGTACATGTGCTTCTGCGGCACAAAGCTGCTGCCGGATAAGGACATTGAGATCAAGGGCGGTGACCGCACGGCAGAGTACGACACCAAAAAGATGGTTCTGGTCGCTTTGATCTTCATCGGCGTTCTGGTTGCCATGGCTACCAGCATCGTCCCCATGCACATTGCAGGCGTCATCGGCGCTATCCTCGTCGTCGTCACCGGCTGCATCAGCCTGGAGGAGGCTATCAAGGCCTTTCCCACCTCCACCATCTTCATCGTTGGCGGTATCTTCCCCCTGAGCAAGGCTCTGGTCAGCAGCGGCGCTGCTGAGTACCTGGTCAACGCTATCAGCCCCGTGCTGAGCAACCTGCCTCCCATCGTTCTGCTGGGCGCCATCACCTTCCTGATGCTGCTGACCACCCAGTTCCTGATGAACTCCTCTGCCACCGTTCTGGTGCTGCCCATCGCCATCATGCTGTGCCAGGCCGCAGGCATCAACCCGCTGGCCGGTGCCATGTCCGTGTCTGTGTGCGCCTCCGGTGCCTTTGTTACCCCCTTCGGCACTGCACCCAACCTGCTGGTCTGGGAAGCAGGCGGCTACTCTGTGAAGGACTACCTCAAGTGCGGCTTCCCCATGCTGATCATCTTCGGTGTCGTCACCACCGCCCTGTGCGCAGTGTTCTACCTGTAAGTACGCTGTAAAAAAGAAAACCGAGGTTTTTAGAATGGAAAAGACGGATAAGAGATACCAGGCTTATATTGATATTCTGCGGGAGGAGCTGATCCCGGCTATGGGCTGTACCGAGCCTATCGCCGTGGCCTATGCCGCCGCTGCTGCCCGCAATACGCTGGGCGAGCTGCCGGACAAAGTGCTGGTGGAAGCCAGCGGCAGCATAATCAAAAACGTCAAGTCGGTCATCGTACCCAACACGGATAACATGAAGGGTCTGGAAGCCGCCGCTGCTGCGGGCATCGTAGCCGGCAAGCAGGAAAAGAAGCTGGAGGTCATTGCCGATGTGACCCCGGAGCAGACCAAAGCCATCCGCGCGTACCTTGACCAGACGGATATCAAGGTGCGGCACGTTGAGAATGGTGTCACCTTTGACATCATCCTCACGGTCTGGAAGGGCGAGCATTCCGCACAGGTGCGCATTGCGGTGTTCCACACCAATATCGTCCATGTGGAAAAGGACGGCGAGGTATTGGTGGACATTCCGGTACACGGAGATAACGAGGAGACCCTGACCGACCGCAGCCTGCTGGATATGGAGCATATCTGGGACTTTGCCAACACGGTGGACGTGGAGGATGTCCGTTCCATTCTGGAACCGCAGATCCGGTGCAACATGGCCATTGCCGAGGAGGGTCTGCGCGGCAACTACGGTGCCAACATCGGCAGTGTGCTGCTGGATATGGAGGGCAATGATGTAAGAGTCCGTGCCAAGGCATACGCCGCAGCCGGTTCCGATGCCCGCATGAACGGCTGTGAGCAGCCGGTGGTCATCAACTCCGGCAGTGGCAATCAGGGCATTACGACCTCTGTACCGGTCATTGTCTATGCACAGGAGCTGGGCGTAAGCGACGAAAAGCTTCTGCGGGCGCTGACCCTCTCCAACCTGACCACCATCCACGAAAAGACCCCCATTGGCCGCCTGTCTGCCTACTGCGGCGCTATCAGCGCGGGCGCTGGTGCGGGTGCCGGTATCGCCTATCTCTGCGGCGGTGACTATGATGCCGTCATCCATACGGTTGTCAATGCACTGGCAGTGGTTTCCGGCGTCATCTGCGATGGCGCCAAGGCCTCCTGCGCGGCAAAGATCGCAACTGCGGTGGAGGCCGGTCTGCTGGGCTACAATATGTACATCCGCGGCAATCAGTTCCGCGCTGGTGACGGCATTGTGGCCAAGGGCGTGGAAAACTCCCTCAAGAATGTGGGCCGTCTTGGCAAGCAGGGCATGAAGGAGACCAACAACGAGATCATTGATATCATGGTGGGCTGCTGATCTGCTTATCGCGATTTTCAAAAATAGTGCCTATCAAAATGGCATATTTGCGATATGCAGTTTGCGGATGTTGCTTGTGCATTAAAAACGCAAACTGCTATAATGTATAAAAAGCCCGGGAGGCCGTGTCATCACAGCTTCCCGGGCTTTTCCTGTTTCAGATTCAGTTTTCCATGCAGGCACGGATGGCACTGAGCGTCACGTCATACTCCCGCTTTGCCTTGTCCATGTCGGCTGCGGCCGCAGCGATATTGCCGCCCCGCAGCGCCTCGGTGATGGGATTCAGTGTGCCGCACAGCTGGGTAAACGACAGGCTCTGACAGACGCCCCGGAGGGTATGCGCCGCATTGAACGCCGCCTGCACGTCGCCCTCGGCCATCGCCTGTTCCAGCGCACGAAAGCTGGTGTCGTCGATAAACCTGCCCAGCAGGCGCTTTATCATTGCCTCATCGTAAAAACGGCTCAGGACATTGTTATAGTCTCCGTTCATCTGGCTGTAACATTCCTTAACTGTCATTATTTTCCTTTCCTTCAATCGCCCGAAAAAGCCATAGACACAAAAAAAGACTGCAACAGCCACCCCTTGCGGGGAAAACTATTGCAGCCGAACTACCTTCTGCTTGCAGGAAATGAAAGCAGAAAGCTCCTAGCTTTGCGTCCCTGACTCACATCAGGTTTGCCAAAACCGATTCTGTTTTCAGAGTCCATTCCGGAAGCACAATGTTCCATTGAACCAGCCTCTGTTTTTATAGTATAGCACCGACATTTTTTAATGTCAACTTGTTTCGCGTTTTGTCAATACAATGATCGATATTTTCATGCACGCTTCACAAAAGCCCCCCTCTGAAAAGTCATACTCATTCGTCAAATTTTGCAAAATTGTGAATTTTTTGTATTTTTCCGGTGGACAAGCATCCGGCGGGAGTGCTACAATAGTCTTTGTTCTTTCCCGGCCGCTTGCGGGCGGCGGGAGTTTCACACACAAACAGGAGGAACTTTCATGTTCGAAAAAATCTTTCACCTGAAAGAAAACCACACCGACGTCAAGACCGAGGTCATGGCAGGTATCACCACCTTCATGACGATGGCCTACATCCTTGCGGTCAATCCCAGCATCCTTTCCGCTTCCGGCATGGATGCAAATGCCGTCCTGATTGCCACCTCTCTGGCATCCTTCGTCGGCACTGCCCTGATGGCTCTGCTGGCCAACTACCCCTTCGCGCTGGCTCCCGGCATGGGCCTGAACGCCTACTTTGCCTATACCGTCGTCCTCACGATGGGCTACAGCTGGCAGCTGGCCCTGATGGCCGTCTTTGTCGAGGGCATCATCTTCATCGTGCTGAGCCTGACCAACGTCCGTGAGGGCATCTTCAACGCCATCCCCATGACCCTCAAGAGCGCAGTCAGCGTGGGCATCGGCCTGTTCGTTGCCTTTGTCGGCCTGCAGAACGCAAAGCTCATCGTCAACAGCGACTCCACCCTCGTCACCTACCAGCACTTCAAGGGCGAGACCTTCTCCTCTGTGGGCGTGGGCGCCATCCTCGCACTGCTGGGCGTGGCCATCACCGCCATCCTGCTGGTGAAGAAGGTCAAGGGCGGCATCCTGTACGGCATCCTCATCACCTGGGTGCTGGGCATCGTCTGCGAGCTGACCGGCATCTATGTGCCGAACCCCGACGCCGGTATGTACACCGTCATCCCCACCAGCTTCGTCAGCTTCGACTTCTCCGCTCTGGGCAAGACCTTTGGTCAGGTGTTCAAGACCGATTTCTCCGGCGTGGGCATCCTGAACTTCTTCGCCGTCATGTTCTCCTTCCTCTTCGTTGACCTGTTCGACACCCTGGGTACTCTCATCGGTGTTGCTTCCAAGGCCGATATGCTGGACGAGGAGGGCAAGCTTCCCCGCATCAAGGGTGCTCTGATGGCCGACTCCATCGCCACCTGCGCCGGCGCTGTGCTGGGTACTTCCACCACCACCACCTTCGTCGAGAGCGCTTCCGGCGTCACCGAGGGCGGCCGCACCGGCCTGACCTCCATGACCACCGGTATCCTCTTCCTGCTGGCCGTGGTATTCAGCCCCCTGTTCCTGACCATTCCTTCCTTTGCAACGGCTCCGGCCCTCATCATCGTGGGCTTCTACATGATGGGTTCTGCCATCAAGATCGACTTCTCCGACCCCAGCGAGGGCATCCCCGCCTTCCTGACCATCCTGGCTATGCCTACTGCCTACAGCATCTCTGAGGGCATCGCCATCGGCGTCATCTCCTGGACCATCGTCAATGTGGTCACCGGCAAGGCCAAGGAGAAGAAGATCAGCCCCCTCATGTATGTGCTGACCGTTCTCTTCATCCTGAAGTACGTCCTGCTGTAAGCACCTGCTCTGAACCCGGGACCATCCCCAAAAACAAAACCAGAGCCTCCTGCCCTTGTGCGGAGGCTCTGGTTTTTTGTTGTCTGCTGCAGGGGGGCGGCTGCGGGGGCTTAGCCGCCGAACAGCCCGAAAAAGCTGGTGTGGGTGAAGCCCAGCACCAGAAACAGGACGATGAGGGCGAACAGCACCCCGATGATGATGTCCATCTGGTGGACCGTCAGCGGGAATTTATCGTAGAGCTTCTCTTTCGGGTTGACGAAATCGGGGTCATTGTTGTTGAGGAGCGTTTTGCGGCCCTTCGGAGCCTCTGCACGGGCTGCTTCGAGCTTGGCCTGCTCCTGTTCCAGCTGAGCTTCACGAGCTGCCAGAGCGGCTTCCCGCCGGGCCAGCTCCGCCTCACGGGCGGTTTGTTCTTTTTCGGTCATAGTGTTTCTCCTGTAGCCCTCTCAGTCAAAGCCTGCGGCTTTGCCAGCTCTCCCAAAGGGGGAGCCACTGGCGGGCCGGTCACCTCGTACTGGACGAGCAAGTTTTTCGTTTTTTGAAAATGTAGTGCTCCGCTGTCTGGATTCACAGCAGATCGACAAAATAGATTTGTCCAGAAGTATCTGCCCTCTGTGGCAAGGCCCTCCCTTTTGCGTCATATCAGACCTTCAGCGGTCAGCTCAAAGTTTCCCGGCTTGCCAATGGCTCTCCCTCTGGGAGAGCTGTCTGCGAAGCAGACTGAGAGGGCTGCTCTTATTATAACAAAGTGGGCCGCCCACTGCAACGAGTGGACGGCCCGATAGGCGCTCTCTTAGGGAAATTACTTCTTTGCGAGGTACTTGCGAATATCGATTGCAACAGCCACGATGATGACAAGGCCCTGCACGATGTAAGTGTAAGAAGAGTTGACGTTCATGAACTGCAGAGCGACCTTCATCAGCTCGAAGACCAGCACGCCGACGAGGATGCCGGGGACAGTGCCGACACCGCCGGTGGTGGAGACGCCGCCGATGGTAGAAGCTGCGATAGCGTCCAGCTCATAGCCCTGAGCGGTGTTGACGGAGGCGCCGCCGGACTTGGCAGCCAGCAGGCAGCCTGCCAGACCGAACATGCAGGAGGCCAGAATGTAGATGCGGATCAGGGACGCGGTGACGTTGACACCGGCAACCTGAGCGGCGTTCTCGTTGCCGCCGATGGCGTACATGTACTTGCCGTGACGGGTCTTATTGTAGAGGAACCAGAAGTAGAGGCCGACGATCAGCGCAAAGATTGCCAGGAACGGGATGGGGCCCAGCGTGCCGCTGGCAACGGTCAGGTAGCTCTGCTTGTAACCGCCCATGGGCTGGTTGTTGGTGATGACGGAGCACAGGCCATAAACGATGGTCTGCATGCCCAGCGTAGCGATGAAAGGAGGAACCTTCAGGAATGCGATAATGCAGCCGTTGATGGCACCGAAGCAGGCCATGATTGCCATGACGATCAGCAGGGCCACGGGCCACGGAATATCGGGCAGCCAAGGCAGCATGCGGGCAGAGTAGTCAACGCTCTGCAGCAACATGGCGGAGAAGCAGGCGGCCAGGCCGACCTGACGGCCGGCGGACAGGTCAGTGCCCTTGGTAATCAGGCATCCCGAAACGCCGCAGGCGATGATGAAACGCGGGGCGACGTTCAGCAGCAGGTTTTTGCCGTTTTTCTCGGTAAAGAAGTTCTGGGTCGTGCAGCCGACGAAGAGGGCCAGCAAAATGATCAGAATAATGATCGCGTTATTGGACAGGAATTTTTTAAAGTCGAATTTTTTCTCCATTTTCGGATCTCCTCCTTATTCAAACTGGGTAGCCAGCGTCATGATGTTCTCCTGATTCGCCTTATCACCGTCGATAAAGCCGGTGCAGCGGCCATCGCACATGACCATGATGCGGTCAGACATGCCGATCAGCTCGCTCATTTCGGAGGAGATCATGATGATGCTCTTGCCCTGTTTGGCCATCTCGGCGATGATGCAGTAAATTTCATACTTTGCACCGACGTCGATGCCGCGGGTCGGCTCGTCCATGATGAAAACATCGGGGTCGTTGGCCAGCCAGCGGGCAATCAGCACCTTCTGCTGGTTACCGCCGGACAGCGATTGAATCTGCGTTTTGGAGGACGGCGTCTTGATGGACAGCTTGGCGACATTATCCTGCACGAGCTTTTCGATTTTGTTGTCGTCCAGCATGACGCCGCCGATCAGATACTTGTTCAGCGATGCAATGGAGACGTTATCCGCAATGGAAAGCACACCCAGAATACCGGTGGCGCGGCGGTCCTCGGTCAGCATGGCGATGCCGTTTTTGATGGCGTCCTGCGGCTGGTTGATGGTCAGTTCCTTGCCCTTATAGGTGATGGTGCCCGACGTGTGGCAGCGCAGACCGAACAGACCCTCCATCAGCTCGGTGCGCTGGGCACCGACCAGACCCGCAACGCCGAGGATCTCGCCCTTGCGGACGTTGAAGTTGACGTGACGGAAGCTCTTGGGGTTGATGGACGTGAAGTCCTTGACCTCAAACACGACCTCACCGGGCGTATTCGAGCGCGGCGGGTAGAGGTTCGACAGCTCACGTCCGACCATCTTGGTGATGATCATATCGGTGGTCAGTTCCTTGGCCTCCCAGGTGCCGATGTACTGGCCGTCGCGCATGATCGTGACTTCGTCGCTGATGCGAAGAATTTCGTCCATCTTGTGGCTGATGTAGACGATGGAGACGCCCTTGGCGCGCAGCTCGTCCACGATGGTGAACAACGCCTCGACCTCGGCCGCCGTCAGCGAGGAGGTCGGCTCGTCGAGGATCAGTACCTTGCAGTCTGCCGAGACGGCTTTCGCAATTTCGACCAACTGCATCTGGGAGACGCTCAAAGATCCCAGCTTGGCGTGCGGATCATAATTCAGGTGGACTTCCTTTAAGACCTTGGCCGCATCCGCGTACATCTTGTCGTGGTCGATGACGGTGACGGGTCCGTATTTCTTGGTTGGGTAGCGCCCAACGTAGATATTCTCGCCGATGGAACGCTCTGGGATGGGCTGCAGCTCCTGGTGCACCATCGCAATGCCGCGGTTCAGTGCATCCAGAGGTCCCTTGATCTGGACCTCCTGTCCCTCATAAATGACCTTGCCTTCGTCCATGTGGTAGATACCAAACATGCACTTCATCAAGGTAGACTTGCCCGCGCCGTTCTCTCCCATCAGCGCATGGACGGTGCCGGGTTTCAATTTCAGCTGTGCGTGATTCAGTGCCTTGACGCCGGGGAACGTCTTGACGACATCACACATCTCCAAGCGGTACTCTGACAATTCGCTGGCCCCCTTTAATCTTTTGTAACCTTTTCACGAAAAAAGGGTGCGTGCGCCTGCGCACACGCACCCCGATTGTTCTGGTTTAAGCTGTGGCTTTTGTCAAATTACTGGAAGTCCTTGACGTTGTCAGGGGTAACCTTGACGTAGTCAACGTAGACACTCTGGCTGCCAGCCTCGAAGGTCTTGCCGCCCAGCAGCTCCTCCATGGAAGCAACAGCCTGCGTAGCCTGACCCTTAGCGTCGTTCAGAACGGTACCGGTCATGTTGCCGTTGGCAACTTCGTTCTTGGCAGCGTCCAGAGCGTCAACACCGACGAGGTAGATGTCCTTGTTGACGGTGCGGCCGGCAGCCTGAATAGCCTGCAGAGCGCCGATAGCCATATCATCGTTGTTGCAGAAGACAACCTCGATCTGGTCGCCGAACTTGGCGAGGTCGTTCTGGCAGATTTCCTGGCCCTTGTTACGGTCCCAGTCACCGCGCTGCAGGTCAAGCTGCTCAACCTCAACGCCGGCATCGGTCAGAGCCTTGACAGAGTACTCGGTACGCAGCTGAGCATCGATATTCTCGGGGTCGCCCTGAATCATGATGTAGGAAACCTTGCCATCGCCGTTGATGTCGCCCTTGTTCTCAGTGTCGAGGATCAGCTCGCCCTGGAAGGTGCCGGACTGAGCAGCGTCGCAGCCAACATAGACCAGCTTGTCGTAAGCGGACATCTGATCGGCGGTGGGCTCACGGTTGATCAGGACGGTGGGAACATCGGCATCCTTAACGGTGGAGATGATCTGGTCAGCGGCGGAGGTCATAACGGGGTTGATGATCAGTGCGTCAACGCCCTGGGTGATGAAGGTGTTGATCTGCTCGTTCTGCTTGGCCTGATCGTTGTTGCCGTCAACGATGGTGACCTCGTAGCCCTTGCCCTCGAGGATCTCCTGCAGAGCATTACGGTAGGTGGTCATGAAGGCATCGTCGAACTTGTAGATGCAGACGCCGACCTTACCGCCCTGAGTGGCCTCGGTAACGCTCTCAGCTGCGCTCTCGGCAGCAGAGGTAGCGGCGGACTCAGTAGAGGCAGCCTCGCTGGAAGCA
>ENA-ORSJ01002329-ORSJ01002329.1-human-gut-metagenome-genome-assembly--contig:-NODE-2329-length-12829-cov-5.984891_pt1 | contig 12829 bp, 13 predicted proteins | sample MGYA00242191_ERZ509158 | MGnify/ENA primary metagenome ERZ509158 (study PRJEB26280, sample SAMEA2338623) | human gut metagenome | biome: human gut; feature: human-associated habitat; material: faeces... | reverse complement strand
TCATCGTGTGATGCGGAGCACGGAAGGGCCGCTCCCGGCGGACACCCTCTCCTTTGGCAAGCATTCCGGCGATGCTGTAGATCCGCGTTACTTCCATCTGCTCCTCCTCAGACATCGGAGGCATGATCGTCGGAACCCGCCTTGCGATCATGGATTTTCCGCTGCCCGGCGGCCCCAGCATCAGCAGATTGTGAAATCCGGCCGCAGCGATGAGCGCCGCCCGCCGCGCCGCCGTCACGATCACCGTTGACGAGGGCAGCGAGGACAGCGCCGAGGTCATCTTCTCCGCCATGCTGGCCGCTGACACGTTCCACACCTTCGCCGAGTGGAAGCGCATGGGGTACAGCGTGAAAAAGGGCCAGCACGCCGCCCTGGTGTGCAACCTCTGGAAGTACACCGACAAGCCCGGCAAGGCCGCCAAGGAAGCCGCCGCCGCTGCCGGGCAGGACGCCCCGGTTTCCCACAGTCAATGTCACCGCATACCAGGGCGGAAAATTAGTCAATCTTGCCAACAAAACGATAAAAAATCTCGATTTCCTGTTCACGACTGCCGTCATCGTGTTTCACGGCCTCGTGGATCAGGATTTTTTCAATAACAGCATTGAGCAGCGTCGCGTTCAATTCCGCAGGATAAGCCATTTGTCGGATGAGCGCAATCCATTTCCCGGCATCCTCTTCGCCCTGTTGGTCAGCAGCCAGGAGCGTCTGGATTTCGGAAATCTGGGCATCCAACTGTGCCTGCTCCCCCTGATACTTTTCAGAGAGCATCCTGAAGTTGTAGTCAGAGATGCGGCCAGCCACATTATCCTCATAGACCCGAGTAAACAGATGATCCACTTCGGACTTGCGTTTCTCTGCTTTTTTCAAATCAGAGAGATGCTTTTTGCGGATCGCCGCCCGGCTCTGATTCCCAGACTCCATCAGCCTCTGGAGCAACTTCCCCTCGTCCAATTCCGCCTGCCTGAACCAATACTGCAGGCGGGACAGCACATAGGGGTACAGGACATCATATCGGATGTAGTGCGCTGAGCATTTGATTTTCCCCATCTGGCCATACTGGCTGCAATGGTAGTGGCTGTAAGGCTTGCTGTTCTGCCGGTTTGTCCCAAAGCCCATAGACCACCCGCAGTCAGCGCATTTTAGCAGGCCGGAAAAGATCTGTGTCGTGGCATCTTTCTGCTGCCGGCGCCGCTTGGCAATCATATCCTGAACCTGCCGGAATACGGCCTCGGAGATAATCGGCTCATGGGTTCCGCAGATGCGCAGCCACTCGCTGGGATCCTTTCTGACGCGGTGCTTGTTTTTATAGGAGATGTTGGTTTCCCTGTAATGAATTGTGTTGCCGATGTAGGTTTCGTCTTTTAGGATGCTCTTCACCTGGGCAATCGTCCAGGCATAAGCCTTTTCAGGCGGCTGATCCTTGTAGATGTTCGCAAAGGTCCCGAAGCGGGTAAAGTTCAGCCAACCGGGTGTGGGGACTTTTTTCTGGATCAAGATTTTCGTGATCCGCGCGGCACCTGCTCCGTGAACGGCGTAGTCGAAGATTTTTTCCACGATCCATCGGGTCTCCGGATCCACAACCAGATGGTTTTTGACTTCGGGATCCTTCAAGTACCCAATGGGCGCATAGGCGCTAATCCGTTCCCCATTATGAAATTTCGCCTTGAGGGACGCCTTTACTTTTCGGCTGGTATCCTTGGCAAACCATTCGTTGAACAGATTTTTGAAGGGTACAAAATCCGAGAGTCCCTTTTCCGTATCCTCATTGTCGGAAACAGCGATATAGCGGACTTTTTTCTCCGGGAAATAGAATTCCAGATAGTAGTCCATCATCACATGCTCACGTCCAAAGCGGGATAAGTCCTTGGTAATGACACAGTTGACCTTACCGGCCTCAATGTCATCCATCATGTCCTGGAACCGGGGACGCTCAAAATTCGTACCAGACCAGCCGTCGTCAACGTACTCGTCCACCACATGGAACTGATTCTCTTTTGCGAACTGCCGCAGGATTGTCCGCTGCGTTTCAATGCTGACGCTGTCGCCATAGTTGTCATCATCGCGGCTCAGACGCATATAGAGAGCCACGTTGTAAATCAGTTGTTTCACATTCCACAGCCTCCTCATGTGAAACAACCCACGCTATGACACGTCCAGTGTACCATAGACGCGGGCCGTTCTCAAGCGTTGTTCCTCAATCCCCAGAGCGTTTTGCAGCATGCCGGATGGCGGCTTCAAGCAACGCATCCAGAGGCTTGCCATCCACTGCGAAATGCTCAGAAATGGGAATTCTATTTTGGCCGAGAATGAAATACTGCCTGCCGTGATCCATAACGGTCTTGCCCTGTTCGTTCTGCCCTTGGAGAGAAGTGGTTGTATCGGGCATAGGATACCTCCTCACTTTCCTCCCGAAAAAAGGGCCAAGTGAATACCCATGCTATGTAAACAAGGAAGGCTGTCCTCATGACAGGACAGCCTTCCTGCCCCCTCTTGCCAATTGGCGGAAGGACATATATACTGATAACAAATCGTTCTCCAAAAAGAGAACAGGAAGGAGGCACACCGCAATGGAGCAGACATTCGGCAGTTATGTGCGGGAGAAAAGGATGGCCCGCGGATTGTCCCTGCGTGGTCTCGCGGCACAGCTGGAGGTATCCCCGGTCTATATGAGCAACATGGAGAATGACCGTAGGCCGGCGCCCACGAAAGAAAAACTGGACCGCCTTATCGAGATTTTGGGACTATGCCAGGCGGACACGGAACTGCTGCTGGATCTGGCCGCCAAGTCTAAGACGCAGCGTGTATCGGCGGATCTCCCGGATTACATCATGCAGCGGGATATCGTCCGGGCCGCTCTTCGGACGGCCAAGGAAGTAGACGCCACGGACGAGGAATGGCAGGAATTTATAGACCGTATCACCCGGCGGGAGAAACCGGGCGACTGAAACAAGGAGGCGGGCGCATGAGGAAGTATTATACAGAGCAGACGATGGAGAGCATCGCCCGACGTGTGCTGGATACCTACGATGAGCGTCTCTACCGCGGCCAACCCTGCGCCATCCCCATTGAAGATCTCATCGAGCGTCACGGCCTGACATTAGAATTCCAGTACCTGCGCAAGAATGGCCGGATCCTGGGCAAGACGGTGTTTGATACCGGCCTGGAGGCCGTGTACGATGTGGAGCAGGGCCAGTACACCCTGTTTCCGGTAAAAGCCGGCACGATCCTCATAGACGCCTCGCTGTGTGAGGAAGATGCCTGTACCGGCCGCCTGCGGTTTACCGAGGCACATGAACTGTCCCACTGGATCCTGCATAAGGGGCTGTATGCAGGTACCGGGGAGAGCGCGGCGCTGCAGCCTGCCGTCAAGGAAACAGATATGGAGATCCAGGCCAATATGCTTGGGTCCGCCCTTCTTATGCCCATGCCCATGGTAAAGCGGTGTTTTTATCAGCTGCGCAGCGGACGGGATGATCAGGCGCTTGTCCAAGCCATGTCGGAGGTGTTTCAGGTTTCCCGCCAGGCTATGCGGATCCGTCTCACCAGCCACCAGTTGCTATAAAAAATTTTGCCTGTATGTTCTCAAAAAAGAGAACATTTCGTAAGGGAGGAACGCCATGAAACAACCGAAAAGAACCCGTGCGGTGCGCTGTCCAGTATGCGGCCGCGGACGCATCATCGACGCCGCCGCCGGAATGGATCCGGGACGCCTGCACCTCTATGGCCCGGAGCATGCGGACAAGGCGGAGTTGTTCTCCAAGTGTCCCAAGTGTGGGCTGCAGATCGGCATCTCATTTGAAAAGGCCGGATATCCCTGAACAATAAAGAAATAACCTTGTCAAGCGCACCAACCGCCCGCATGAGCAGCGGGATCCACCGCGTTCGGAGCCTTACAGGCAGCAGTTCTGCTGTGCTGTAAGGCTCTTTTTTTGCGCTTTTCCGCGGCAGAGCGGCGGAAAGGCTTGAAATGCGGAATGCTTGGCAGCCCTACATAGCGAAATACCCGTGATCCCCAACTCAGAAGTTTCCCACCAAAAAATTCTGAGATTGGAGTTCACAACCATGAAAAAATGGCAAGAAAATCGCAACTACAAGCGTATTCGTGATGAAAAAGGCAATGTCGTTGCCAATATCATCACTGTGGATGGCGTGGATGTCGCCGTCACAGAAGATGTATTTGTGGCATACACCCGGATGGACCGGAGGGAGCGGTATCTGACCGAGGACACCCCATCCAGCAACCAGCAGCTCTCCCTGGAACAGATGGCGGAGGACGGCATACTGCCTGATTATGTAGGAGCGGAAACGACGCCCAGTGCGGAGGACTGCTGTCTGCGCCGTGAATTATCCGGTATGCTTCTGGCTGCTCTTCTTTCGCTGAAGGATCAGGATCGGGATCTCATCACAGCCCTCTTTTATGACCACCTTTCCACCAGGGAGTACGCTCGGCGCATCGGCGTGACCCAGCGTGCCGTTATCAAGCGCCGGGACCGGATCCTGCGGGATCTGAAAAAATATTTTGAAAAATTCGCCACGTAAGGGTATTCACTTGGCCCTTTTTTCGGGAGGAAAGTGAAGGGGGAAAACACTTCCCTCTCCACTGTTCCTTGAAAAGTGCATACCAGCAATGCGGGTAACACGTAGCCGTACCCACCCCACAGCGCGCGCCAGGACCCGGCCCAGTGGCCGGTGAGCGATTCCGCCTGCGGCCGACCCTGGCAGGCCGGACAAGAGATGGAACGGCTCGAATAATGACACACCAAGCACGGCCTGCGCGTAAGACAGGCGGCGCTGCTCCGGGATTGAAAGCAGTAGAGATCCCGGAAATATGCCCGTGAGGCCCCGGCCAGGGGCCTGCCCGCATTGTTCCCGAATCCATCGGGGGGCGAGTGCGAATACGATGGGAAAATGAAAAAGATAAAAGGACGGAAGAATCCATGAAGAAATATACCCATGAAAAGGCCCATGAGGAAATCGACTATATTTTTAAAACCCTATTGCCTCAGAGGGGCATGGCGGAGCGGCCGGAACAGATCCGGCTGTGCCACAGCATGCTGGACGCCATGCTGGACGGCAGCGTCGCCCTGTGCGATGCAGGGACCGGCATCGGCAAGACCTTCGCCTACCTGACCGCCGGCATCCTGCATGGCAAGTGCCGGGCGGCAGAGGGTAAACCGCAGCGTCCTATCCTGATCTCCACCCCCAGCATCGCGCTGCAGAGCGCCATCCAGAAGGAGTACCTGCCCCTGCTGTCCAGCGTGCTGCTGTCCGAGGGGCTGATCTCCGCGCCCATTGAGGCGGTCATCCGCAAGGGCAAGGCTCACTACGCCTGCGACGCCCGGCTGGAACGGCGGGTCCGTCAGGGGGGCCCAGCCATAAGAATCCCGCCGCCCGCCAAGCCCTGCACACCGCCTGGCATGTGCTGGATCTGGACCAGCTGTCCGGGATGAGCAGTTATGACCGGGGGCGGATCTGCGTTCCCAAGCGGTGTAATTGCCGGCGGAAGGACTGCCGATACCGCTGTTTCCTGGACGCCTGCCAGAGCGGGCAGTACACGGTTCAGATCTGCAACCACAACCTCCTGCTGGCGGACCTCATCCACCGCAGCCAAAAGAAAAAGCCCCTCCTGCCGGACAGCGCGGCCATCATCATAGACGAGGCCCACAAGCTGCCGGAAACCGCACGGCAGATGTTCGGCGTAACGCTGAATGCCCAGGACTTTGCGGAGCTGATCCGCAGCCTGCATGTGGAGCGGTATGTCCTCGCGGCGGAACTGCTGTCCGAGGCCGTGGAGCCGCTGGCGGAGAAACTGTCGCTCCCGGTGGAGGAAGGGGCCGGATTTGACGCCTACCAGATGTTCCTGGAGCGGCCGCATCAGGTCCTGACGGTGATCTGCCGGCAGCTGGAGGGCATGCTGACCAGGGAAACCTGGCGCCTGCTGTCCGCCGTCGCCTCCACAGTATCCCTCTTTTACCTGGGGAATCCCGAGATGATCTTCTACGCGGCAGACGACGACCACGGCGGGGCCATGCTGTGCGGCACGGTGTCGGAACTGGCCGCGCAGCTCCAGGCCACGCTCTGGCGGCAGGAACAGCCCATTGTCCTGACCTCCGGCACCCTTGCCGTTGGGAAGGATTTCAGCCGGTTCCGCACCGCCGCCGGCCTGACAGGGGAACGGCCCGTGACGGAAACTGTGTGTCCGTCACCCTTTGACTATCAGCACAACTGCCTCCTCTATCTTCCCCCGGACCCGATCCCGCTGGACGCGGCGGACTACTACGACCGGCTGGCCGCACAGATCCGGCAGCTGGCGGCGGCATCCCACGGCCACGCCCTGGTGCTGTTCACTTCCTACTTCGCCATGTCGGCGGTCAAGGAACGGCTGCAGGCCGCGGCGCTGCCCTTCCCTGTATTTACGATGGGCAAACGCCCGGCCCTCACCCTGGCGGCATTTCGCGCCGCTCCCGGCAGTATCCTGCTGGCCACCGGCGCGGCGTGGGAGGGGCTGGACTTCGCTGGCGACGGCGTGTCCATGCTCATCATCCCATGCCTGCCCTTCGCCTACCCGGACGCTGTAAAAGAAAAAGAGCGGGAGGACTACCCGAACCTGCGGGAGTTCCTGCGCTCCGTCGTTGTCCCGGAAATGCAGATCAAACTGCGGCAGGGCTTTGGCCGGGCCATCCGCACAGAAACGGACACCTGCGTTGTCGCTGTGCTGGATCCCCGCGCCGCCCGCGGCCGGAGATATTTCCAGAGCATGGCAGAGGCCCTGCCGGGGATGCCGGTGACGGGCAGCCTGCGGGCCGTGGAACATTTCTACCGTGCCCACAAGGACGCCGGCTATTTCCGGCTCCCCAACGCAGGATGAAATTGTTGCCTTTGCTGCGTCTGTTCGCCATTCCTTGGTGGTGTTGGTAATGGCTTTCGTGATGCTTTCCGGCTATACTTGCGTTGCAAATCAAGAAAAGGAGGCAGTCAGACATGGAGCAGACCAAGGGCCTCTCATGCCAAATCCCGGAATCCCTGCATGCCAGGGTGACGGCGGAGCGCGTCGCGGCAAACCAGTCCCTCAGCGAGTACATCACGGGACTACTTACCAACTACTATGAAAATGGAGGAAAAAAAGACATGGCACAGACAAGGACAATGGCATTTCAAATCAGTGAGGACCTGTTCCAGCGGATCAAGGACTATCTGGCCCACGAGAATGAGCGCCAGGGCCGGAAAGTGACCCAGAAGGAGTTCGTGATTGGGCTGATCGAGGACGCTCTGGAGCGGTGGGAGCAGGAAACAGCGGATGCCGATCCCGGCGCACCAACTGACACGCTGGATCCCATAGATGAGCCGGCAGACAGCGCCCCGTCCTGGGAGGCTGAAGAAACGGAAGGAGGAGCCAAGAATGTGGCAGAATGAACTGGAGGCCATGATTGCGGCCGGCGGAGCGCCCTGCAGGGCTTGCGGCCAGCGGATGCTGAAAGCGGACGGCTGCACCTGGACCCATGTGAAATGCGGCAACCGGTACTACCGCCGCATTAAGTACGGCGAGGATGGCATGGCGCATGGCGATGCCCGCTGCCACGATTGCGGCGCCAGGCCTGGGCATTACCACCATGTGGGGTGTGATGCGGAGCGGTGCCCGGTGTGCGGAGGGCAGCTCATCAGCTGCGACTGCGACATCTCCGAGTATGTGGAGCGGCCACCCAGGAAGAGAACAACCAAGTAAATCAGGATCCCAGAACCGCCCGGAGCGCCCGACAGGGACGTTCCGGGCGGTCTGTTTCACAAGAGAACCGGAGGTGAGAAAACGTCGGAACAGAGAGCCAATCGTTTCACAGAACAGGAGTTGGAGATTGCCCGTGGGACGGACCTGCCGGACCTGCTGGCGTCTCTCGGCTACACCGTGACGCGGATAGGCCGCTACTACTCCACCAAGGAGATGGACAGCCTGCGGATCAAGAACCGCCGCACCTGGTATCGCTACTCCGAGAGAGTGGGCGGGGATGCCATCACCTTCCTACAGCATTTTTGCGGCAGAAGTTTCCCGGAGGCGGTGGAGGATCTGCTGGCATTCCACGGCCGCGCCAGGGACGCCCCCGCGGAGCGGAGCAGGCAAACTGAGCAGGCGCCGGAACCGCCGAAACCGTTTGCATTGCCGCCCAGGCACACCGATGCCCGCCGAGTGTACGCCTACCTGAAAAAGCGCGGGGTTTCTCCCCAGATTATTCGGAGTTTTATTTCCGCAGGACTGCTGTATGAGGACTCCGAGCATCACAACTGCGTGTTCGTAGGGTATGACAGGGACGGCAAGGCTGCCTTCGCCAGCCTGCGGGGCACCTACGACCGGGACGGCAGCGGTTTCAAGGGCGACGCCGCCGGCAGCGACAAATCCATCGGTTTCCGACTGCCGTATGCCCCGGACAGCAGGACCGTGTATGTGTTCGAGGCACCTATCGACCTCATGAGTTACTGCACTTTGCACCGGGAGTTCCACAGCAATGCACTTGCCCTGTGCTGCCTGGATGACCGCGCCCTGTCGGTGTTTCTTCGGGAGCATCCCACAGTGCGGAAGGTTGTCCTGTGCCTGGATCACGACCGCCCCGGCCAGGAGGCCGCGGAGCGCATGGGCCGGAAATACGCGGCGGAGGGATATGTCGTGCAGACGCTGTCCCCTCCCTCCCGGAAGGACTGGAACGCCTATCTGACCTTTGTGCAGCAGTTCCGGGAAAGGGGGCGGTGACCAAGTAAACGAAAATAAAAACCTGAACCAGCAATTTCTACACAAAAGGAGGAAAGACCACTTGAAAAGCAAGACAACCAGGCATGGCCTGAAACGCATGACAGCCCTGCTGCTGGCCCTGGTGCTGTGCATGGGTATGATGCCCAGCGCCTTTGCCGCCCAGCAGGACAGTTACCACGACCCCGCTGAGAACTGGCAGGAGGCCAACAACCGCACCAACGAACTGGACGCCAACGCCACCGTGACCCACGAAACCTTTAACTGCAAAGTCTGCAAGCAGCAGACTTCCTTTATCGTGTTCCGCACCCCGGAATATACCAGGGATGGCCAGACGGCCATGAGCCGGAATGTGAAATACTCGGACGGCACCTTTGTAGATGGTTCCGGCAAGGGTTCCATTCTGGACGGCGTACCGGGACAGGACGCCTATTACACGGCTTATCACTGGACCAAAGCCGTGTGTGAAACCTGCGGCAGCATCAACACCAACATGGCCAAGACGGACTACGGCTACCTGAAGAACGTCTATTGGCTCTACGATTGCGCGAACAATTTTTTCGAGGAACTGCCGGAAACACAGACCATTGAGCAAGCGGACAGCGAGTATCACCGCGTCATCACCACCAGCGGCGAATACTGCGGGTTCTGCTACGGCACATTCAAGGAGGAAAATTCCACGTTGGAGCGTCACCACATGGAGAATGCCATCCGGCCCGAGTTGGCCCATGACCGCTTTGTGGAGATGGATACCTGCGCCGACTGCGGCTATGCTGAAACTTCCTACACCGCCGCCAAGGCCGTCATTGCGGACTACTTCGGCGTGGTGGACGGCCAGCCCCACACCGTCACCGTGTCGGACTTGTCCGAGGCCGGTGTGACCACTGCCATCCGCTACGGCCACAGTGCGGACGCCTGCACCCTGACCAGCGCCCCCAACTACACCGAGGCCGGGGACTATCCCGTGTACTACGAGATCACCTACACCTACCACGACACCGACATGGTGGAGGACGGCGTGGCGTATGTCCATCTCAGGGATGAAACCACTACCGAGGATGGTTCCTGTACCTGCGGCTGCGGCAATCCCGACTGTGGCTGCCAGGACCCGGACTGCGACGGCTGCTGTTGTGACGACAAGGGCTGCGGCGAGAACCACAACTGGACATTGCTGGATAGCGTAGACCCCACCTGCCTGACCCTCGGCTATGACCGTTACCTGTGCGTGGACTGCGGCATGATTGAAAAGCGGGACTATGAGGCCGCGCTGGGCCACGCCTATCAGAGTGTGGCCATCCGGGACGCCACCTGTGAAGTCCCCGGCAAGACCATTGATATTTGTGAGCGGTGCGGCAATGTGAAAGAAACCGACCTGCCCCAGACCGAGCATGAGTTCTCCACCACCGTCATTCCGGCAACCTGTACCAGCCCTGGCTACACCCTGCGGGAGTGTACCGTCTGTGGGGAGCGCCACATCGAGGACATCACCGCCGCGCTGCCTCACAACTATGTAAGCAAGACCACCCCGGCCACCTGTGAGGGCGGCGGGCGCACCCTCCATATCTGCGAGGGCTGCGGCAGTTCGTTCATCACCGACTACACCGACCCGCTGGGGCATAGTTGGGATGAGGGCAAGGAGATCACCGGGGCCACCTGCACCGGCGAGGGCATGACCGAGTACACCTGCATCCGCTGTGGAGCCACCCGGCTGGAGGGTGACGAGGCCGCGGGTCATATCCCCGGCGATCCGGCCACCTGCACCGATCCTCAACTCTGCATCCGCTGCGGCGCCGTCATTGAGAACGCTTTGGGGCATGACTATGCCGAGGAAGTGACCGAGCCGACCTGCACCGAGATGGGCTACACCACCTATACCTGCACCCGCTGCGGCGACGCCTACAAGGGCGACTACACCGAGGCCGCAGGCCATAAGCCCGGCGACTGGATCATCGACAAGGAGCCTACCACCGACAGCGAGGGCAGCCAGCATAAAGAGTGTGAGGTCTGCGGCGAAACGCTGGAAACTGAGGAAATCGAGAAAATCTACAATCAGGCCACCACGGACAGCAAAGGTGAGGCCGTTGTGGGCGGCTATCTGGTAATCGTCACGGATACCGACACCAAGGACTCCGTTGCCAATGCCACCGTGACCCTTCATGCGGACGATACCCTGTCCATCCGTCTGCCTAACAGCCGAATTTTGGACTACGCTGACCAGACTACCGTGACTGTCCTGCTCACCAAGGATAAGAGCGCCGTGGCGGATCTGTTCATCTCTGTGACAGACAAGCACAATAACTACTGTGCCGGTAACACTGACAGCAATGGGCAGGTCACTGTTCCCGGCACCAGCGGCAAGACCAACGAGGACGGTAACGCCACCGTTGGCTGGGAGGACGAGGACGGCGACCGCTGGACACTGACCGTCACTGTAGAGGACTACGAAACCGGACGCCCCATCGAGGACGCAGAGGTGTCCATCGGTAAGGGCGGCAATATTACCGTCACCCTGCCGGACGGCACCGATATGGACGAGGACAACCGCATCACCGTCACGGTCACAGACAATGAGCGCGACCCGCAGGAGGACGTGACCGTCATCGTCAAGGGCGACCTCGGCCAGCGGGAAACCGGCGAAACAGACGAGGACGGGAAACTCACGGTTCCCGCCGTCACCGAAACCGAATATCACGGGGCCTATATTGTCGGCTACACAGACGGCACCTTCGGCCCGGAGCGCAGCATGAGCCGGAGCGAGGCGGCGGCCATCTTTGCCCGCCTGCTCTCTGACAAGTTGGATGAGCGCATCCCCAGCGGAAATAATGTGAAGTTCAAGGATATTGACCCGGATATGTGGTATGCGGGCTATGTGGAATATCTCACTGGCTACGGCGTGGCCGTGGGCTACAATGACCGCACCTACCGGGGTGATAAGGCCATCACCCGCGCCGAGTTTACCGCTATGGCGGCGCGGTTCTTTGATGTGTACGGCGATGGAGCCGAGGAAATCATGGAGCAGTACGAGGGCTTTGACGATGTGAGCGACGGCTACTGGGCTGCTGAGTATATCAAGGACGCCGCCATCCACGGCTGGGTAGAGGGCTACGGCGACGGCACCTTCCGGGCCGACGATCCCATTGACCGGGCGGAAGTCGTCACCATTGTCAACCGCCTGCTGGGCCGCGAGGCTGACGAGGACTATATTGCCGATAATCACCGCCGTCTGGTGATGTTCCCCGACGTGTCCTCCCGCCATTGGGCCTACTACAACGTGCTGGAGGCCGCCAACGCCCACACCGCCAACCTCACCAATCCCGAAACCTGGGAGAAGTGATTTATCTGCGTGCCGCGGCCCCGCTGTGGGCCGCGGCGCTTTTATACCACAATCCACCCTACATGAAATGAAAGAAGGAGAATGCACCTATGCTGAAGATCGTAGCAATCGGAAACCTGACCAACGACGTGGAGCTGAAGGTCCATGAGGCCACTGGCAAGCCCTATGCCATCCTGCGGATCGCCTCGGACCGCCGCTACCGGGACAAGGAGGGCAACCGCCTGACGGATTTCATCTCCATCAAGGTCCGCGGCCCGCTGGCGGAACGCTGCGCAGAGTTTGCCTGGAAGGGCTGCAAGCTGGCCGCCTCCGGCGACTTTGAAACCATCACTTTCGCGGACGAGCCGGAGCGTCAGCCCGGTTTCCTCATCAAAGCCACGGAGGTGGAGTTCCTGTCTCCCCGCCGCGTGGAGGAAAGCGCCGTGTCCATGCCTGCGGACGGTATGGATGAGGCTGCGGCCTGAGCGCCATGCGTAATACAGGCATTGAATACACCAGTGCGGAACGCACCCCCACCATTCTACCGGATCTGGCGGAGCTGCTCCCTCCTCTCAGCGGGGAGCAGCTTGCCGCGCTGGAGAAGGACATCCTGCAAAACGGCTGCTATGCGCCCATCATCGTCAATGAGGATCTCGTTGTCGTAGATGGCCACAACCGCCAACAGATTTGCACCCGGCACGACCTGCCCTACAAGATGGCGGTGTTTGCCTTTGACGATCTGCTGGAGGCCAAGCAGTGGGCGCTGGATACCCAGAAGGGCC
>ENA-ORSJ01002318-ORSJ01002318.1-human-gut-metagenome-genome-assembly--contig:-NODE-2318-length-12904-cov-5.285548_pt1 | contig 12904 bp, 11 predicted proteins | sample MGYA00242191_ERZ509158 | MGnify/ENA primary metagenome ERZ509158 (study PRJEB26280, sample SAMEA2338623) | human gut metagenome | biome: human gut; feature: human-associated habitat; material: faeces... | reverse complement strand
CCTACATCTTTTTCTTCGGGAATATGTTGAAACGGTATATGGCGTGTATGAGCACGTAGCGCGGCGGAGTGTTGTAATAGCGTTCCACACGTCCCTGGGTGTTGATGCTGCTCTCCACTTTCTTCAACTGATGTAGTATGTCGAAGGCGTCGGCACGCAGAGTGAGCTTGCCTTTCAGCAAAGATCGCGTCAGACGGGCGTTCCACACGAAGTTGTCGTCGTTCATCGAAGTGTCCTCATAGCCGCGGCGGCTGTACATGGTCAGATCGGTGTCGAGCTTGAAACCGAACGGAAGCTGAAGATAACCGTAAACGCCATAGTTGAAGTCGTATGCGTTGATAGGTACAAAATTGTCACGGTCGCCCTCTGTGTTCAACCATGACACCGAGCCTCTGAATCCTATGCTATGCTTGCCCAGCGTATAGTCAAGGTTGAGAGTCTCCGAGAGCACGGAGCTTTTGACGGTGCTTTTCACCGGAGCGGATGCCAAATCATCGCCTATCATATCGACACTGTTGTAGTAGTTCCATGAAGTGGCTGAGTTGAAATACAGGCGTTTCTTCTTGTCCATCGGACCGTTCATGTTGAATCTGGCGGAAAGATTCCAGTTGCCGTTCACATTATAGTAGGAGTATGTGCGGCGGCCTGTGCTGCGGTCGTACACATAACCCATGGCCACATCGTTCTCGCTTATGTTGAATGTCACAATCGGAGATATCTTTATGGTGTGCTTTCTGTCGTTATAGTCGAGACTGATGGTGTGGGTGCGTCTATTCTTCAGATTCCTGTTGCCATAATTTATGGTCGTCATAGGGTCGGAGTCGTCAACGAAATTAAGAGAATAGAGCATGTTTGGCGTGCTGCTGTTCATTCTGTATTTTAAAGCTCCACCCTGCTGATAATCCTTTGTCAGAAGATGTAGTTCTAACGATGGCACCAACATCAATGTGCTGCGACTGAAAGCTGTGTCTATGCGGGCACGACTATAATCTAGTTTCTCGTTCAATATATTAAATTTTAATCCGGGTATTAATCGCATTGACAACTTGTCGTCACGCAACAATTCAATATGGGCATCCACCCCAATGGAATGACTGTTATCACTTTCCACCGAATTATAGCTGTTCTTTCCGTCGAGTGTCGGCAGATACTCTGTGACCGAAGGCAGCGCACCTATAGGATGCTCAGTGTCCAGCCCCCAACCGTCGAGAGTCTCAAGATGGTAGAGTTTGTTTATGGACTTGTCACGTCCGGCACTCATGTCGTAGTCGAAATTAATCGTTAAATTTTCTGAAAAGACAAAACCATAACTACCTATGAATTTAATTCTATAACCACGTGAGGGCGTGACATCATTATAACGGTTTATAAAGTCAGTCGAACCGGTTCCTGAAAAATAGTCTATACGCTGATGGGTGAAATCACGCATGTCGGAACCGAACATCGAACCCTTTAAGTTAAGGTACAAATAGTCACTGTTATGGGGCATACGCAGCATCATACTGGAGCCTAAATTAGCAGACCACTGTTTGCTGTCATAATAACGGTTTTTTATCTGACGGTTTATAAGGCGGGCACGAAGATTGTCATCGAGTATCGGTGTGGAAAGGATTTTCATGAAATCCTCAAAGCCGTTCCACGTCTCGTCCGAGGTGGCGGAGATTATAGATAAATCATTACGCTTGCGGCTGTAGCTTGCACCCAAATTAATATCATACTCCGCACGCGACATGTCACCCTTAGGCTTAAGTCTCAAATCATGGCTTGTGTTTAAAGACATATTGCAGAAGCGCGCATCCTGAACTTGGCGGTCGTAGGTATCGCCATCGGCGAGGAAATTGGTACGGAATGTATTCTGCACCTCATGATTGTCATAATGGGTAAAGTTTGCGTTACCGCTATATTCGTAGCGGCCCTCACGGTCGTCCACATTCACATTCACACCGATTTTCTTTGTCGTAAGCCGCCCGTAAGGCATCTTGTCAGGAGTCCAGTCGTTGGTGTTGGGAGTGGTGAAGTCGTTGATATTATTCATGTTGCCGAACAACGACACACGGGAGTGGTCGGTGGAGCGCATGGCGAACAGTCGGGCCATGTACAGGTCGTGGTTGGCGCCGCCGGCGTCTATATTGCCCATCCATCCTATGTTGTACTGCTTCTTAAGGTTGACGTCCATCACCAGCTGCTTGTCGTTCATGTCGCGGTCGAGAAACTCACTCAGACGCCCGGCCTTGTCGTAAACCTTCACCGTGTTTACCGCATAAGTGGGAAGGTTCTCAAGCATGATTGTGTTGTCGCCCTTGAAGAAGTCCTTGCCGTTGAGAAGAAGACTCTCCACAAAGCGGCCGTTCACATATATGCGGCCGTCGGATTTCAGCTCCACACCGGGCAGCTGTTTCACCAGGGCGTCGAGCATGGAGCCTTCAGCCAATTGGAAAGCGTCGGCATTATAGACAAGCGTGTCGCCCTTGTTGTAGAACTTCACCTTCGTGGCTGTAACCACAACCTCGTCTATGGCATGAACCTTCGGACGTTTCATATATATGGTGGAGAGCACTCTGTTTGTCTCGCGCCGTCTGATCTTGCTTATCTCTATCGGAGTATATGTTGTTTCATATCCTTCCTTCTCCGTCTTGATGATATAGTTTCCTTCCTTGACTTTGAAACTGTACAGTTTTCTCAACGAAGTGTATCCGTAGTTGTTTCTGCAACTGTCAAGCACCACGCTGTCAGGAGACAGAAGCGTCACCTTCGCATTCTCTATTGTTGTGCGCAGAATGTAATCTTTTATTGTGGCATAAATAGTGATACTACGTTCTTTTTTATCCTGAGAATATGTCATACAAGAACATGCTGCCATAAAGCATATAAATAATATTCTAAGTTTCCTCATGTCATAAGATTTTAGTTAAAATGTATCTTTTACATTATGATTTTCTTTACGCATTACAACATGTTCATAAAATTTGTTAAGTATTATATTATCTTTATCCAACTCATCTCTATGTTTCGGACATACATCATCTGGCGACTCTACGGAAAGTTGAGAACAACCACCCCCGCATATCGGAAAAATACGACACTCCTTACATATTTTCTTATCAAAACGCGAACAACTTCTGGATTCAACAAATTCCACGTCATCCCAAACGATCTCTCCTGTATCAGAAAGATATCCCAAACGATTCTCGGGTATGAAATCTCGAGCTGTGCATTTATAAACATCTCCATTATAATTCACAACACATTCATTTAACAAATCCGCATAACAAGGATATCTGAATGTATTCACATGGCTATAATGATCTGATACGCACCTAAATTTCTCACGGAATGCAGAGACAGCATTTTCAACTACATAATCATCATCCGATATATTATTTTCTTGCCATACTTTTTGAAAATCTACATTGATAAGTTTGCAGGCTTCTTCGTCAAGATCATTGAAATCATCAAGTATTGATATTATTGATGATGCATTTTCCTTTGTAAAGTTAATACGTAATCCCACGTTCATTCCATTACAAACAAGTTTCTTGATATTCGAAACAATTCTGTCATAAGAACCACGTCCAGAAGCAGAGAAACGAACCTTATTATGCTTTTCCCTGTGACCATCTAAGGTTATCTGAAAACTCTTTGTCTCAGATTTCTCCGATAGATGTGATATCAACTGATCAGTCACTAAATATCCGTTTGTCGTGAAATGATAGCTCACATTCAATTTTCTGTATTCAGTTTCTGTGGTCTTTTTTCTTATGCTATCTATTATAGGCCGTACGATATTCTCATAGTAGAGCAATGGTTCACCTCCAAAAAAAGAAACTTTCAAAGACTTAATATCCTTATCAATGATATTATTCACAAACATACCGACTTTTTCAATCGTCTCTACAGCCATTCTTGCATGTGATGAATGTGTCTCATAGCAATACCAGCAGTTGAAGTTACAGTTTGTCGTGGGATTTATTATCAAGTTGAAAGTTGACGAATTATCACAATATTTTTTCCCCAGACTGACCATTTGTTCAACTTCATTCATTTCATCCTCAACAAGCATACCACCGTTCTTCAAATCTGAATAAAATGACGGCACTGCATTCTTGATATCATCAGGTGATGACATTAAAAGATGTTTAAGATTATTATTAAAAATCACAAACTTCTCAGTAACTGCATTATATATCATACTTGTCCTTTTAGTCAAGGGCAAAATAGAATTGTATTTACTATGTTTCATCGCATCACATTTTTACATTATCATAATTGAACATCTTCACTCTAAGAACATACAGAGTGTAAGTTAAAAAAACAAACATTATAGGAACGACAAATATTTCTCCGTCAAAGAAATATCTGTGACGGAGAAACAATATTTTTAAATATCAAATCCCGGAAAGCCTATCAGACTATTGCCTTGATTTTCTTTATCACAACCGCTGGTATCTATCTGACAATTTGTTGGATTAGGATCACATCCATTATTAGCACCTATACACGTACCTCCTGTATTTGAGCAGTCTTCATTTATACTCATATTACAATTACCTGTATTTATGCACTTTTTATTCTTCGAACCATGACAATCATCATTATCACCACCGGCATACAATCCACCGTCACCTTCCAACAAGACAGACTGCTGTTCATCACTCAACTGGTTTGCCTCAAGACTGAGGACAAAATCCTTAATTAAAGAAAGTTTCTTTTCCATTTCATTTAAATTTTAATTGTTAATAATCAAATATCATGTCCGACAATTTTCAGACAATCAAAGCTATATTCAAAGCATATTACCTATCAACAACATCACGGAAGAGCCTGACGATATTGTCTGCATAGTAATCAAAGCAGAACAGATGCCTCTTACTCCATGCATTATCTCTTTGAATAAAGTTTTGTTTCTTATCAGAGATAACCTCTCCTAGTACATCAAACGATGAAATAGAAACAGCCATTCCAAGACTTTCAAGATACTCCTGATGGTGGACAATATGTCCTGTATTGTCGTGCATTATCATAGGAAGTCCGGCCATAGCATACGTGGACATACGTGCCGGAGAATTTATATCCGACCAGTTGGCACGCATCAGATCTCCTTGATTACAACTTTCATAATAGTGAAGCCATCCTGCATCATATTGTGAGAACTCGCTAACCCAGTTTTCTGTAGGACAGTTAGGATGTAGATGCACGTATCCAGGGACTAAGGCTGATGCCTCATCAATCATTTTCTGAGAAGCGTTATAGTTAACATCTCCATATATGTGGAGATGAATATGCTGATTGCCTATAGTCTCAATATCCTCACTGCTCATACCAAAGACACGGCCGGCAAGAACAGTATGTATTTCACCATCTTTATCAGATAATAACGGACTACGCTCACCATCAAACCAATGTTTTGAAGGTAAATCACCGTCCACAATGACTGTGTGCGTGGTACGTTTGCGCAGGAACAGATCAAACCATTCCTGTATGCGGCGATTGGTATATACAATTCCATCCGACTGCTCGAAAAGATCTATTAACTTATTCCACAGTCCATATGTACGACAGAAAAATGGTCCTTCCTTAAAGTGCCATACAAAAGGTATGTTTTTCGGGCGGTGCATAAGAACGTGATGTGCAAGCTCCACTGCTTTGAAGTTAAGCATGGCATATATCACGTCCGGCTTTATTTCCTTCACACGTTCTTCCCAATGTTCAAATGGGATATCCTCCACATGACCGAAAGGCAGCGGACCTACAGTGTTATAACACAACGGATTGTTTATCCACAAGCCATAGAGTTTATGCCCACGCTCCTCAAAGGCAAGTATGCGCTCAGGATTGAACGCAAGCTCACCTACGAGAAGAATTTTCAATCCTCTATTATCAAAATATGTCTGTTTGCCATGTTCACGCAGCTTGGCATAATGTTCTATCTCATCGACAATATTTCCCACTGAAGAATGATAGCGCAACGGTTCTTTCACACCATAATAAGTTTTATACATGTAAATACCGCCACCTGTGCGATCGTTGAGTATATTATGGCGCTGATACATGTGACTGAACCATTCGCACGTCACCATATCTGTATGCACCTTCTTTTGATTGTTTTTAAGAAATGTACTCCAAAACATGCGGTTAAGGTCATCTGTAACAAGTTCACCACGCTCTATCCAACGATCGGCAGTCTTACGGTGCATCACCTGCACAAGCTGAAGAGTCTGACCATCTATACATCCTTTACACTGCTGGGTACTATGTTCACCACCGTGGTTACCTATGTTATGCACAATGCCTGAATAGACAAAATCGGCATCTTCGGAAACAATCTTGTCGTACATTGTTTGAAGATGATTCTCGAAATATATATCATCAGCAGGAAGATAGGCTATATATTTACCGTCCGCCATATCAATAGCCATATTCAGGCAAAAACCCAATCCTTTGTTCTCCGCATTACGTATATAAGAAATGCGTTTGTCTGAAAGAAAACAGGAAACGGCATCATACAGATTATCTTTACTTCCATCATCCACAATAATAAGCTGCCATCTATTAAATGTCTGTCTTAAAAGACTTTGTATCGCACACCTTATATAATTGGCATTATTGTATGACGGTATTATAACCGATATATCAACAATTATATTTTCCATAAATATTATTTATCTGACCAAAACGAAACTTGTTCTTCAGTAATTGTATGTATTGTTCGGTAGGTTAATCTACTGTTTCTCAAAATTTAAGGTAATCAGAAATTTGGGCAAAAACTCATAGCATGAAACGCTAACTTCCAGAAGTGTACTTGTGAGAACCGAATGTAATTTAAGCCAAGTATAAAACAGTTAAAGACTCGGTTACTGCACCATAATCAGTCTTTACATAATTTATTCACTTCTTTTTCGAAAATAAGCTAACATAACAATATGACACTGAAGCTTCACGTCTCACGCTATTTCTTTCTGCCACTAACTCAAACCTATCATTCCATAAAAACAAATATCACCTCTTACCAGTCTAATTTCATATTCTCCTGATAAATATTCCGGCAATTCTATTATATCTGTACCAAATTCTACATATTCACTATACACTTCCTCTCCATTAGCAGAAACCAATGACAACATACAACCATAGCAACCATCTATCAAATATAACATATTTCCCTTGACTCCAACCGAAGGTTTCAAAATTGGAGATTTGGCACCATTATTATTTCCCATATCTGTAGGGTCAATATATTTTATATTCAAATCGATGTTTACGAATATCGAGTCTGAAATAACAGGAGACGCACATATTGGCGTAAACAACGCTATAATACAAAAAAGAATTGTTATTCGTTTTTTCATAAATACAATTATTTATCAATTAAATTAAAGATTGCTATATAACAGATTTTGGATTATAGCACAAAATTAACTTTTATAATAAACTAAAAGAGAAGAAATGATATATAATTATACACTATAACATGAAATTATATAACATAAAATACTGTTTTACAAATGTTTACCACAAATATTACACAAATTAGTGAATTACACACCAAATAAAACAAAACCCGTTATAACACGTTTTTATTTATATATCAACGCGCAGTATGCTCATTAAATAGAAAAGATTGTTGGCCAAAAAGTATAAAAATAAGCCAATATATCTCACAATTCAAGGCTGAGAGCAGCCTGAATGACGTCGTCCATATCATAATACCTATACTCTCCGAGCCTGCCACCGAATATGATATTGGGAAAAATCCGTGAGGCTACATCACGATATCTGGCATAAAGACGACTGTTTCGCGAATTATTAATAGGATAATAAGCTTCACATCCCGGATGCCACACAGAAGGATATTCGCGTGTGATAATTGTATATGGCAGATGTTCCTGCATTAGATTAAAATGTTTATGTTCGATTGTCCGCGTGTAAGGCACATCCGACGAAGTCTCATTTATCACAGCCATCCCCTGATAATCGGAAACTTCTACACGTTCTGTACGAAACTCCAGACCACGATAATCCAACGATCCGAAACAATAGTCCATTAGTTCATCTATCATCCCTGTATATATAATTCTGCGGGCACGATCAAGCCAATAATACCGTTCCTTACAAAAATCCACACCTGTGATAACTTCCACTCCATCAAGCATCCGTCTGATCATGGAATAATAGCCATTTACGGGAATGCCCTGAAACCTATCACCGAAATAGCGGCTGTCAAACGTAGTCCTCACAGGAAGACGTTCAATTATCTCAGCAGGCAACTCTGTAGCCGCACATCCCCATTGTTTCTCCGTATAACCTTTCACAAGTAATTCATATACTGTACGGCCTATAAGACTTACTGCTTTCTGTTCAAGATTCTTCGGATAAGAATAATACTCATTACGTCGTTCGGCTGTCATTATATCTGAAATGTCTTGAGGGCGCTTAGCACCGAAAATTTCATGAAGTGTCATAAGATTCACAGGCATATGATAGTATTTTCCGCCAATATGCGCAAGAACTGTATGTATGTAATTATTAAAATCTGAAAAGTGTTGCACAAATGACCACACATGTTCATTGTCGGTATGGAAAATGTGCGCGCCATACAAATGCACATTTATGCCGTCTATCATTTTGTCACGTACATTACCCCCTATATCGTCACGCCTTTCAAGCACCAGACATTTCAACCCTTTTTGCCTGGCACGGTATGCTGTTACCGCCCCATACAGACCACTGCCCACAATAATAATGTCATAATCAAATGAATTCATATATTAAAGATTTTATTATCACAAATAAAAAATATATTTCATTATTTTTTAGAACCATCACATACCATTACAGCACTGTCCGTTCCTTACTTGATTTTCAATTTTTGCAGTCTCTTATGTTACGGTCGAGCTCCGAAGTGCGGGACGATCCGAACAGTTTCAGGTTCAGCCGGCGACGGATATTGCTCAGATTCTGAGGCGAAATGTCAAGAAGACAGGATATCTCGGAAGAAAGGAAATGGAGTTTTATGAGGATGGCTACCTTTTTCTCGTTCTGACTCAGGCTGCTGGAACCAAGATTATTGATGAACGAAAGGAAGCGGGGATAGCGATTTTCCACATATGTGTTGAGACGCGACCAGTCTTTCTGACCGGCACTGCGACCGTGGGCAGCCTGCTCGTGAAGATTCTTTATCAGGTCAGACTCCATGAGTTTCTGGAGTGATGCCCAGTCTGCATCGGTGGAGGACATGTCCTGCATCTTGTCCAACTCTGCACGGAGACGACGGCCGGAGGCCTCGAGTTCTGAAGCAAGACGGCTGTTCTCACCTAAAGCGGCGGAAAGCTCACGGGAGATCTCACCGGAACGATGAAGGAGCTCGGAATACATACGGTTCTTCTCAAGAAGCAGAGACTTCATGCGGGAGGAACGGCGACGGTGCCACATATACAATTCGAGAACAACTATAAGGCTTATGACAGAAAGAAAGACTATCGTGAGTCGGAGCTCCGACACCTCACGCTCACGGAGCTCGGCCTGTTGACGGTTGCGGGTGTAACGGTAGAGCGACTGCACACGCTGGGCCTCACTTGATGTGAGGCGGAGCCACGAACTGTCGTTAGCGTCACAATAAAGACGGGCGTAATGGAACACTGAATCAGAATTACGGCGTGAACGATATACCGATAGAAGTCCGCGATAGGCTGCTTCTTTCTCATCGCGGGCACTGCCTGTCAGCATCTTCCTGAAATAATATTCAGCAGAATCGACACGGTTGCCGGCCAACAAAGAAAGACCTTTGTAATAGTAATATAATTCTAACCCTGGTTTTACTTTCCCTGAAGATGAAAATATATTTCCATACTTCTCATATTTATGCAGACATGCCTCTGCATTTTTTATGTCACCACGTTTAAGATAAATATCTATTTGGATAAATATTGCACGTGCTGCTTTATCCTTATAGCCACATTTGGAATAAAGATAAGAAACTGAGTCGCTAATTTTCAATACCCTATCATAATCACGAAGAGTATAATATGTTCCAACTTCACTTTCAAATGCACTTATCATTGCGACTGTATCATTCGCCTTACGTGCATAAGTATATGCAAGTCGTTTCATTCTAAGTTCTTCATCAACAAGTTTTTGATTATGTAATACTATTGCTGTCTGCCTGCACACCTTGCACAAATTTCTATAATCACAGTCTTCTGCAGTCGTATCTGCACAAGCCACTGCTTTCTGATAATATTCTAGTGCCGCCGGTGCCTCGCCGAGATCACGATATACACATCCGAGAAGATAATAAGCCATCATCTTCTCGTTTGGTGTCCCGTGACGGGAATAATAAGCAGCGACCTCCTTCATAGTACTGTCGCTACGGAAATATACATTCGATTTGTTCATGGCCTTGGCGCGCAGCAGTTCGTAACGCATACGACGGGATTTGGACATATAGGAAACATGAGGAGACATGCTGTCGAGCATACGAAGCGCTGAAGGTGCTGAATCCATGTCTATTTCCATAAGGCTGTCTGCACGCCCCATAATCATGTCGAGACTGTTGTCGCCACCTTTACAACAGAGCATCGCGAAAAACAATGGGAGAAGATATAGGAGTTTTTTCATAGAATCGTTATGGTATGGGAATAAATCGGTAAGGTCAGAAGACAGATCAGTAGCAGTTTTCCGATAAAACAGGCATGGGCCTATAAAACATCAAAAACCGACAAGACATGACATCCAAGGATGTTCTGTCTGTGTCGGTCTATGATTTCTTAAATCTTCACTCGCGCTTAATACTCATCTTCGTTGAAGAGAAAATCTTCTTTGGTAGGATAATCAGGCCATATATCCTCGATGCTCTCATACACATCACCTTCATCTTCTATTTCCTGCAAGTTTTCAAGAACTTCCAATGGTGCGCCGGAACGCATGGCATAGTCTATGAGCTCATCTTTGGTTGCTGGCCATGGTGCATCCTCAAGTTTAGAAGCCAATTCAAGTGTCCAATACATAATCTTTCTTTTTATAATAGGTTTTCTTATGTAAGCACAAAAATAATAAATTTTATGCTATTTGCAAGAAATAATAAAAGTTTTTTCTTTCTTATGGCTAATAAAGTTTAAATTTCTCGCTAATACAAAGAGATAATCGGATAATCTGTTCATATAGGCAGGCACGGTGTCGTCGATGGCATATTTTTCGGTCATCGACAGCATGCGCCGTTCCGCCCGGCGGCATATCGTGCGACAGACATGACATACGGATGCAGAAGTTGTCCCGCCCGGAATGACGAACGAGTGCAACGGTGGCAGCGTGCTCTGTATGCGGTCTATCTCGCTTTCAAGGCGGGCAACATCCGAGTCACACACGGCCTTTGCAGCGGAGGAGCCCACGAATATGCTTCCTATCCGAAAGAGAATTATCTGCGTTTCCTCTACAAAGTCTTTGTCCTGTCCCTCACTCATTAAAGATGACAGCAGTCCGAGATAAGAATTCAGTTCGTCCATGACGCCATAGAATTCTATGCGTTCGTCTGTCTTTGAGGTGCGTTCGCCGCCCGGCAGAGAGGTAGTGCCGTTGTCGCCGGTACGTGTGTATATTTTCATTATCTGATTTTAGAAATTTACTATATAGTTTTGTTTTATACGTTTGTCGAAGAACACTATGCCGCAATAATAAAGATCGAACGTCACTCCGGTACGTGTGTCGTCCCTTAACTGCCTCCATATATTGCGTGTCTTGCGGTTGTGCTTTATTCCGTCAACCATCATTATCGCATTCTCCGGCATATTGTCGATGAGTGATAACGGACGATCGTACGCCCCATCATAAAGGTTCACGCGCAGAAGTAGCGGCGCAGCCCCGTCGGTTAAGTATCCGTATGAGGCATCCGACATTTCCTCAATGTTTATGATTTCCGTGCACCGGCATCCGGCATTTACATAACGGCTGAGTATTTCGGCCGGTTTGCCGTAATTGATGAATCGGCACGGCTGCATGAAATTGGCAACTCTGAAATACAGACGGTATATCTTTTCGTCTATAAGACTGGTATTCGGAAACTCCTTGCGCAGGTCGTCGTAAGCATAATACGGGTAATGCTCATTTATGACATAACGTATGAAACGGTATGCCGACGGTGACTGCACGCCGAAACCACGACAATAGAATATGCGGCTCAACCACCTCAGTCTGTATTTAAACCTGAAATGACTCACAGATATTTCTATGATTTTAGATTTATCACATGTTTAATCGTCATCCGGATGCACCATAACGACACGCGGTCCTACATCCGTAATGTCTCCGACACGATATGCAAAGATACAACTAAATAGTCAAAAATCCATACATCAGCCGCATTTATGTATGACGAATGCTTTTTATGACATACAGGATAAAACGGATTTAATATGATATTACAGATATTATAAATCGGTGTTATCTGTAAACTATATACCGCTTACCTGTTTCATACGTTATGATATCGGCTTAGTCAGTTGTATATATAATATAATAAGGTGAAATGATAACATATAATAATAAGATTATGTACAGGACGATGGCCGCGGCCAGCGCGCAGACTATGGAAAACAAAAAAGAGGGACGTTCCGGATATTTCTCCTTGGAACGTCCCTCATCTAAAAGAAGGCGGCTACCTACTCTCCCGCATTGCATTGCAGTACCATCGGCGATGACGGGCTTAACTTCTCTGTTCGGGATGGGAAGAGGTGGAACACCGTCGCTATCACCACCAAAAATCTCTTTTCTGCTCCTGACCGCTCGTCAGGATGAGTATAATGCTGACATTCTCATACAAGCAAAACCCACACTTCTGAAACCATGAACTTTCACGGAAAGTTTCGGGCAATTAGTAGTGCTCGGCTTTGACGTCACCGTCTTTACACCTGCA
>ENA-ORSJ01002316-ORSJ01002316.1-human-gut-metagenome-genome-assembly--contig:-NODE-2316-length-12910-cov-10.102450_pt1 | contig 12910 bp, 7 predicted proteins | sample MGYA00242191_ERZ509158 | MGnify/ENA primary metagenome ERZ509158 (study PRJEB26280, sample SAMEA2338623) | human gut metagenome | biome: human gut; feature: human-associated habitat; material: faeces... | reverse complement strand
GGTTAGCCGTATCGGAAGGTGCGGCTGGATCACCTCCTTTCTAGGGAAGAAGTAACGGATTCTGCGGAAGACGTTACGAAACTTCAAGTCGGCATTCTGGAGTACGTACACATTGTTCAGTTTTGAGAGGCCATGAACCTCTCAAGAAAAAAAGAGAAAGACCCGTACCTTGACAACTGCATAAAACGAAACGAACAAACCTCTTTTTTGAAGAAAAGAGAAAGACTTAACGAACCGAAGAAACTCTGAAAAACGGTGAAGACATAAAGTCAAGCAAGTAAGGGCGTACGGCGGATGCCTTGGCCATATCAGCCGATGAAGGACGCGATAAGCTGCGAAAAGCTGCGGTGAGGTGCAAGTAACCATTGACCCGCAGGTGTCCGAATGGGGAAACCCGGCAGCAGGAGTGCTGTCATCCGAAAGGAAGGGAACCCGGTGAACTGAAACATCTAAGTAGCCGGAGGAAAAGGAATCAACAGAGATACCCTCAGTAGCGGCGAGCGAAGAGGGCAGAGCCCAAACCAGAGCGGGAAACCGCTGTGGGGTTGCGGACTGCTAACAAATGGTTGGACGAAGCAGAACCAGTTGGGAAACTGGGCCAGAGACGGTGAGAGCCCGGTAAGCGTAAGGAAGACCATGGAGCAGGATCCAGAGTACCACGGGGCACGAGGAACCTTGTGGGAAGCAGGGGGGACCACCCTCCAAGGCGAAACACTGATATGGACCGATAGCGAATAGTACCGTGAGGGAACGGTGAAAAGAACCCCGGGAGGGGAATGAAAGAGAACCTGAAACCGTATGTCTACAAACAGTCGGAGCGCTTTACATGCGCGACGGCGTGCCTATTGAAGAATGAACCGGCGAGTTACTGTTGCCAGCGAGGTTAAGCGGGAAACGCGGAGCCGAAGCGAAAGCGAGTCTGAACAGGGCGATAAGTTGGTAGCAGTAGACCCGAAACCACAGTGATCTACCCATGTCCAGGTTGAAGCACAGGTAAAAATGTGTGGAGGACCGAACCAGTGAGCGTTGAAAAGCTTTTGGATGAGATGTGGGTAGGGGTGAAATGCCAATCGAACGTGGAGATAGCTGGTTCTCCCCGAAATAGCTTTAGGGCTAGCCTCATGGTAAGAGTACAGGCGGTAGAGCACTGAACGAGGTAGGGGCCTGTCCGGCTACCGAACTTAATCAAACTGCGAATGGCTGTACTTATACATGGGAGTCAGACTGCGAGTAATAAGGCCCGTAGTCAAGAGGGAAACAGCCCAGACCAACAGCTAAGGTCCCCAATGCCGTACTAAGTGGCGAAGGATGTGGAATTTCGAAAACAACCAGGATGTTGGCTTAGAAGCAGCCACCATTAAAAGAGTGCGTAATAGCTCACTGGTCGAGAGACTCTGCGCCGAAGATGACCGGGGCTAAAGTACGGAACCGAAGCTTTGGCAAGTATCTTGAGATACTTGGGTAGGGGAGCGTTCCTGCATGGGAGAAGCCTGACCGGAAGGACAGGTGGACAAGCAGGAAGAGAGAATGCCGGTATGAGTAGCGAAAAGAAAGGTGAGAATCCTTTCCACCGAAAGCCTAAGGGTTCCTGGGCAACGATCGTCGACCCAGGGTAAGTCGGGACCTAATCCGAGGCGGAGACGCGTAGGAGATGGACAACAGGTTGAAAATCCTGTACCGCAGGAGTCTGTTTGAGCGAAGGAGTGACACAGAAAGGAATGCGCGCGTGCGATTGGAAGAGCACGTCCAAGCTGGTAGGTTGTGTGGCAGGCAAATCCGCCATACTAAAAGCCGAGAAGTGATGGGGAGCCATTGGAGACAATGGCGAAGGGGCAGGAACTAGGCTGTCGAGAAAAGCTTCTAGTGAGGACTCAGGCGCCCGTACCGAAACCGACACAGGTAGGCAGGAAGAGAATTCTAAGGTGCGCGGGAAAACCCTCGTTAAGGAACTCGGCAAAATGTATCCGTAACTTCGGGAAAAGGATAGCCTAAAGTATGTGAGCTGCAGAAACGCAGGGAGCAGGAATAGGCGGCAGAAGAGAGGCCCAAGCGACTGTTTACCACAAACACAGGCGTCTGCTAAAGCGAAAGCTGACGTATAGATGCTGACACCTGCCCGGTGCTGGAAGGTTAAGAGGACGTGTTAGCCGAAAGGCGAAGCAGAGAATTGAAGCCCCAGTAAACGGCGGCCGTAACTATAACGGTCCTAAGGTAGCGAAATTCCTTGTCGGGTAAGTTCCGACCCGCACGAAAGGTGTAACGATTTGGGCACTGTCTCAACGAGGGACCCGGTGAAATTGAAGTACCTGTGAAGATGCAGGTTACCCGCGACTGGACAGAAAGACCCCATGGAGCTTTACTGTAACCTGAGATTGGATTCCGGTAAGAGATGTACAGGATAGTTGGGAGGCTGAGAAACGGGTACGCCAGTATCCGCAGAGCCGCTGGTGGGATACCAACCTTGTTTTATTGGGATTCTAACGAGAGACGTAACGAGTCTTTGGACAGTCTCAGGCGGGCAGTTTGACTGGGGCGGTCGCCTCCGAAAGAGCAACGGAGGCGCCCAAAGGTTCCCTCAGCGCGGACGGAAACCGCGCGAAGAGTGTAAAGGCAGAAGGGAGCTTGACTGCGAGACGGACAGGTCGAGCAGGGACGAAAGTCGGGCTTAGTGATCCGGTGGTAGAGAGTGGAATTGCCATCGCTCAACGGATAAAAGCTACCCTGGGGATAACAGGCTTATCTCTCCCAAGAGTCCATATCGACGGGGAGGTTTGGCACCTCGATGTCGGCTCATCACATCCTGGGGCTGAAGTAGGTCCCAAGGGTTGGGCTGTTCGCCCATTAAAGTGGTACGCGAGCTGGGTTCAGAACGTCGTGAGACAGTTCGGTCCCTATCCATCGCGGGCGGAAGAAACTTGAAAGGGGCTGCTCCTAGTACGAGAGGACCGGAGTGGACGGACCAATGGTGTACCAGTCATGCCGCCAGGTGTGCAGCTGGGTAGCTACGTCCGGGACGGATAAACGCTGAAAGCATCTAAGCGTGAAACCAGCCTAAAGATGAGGTTTCTCATTGTGAAAGCAAGTAAGGTCCCATGAAGACGACATGGTAGATAGGCCGGGAGTGGAAGTGCAGTGATGCACGGAGCGGACCGGTACTAATAGACCGAGGGCTTGACTTAAGTAGAGAAGCGGTTTTAAAGGAGCGAAAGCGACGCATAAAACCGACTGAATCACTTACCCTTTAGGGTAAGCAGGGAAAGGAACCGTAAACAGAGCGGAGGCTCGTTAAGGAAGTTCGTTTTATGCAGTTGTAAGGGCACGGGCCCTTAGGAAAAATTCAGTGGCGATAGCTGCGGGGATCCACCTGTTCCCATGCCGAACACAGCAGTTAAGCCCGCAAACGCCGAAAGTACTTGGGGGGAGGCCCCCTGGGAGGATAGGAAGCCGCTGATTCAGAAAGAACGTATACAGTATGTATGCGTTCTTTTTTTGTATATGTGCAGCTTCCTATCCTTCCAGGTCCCTGGGATAAGCATAAGCAGGGAACACCGTTTGAAGGAGCAAAGCGACGCACAAACGGTAGTGAGTCGCTTACTTCGAATCGGGACACATGAGATAGAATGCTGATAGGTTCATGCCGCAAAGCCTGCCGATTCGAAGCCCTGATGGAGATACACTAGACAGATAGACACGACGCGCAAAACTGTGCGAATCGCTTATGTCGGACCGCTGACGTAGACGGTATATGTGACAGCAACATACGCATGCGTGCCGGTCCGACTGATAGGTGCGACGACCGTCAGTCAGAATACACGATGACTTTTCCCGACATATGTCGCACCTTGCAAATGTATGATACAATGAGTTTAATTACTTGTGAATCTAACCGCCTATACAGAAAGAAGAGAAAGGATAGTATCTCCATGAAAGATAAACTCGTTATTGTCCGCGGCGGCGGCGACATTGCGACCGGCACAATCCAGGCTTTGCATCGGGCTGGATTTTCCCTCTTAGTGTTGGAAGTGGCCGACCCGTCGGCGATTCGGCGGCAAGTCGCCTTGTCGGAAGCCGTATATGATGAAACGGCGTCTGTCGAAGACCTTACGGCCCGTCTTTGCCGCAGCGGCAAGGCTATCGAGAAGGCCTGGAGCAAGGGCGAAGTCCCGGTTATCATCGACCCTAAGGGCCGCTCTATTGCGGAGCTGCAGCCCTGGGCCGTCGTCGACGCTATTTTAGCGAAACGCAATCTTGGTACGAATAAAGACATGGCGCGCCATGTCGTCGCTTTGGGGCCAGGCTTTATGGCCGGCGTCGATGCAGATGCCGTTATCGAGACGATGAGAGGCCACGATTTAGGACGCATCATATTGGAAGGGCAGGCCAAAGCCAACACGGGCGTGCCGGGGCTGATCGGCGGCTATGGAAAAGAACGGGTCATCCACAGTCCGGCGGCGGGCCGCTTTTACGGTCTCGTCCGCATCGGAAGCATAGTCGAAAAAAGGCGGCCTCTGGGAGTTATTACGAAGGAAGCTTTGCCTGAGGGATATGTCCCGAGTCTGGATGACGGAGTACCTGTGCTGGCGTCTTTGACGGGATTGGTTCGCGGCTTGATTCGAGATTCCTATCCTGTCATCGAAGGCTTTAAAATCGCCGATATTGACCCGCGGCAGGAGGAAGTGAAAAATTGCTTTACCATTTCTGACAAGTCCCGCTGTATCGGCGGCGCCGTCGTGACGGCCTTGTTATGGCTGGAAGGGCGGAAAAGGCAGGAGACGGGACATGAGGGGTAATCAGACATCATCTTGCCGGGAGTATCCGTGTCTGCTGTATCGAAAGGGAGGCACAGAGGCGGCATCGGCTATGATTTCCGATGAAATCGCCTGGGATCTATGGCTGAATGACTGCTGCGTGAGGCATATGACGTCGTCGCCTCATGAGCTGGACGTATTGGCCGTCGGGTATTGCCTGCAGCAGGGCTTGATAGAAGACGGGCAGGCCGTTCGCGCCTTTTATGAAAATCGCGGCGTATCTGTTGCCGTCGTCGGCATTAAACCGACCTTGGCGAGTAAGCGGCGGCCCATGGCCGTTACGGCCGAACGGTTATGCTCGTACGGCACGCTGCTGGACGAATTATCGGCGGCTCACCATGTGACCCACGGCGTCCATGAAGGGGCTCTCGTACAGGACGGCATCGTCCTGGCCTATGCGGAAGACGTAAGCCGGTATAACGTGCTGGACCGTTTGGCCGGCGAAGTATATCTCCGCAATATAGACACGTCGCAGGCCGTCTTGGTATTTAGCGGCCGCGTGCCGCAGCAGGTGGCGGAAAAGGCCAGCGCCCTCGGCGTATCGTGCATCGCCTCGCGGGCCATGGCGACGAGCGCCGGCATCGAAGCGGCGGCACGGCTGGGCCTTACGCTGGTCTGTGCCTTGCGGAGTGATTCGTTCCGCGTCTTTGCTCATGAAGAACGCATTCTTGTTAAATAATACAAAATAAAGACCTATGCAGCCTTTGACAGCGTGCATAGGTCTTATTTTGTATCGTTATATTCGCCGCAGCAGCAGGACGGGAACTTCCGCTCCCTTGGTCAGCGGTGGCGAGTGTTTGGGGCGCAGGGCCAGGGCGTTTGCCGCCTTTAGCCCTAAGAGGGCGCTGGACGTGACGACGTGGTTCGGCGTGAATACCGGCTGGCCTTGTACAAAGGAAAGGCGTCCCTGGACGAAGCGGTCTACAGGATTTTCCTTCGTCAAATTTCCGTTCAGCTGGCAGGTTACGACGGGGAAATCGCCGCGCTTTTCGCCGCGGAGCTGCCGCAGCACCGGGACGGCCAGGAGATGAAAGGCGTTGAATGCTGCTGAAGGATTTCCCGACAGTCCCAGGACGGGCACGGCGTTGCCGCCCTTCCGTTCGATGAGGCCGCCGTACGACGCCGAGCCGGGCCTCATGGCGATGCGCCGGTATAGCTCTCTGGCTCCCAGATGCTGAAAGAGCTGAGGCATGGTGTCGTACAATCCGACGGAAACGCCGCCTGTCGACAGGATCAGGTCGGCGTCGGCAGCCAGCTCCCGTACCCGCTTTATTTCCGACGCCAGCCTTTCCGGCGCGTCGCTGACGTGGCAGAAGGCGGCGCTGCGAATTCCTTCGTTGCGCAGCAGCTGCTGAAACAGATAAGCGTTGGAGTTGTATATCTGGCCGTACTGACGCTCTTGGCCGGCCATGACGAGTTCCCGCCCCGACGTGACGAGGAGCACCCGGACGTCTTTGTACACGGGAATCGCCGTATTTCCCATGGCGACGGCGACCGATACGGCTCCGCTTGTCAGGTACGTTCCCTGGGATAGAAGTACCTCGCCGGACAGGCATTCCTCGCCGATGGGAATGATATTGTCGCCGGGCTGGGGAATGGTCGTCAATTCGATCGTATTTCCCCGACGGAGGACGGACTCCTGCATGACGACGGCCTGACAGCCGTGCGGCACGGCGCAACCCGTCATGAGGCGCACGGCTTGCCCGGGAAGGACGGGCTCGTCATAGTGATCGCCGGCGCCGATGGTGGCGACGACCTCGTAGGAACGCTCCTTTCCGTTCAGGCAGAGAGCGTACCCGTCAAAGGGCGATTTCCGATAGGGCGGATAGGGATGAGCTGCGCAAATGTCGGCGGCGGCAATGCGGCCCCAGGCCGTATCGGGCGGGACATATTCTATTGTATGCGTCGTATGAGCCAGTACGCCGCGCCATAGGGCGGCGGCTTCGGCCAGCGTGAGGGCGTTCATGATGATACTCTCCTGTCACATATATCAGGTGTTCTTTTTCTTTTTGCGGGGAGGCGGCGGCTCAAACAGGGAGAGAGCTTCCGTCGGGCAGGCGTCGATACAGGCCGGCGTCCCTTTGATCGTATTGGCGCAGAGGTCACATTTTAAGGCCACCAGGCGGAAGGAACGGCCCTGGGTGTTGCCGTGGACGATTCGGGTCATCGTAATGGCCCCGAATGGGCAGGCCCGGGCACATTTGCCGCAGCCCCGGCAGGCGTCCTCGTCGATGACGATAGTGCGCTCGCCGAAAAAGATGCAGTTGAAGGGGCAGGCTGCCATGCATTGCGGATTGGCGCACTGCATACAGTGGATGGGCTTGGTGACGTCGCTGGTGCGCACGATGCGGATGCGCGGCGTAAAATCGTAGCTGTCCGGCTCCATGGAAAAGATGCGCTTGCCCGTATGGCTGACGACGCAGGCGGCCATGCAGGTATTGCAGCCAATGCATAGAACCGGGTCGACTTTGACGTGTTTATACATGGTTTTCTCCTTTGACGGATACGCCCATGCGGGCGCGGATTTCTTCGTACCGCCGCTTGATGAACAATTCGGCGCCTTTCTGGTTTTGGATTTTTTCGACGCGGCAGGCGCAGTACTTGAACTCAGGCGTGCGGCTTTTCGGGTCGAGGACCGACGTGGTCAGCTCGTTGCAGGCTCCGATCCACCATTGGTAGGTCATGTATGTCGAGCCGGGAGATACGCGGTCCGTCGGCAGGCAGCGGGTAATCGTATGGCCCCGCGGCGAGACGACGTTGACCAGTTCCCCTTCCGTAATGTCCAGGTTCCGGCAGTCCTCGGTGTTCATGGCGATGTAGCCCGGCTCGTCGGCCAGGCCGGCCAGGACGCGGCAGTTGCCGGTCATAGTGCGGACTGAATAATGGCCGACCTCGCGAACCGTAGCCAGCGAAAAGGGATATTCGGCGTTTTCCCGTTCGCGGACCGGCGTATAAGGATAATAGTAGAAATGGCCCTTATGGTCGGCCGTGGCGAAATGGCCTCCTTCATGGAGGATCGGCGTGCCCGTGTCGGACGGGTCTTCTGACGTGCAGGGCCATTGGATGCCGTGGTTGGCGGCGATTTTTTCATAGGTCGCGCCGGTAAATTTGGGGCATAAGCGGCGCATTTCATCCCATATCTGTTCCGTGTCGGCGTAGTGTATGGGATAGCCCATAGCCGTCGCCAGGCGGCACGTGATGTCCCAGTCGGTCAGGCAGCCGTCCTGAGGTTCGACGAGCTTGCGGACGCGCTGGAAGCGGCGGTCGCACGACGTGTACACCGCGTCGTGTTCGCCCCAGGCCGTGGCAGGGAAGATGACGTCGGCGTATTCGCAGGTCTTGTTGAAGAAAATATCCTGCACGATGACGAAATCGATGTTAGATAAGGTTTCCCGGACTTCGGCCAAATTCGGGTCCGATTGGGCCGGGTCTTCGCCGATGATGTAGTAGGCGTGGATTTTCTTGGCCGGATCCGTTTCTTCCAACACGGCGTGGGGGACCTGGGTCAGCATCATGCCGGGCTTAGACGGCAGGGGACGGCCCCAGGCCTTTTCAAATTTCTGCCGCACCTGCGGATCGGCGACAGGCTGATAGCCGGGATAATTGTTGGGCAGCAGGCCCATGTCGCACGTGCCTTGGACGTTGTTCTGACCGCGGACAGGGCCGACGCCGGAGGCATGGCGGCCGTAATTTCCCGTCATGAGGTTTAAGTTCGAGCAGGCGATGACGCATTCTACGCCTTGGGAAAACTGCGTTACGCCCATGCCCCACAGGGTGATAGTATGCTTCGACGAAGCAAATAGGCGGGCAGCGGCGCGGATGTCGCCGGCAGCCAGGCCTGTGGCGAGGGAAACCGCTTCAGGGGCGTATTTTTTCTGTGAAATTTCCGCCGCATATTCCTCGAAGCCCGTCGTGTGGGCCTTGATGAAATCGTGGTCTACCAGGTCCGACGTGACGATGACGTGGGCCATGGCGTTGAGAAACAGCATGTTGGTGCCGCCCTTGATGAGCAGGTAAATATCGGCGATGCGGGCCGTTTCGGTCTTGCGGGGATCTACGCAGATGATCTTGCAGCCCTTCTTCTTGGCCCGTACAATGCGGCGGGCGACGATGGGATGGGACGCCGGCCCGTTGTAGCCGATGTTGAAGATGACTTCCGCATCTTCGATTTCGGGGATGTTGATAGACATCGCCCCTTCTCCTACGGACTCACCGAGCCCGGCAACAGACGGAGCGTGTCAAACGCGGGCGCAGTGGTCGACGTTGTTCGTGCCGACGACTGCGCGCATGAATTTCTGCATGATATAGGCCGCTTCGTTTCCCGGGCCGCGGGCCGAGCCGGCGCCCATGACCGTGTCGGGGCCGTAGGCCTTGATAATGGCTTTGAGCCGTTCGGCGGCAAATTGAATGGCTTCGTCCCACGACACTTCGACGAGGGGGGAATCCTTTCCAAACTTGCGTATCATAGGCTGGCGCAGGCGGCGTGTCAAGATTTGCGGGTCGTTGAGATAATCCCAGCCGTAGAGGCCTTTCAGGCACAGGCGGCCTTCGTTGTTGACGCCGTCGGGAGAGCCCTTGGCTTCGACGACGCAGTTATGTTCCGTATCGACGGTGCAGTCGATGACGCAGCCTGCGCCGCAGTACGGGCAGACCGTAGTAATCGTTTTATAGGCTGACATAGGCAGTTCCTTTCTTTACTAATGATAATGCTTAATATATCTATTTTAGTATTCCCGGCGAGAATATGCAAATATTTATATCGCGGCGTTAGGACTTCGTTATGTAGAGGATATAGGCGCAAATGGCGTCGATTTGATTAGGCAGGGTATGATAGTGGGCTGAACAGTTTCTTTTACCAATACGGGCGGTGATCTTGTCCTCAGGAACTGCAGGCGGCTCGGTGCCGTCGATGTACAGGATGGGAAACAGGCCGTGGCTGCGGCTTTCTATGAGAACTAGGTCGGCATCTATCTGTTGTGACAACTGATACAAAAATTGCTCTTTCGTCTGTCCTGCTAGGATGTCGTCGGGGCCGCAGAGCAGGGATACTGCCGCGCCGGCCCTGCGGGCTCTGGCCGTATCGGAGCTCGGTGTTTCCTGACAAGCATGGTGATGGGTGCTTTTGATATAGCCGACGGTACAGCCACGCCGCGTCAGCTCTGCAATGACTTCGACAGCCAGGGCAGTCTTGCCGCTGCCTGAACGGCCAGCAGATATCGTTGCGACGGGGACGGCACGACGACGGTTGATGTCGATAGCCAAGGCATCTTTATAGGCTGACGGCGTGTTGATGTTTTCATATAGAATCGGCGCGCCTGCGTCGTCGAGAATGCGGACAGTCAGTGCGTCGACGATAGATAAGACGCGGCGTTTTTCCGCAGCTAAGGTCGCCTGCACGGCTTTGAGAGTCGGCCCTCGCCTATATACGGCGGCCAGGGGCTGAGGTCGGTTTTCGGACATAGGTAGGAACAAATCGACCGGCGGTATTTGGGTCAGCTCCGGCAGGAGCTGCTTCACAGGAGAGAAATCGTAAAAGGGAAGGTCGACGGACAAGACGAGGCAGTACGAGCAGGTACTGGCGCGGAAGGCCGCTTCCATGCCTCCGAGGGGGCCGCAGCCTTGGCAGCTGTCGGCGACGACGCGGACGCGGGCGGCTAATTCCGGCGGAAGGGATGAAAGGTTGGGAGGCCTATTGGCCGAGACGATGATTTCATCAAATGCGACGCCTTGACTGCGCTGTATCAAATCGGTCAGCAGCGTCGCGCCGCGCCACGGCAGGGCAGCCTTGTCGCGCCCCATGCGGGAGCTGCGGCCGCCGGCCAGGATGACAAGGCCGAGTGAAACGGCAGATACCGTATTTATCAATGCAGATTCCCCCTTTGCGTTCTCCATATAGTATATCTATGGTACCATAGGATGCGAGAAAAGGGAAAACGTGCAGATAGAATAGGATAACCTCATGGGTATGAGTAAAATGTTTCGAAAAAATATTGCGTACACCCCTGAAGTCGTAGTAAAATCATGATATACAAGAATAAAAAGAAACAGAATGGGGGGTGAACGAATATGAAACCTGTCCGGTTCCGTAGGCAGGAATGCCAAACAGATGCATCGTATACCAATCAGTATATCTATGCAAAATCATATACGGGGGGGGGGTACGGTTCATATAATAGATATGACCTGAAACTGCAGGGATTTTCTACCTTGCTGCATATAGCATATCCATACAGGCAGAGCGCAAGTTCTGCCGTTTTGTCGTGCCATTTTCCCGGTTGGCGCCTGCTTTGCGTGAGCAGATGACAGAGTGAAGATAATATTCTATTTCTGGATTTACATATTATAAAAAAGGAGAATGCGCGATGAAACATATCAATTTGAAACATGCAATCGTTTTAGGGCTATTGCTTAGTACTAGTACGTATAGTGCGGTTTTTGCTGAATCCTTGGATGAATTTAAAGGGACCGCTGTTGACGGCAAGGTTATGGTGACAGAAAATAAAACTGTAACTGGAGACTCTAACCATTTAAGCTTTGGTGGTACGAATAATTCTATCTACGGTGTAGCTGTTGATGTTTCGGAAGGGAAAACATTGACATTAACTGATGTAAATGTGACTAATCCTACAATTACAGGGAATGGCAATATTTTTATTAACAATAGTGGCAATGCAGGGGCTGTTGTTACTGATACAGGAAATGGATTCGGTTCAATCACTAGTAATAATGTAACAATTACTGCAGCCGGAAGCGGTATAGATGCATATGGCGGAACGTTTAATGTAAAGCTCAATGATACGTTGGATATTACGGCAGGAGGTATTGGTGCTCAAGAGGACGGAGAAAATCCAAATAACGCGTCAGTTATAAATATTGAAGCTGATAAATTACTTGTTAATGCAAGTAAACAGGGCATTTATTTAACAAATGCTTCGGTTAAGCAAGGCATTGATATTAAATTAACAAATGGTGCAGTAATAACTAGTACGACGAGAGATAACGGTGGCGAAGCTGCTATTCAGAATTCAAATCAGTGTAAAGGAACTCTAACGATCCATACTGAACAGGGTGATATCTCCGCATCTGGCGTATATGCTGGCGCATGGGCGACATATGGGAGCTCAATAGTTCTTACAGCGGATAATACTAAATTAGTTGGCAACTATGGTATTCTTAATGATAATAACCGTAATGAATCTGAGATTTCGAATATAACGACAAACGCTAAGAATGGGAATAATACCGTAACAGCGAAGACGGACGGCATTCGTAATTTTGGAGGCATTGTAAAATTAACTGCGGACAATGGCATAAACAATATTACGGCGGCCCGTTACGGTACCTACGCTTCAGGTACGAATAGTAAAGTAACACTTTCGGCAAAGGAAAATAAAATTACTGTAGTAGGTACTACAAATGGTGCAACAGGTATATATGCTGACACTGAAGCCACGCAAGTAATAAATTCTAAAGCCAGTTCATCTATTGAAGTTAGTGCTGAAAAAGGCGATGTATACGGCATTCATGCAGATGCAGGTGGACAGGTTGTAACAGAAGAAGGGAAAACTATCGGTAGTTTGGACATTAAGGCTACTAATGCAACTACAGAAAATGATGGTAGGTTAGCAGGTATTCTAGCCGGGACTGTTGCTAATAAAGAGAATCTAGGAGCAGTAGTTGATTTAGACGTAATCAATAACATATCTATTAACGTAGAAACGGCAGCTAGTCAAGGATCTGGCATTGAAGTTAATAAAAATGGCAGTGTAAATATTAATTCTGCCGAAGGGAATATAGATATTTCATCATCCTTCCTTTCTTCGATAGAAAATCCGACAGGTAAAACGTATGGAATATATGTAAAAGAAACTGGTGATTTGGATTTAACTGCTGAAAAGGGAGATATTACGATTACCAGTGGTGATATAAAAACGGTTGCAGTTGATGACGTAGATACTGATTTTGGCAGTGCTTATGGTATCTATGCTGTAAATAGCAGTGATGTAACTTTGAATGCTGGAAATCAGAATACTGCCTTAGGTGCTGTTTATGCTGGCGGCAAGGCAAGTGATAAGACGACAGCCGTTAGTTTGATTGGCGGC
>ENA-ORSJ01002315-ORSJ01002315.1-human-gut-metagenome-genome-assembly--contig:-NODE-2315-length-12915-cov-2.994790_pt1 | contig 12915 bp, 11 predicted proteins | sample MGYA00242191_ERZ509158 | MGnify/ENA primary metagenome ERZ509158 (study PRJEB26280, sample SAMEA2338623) | human gut metagenome | biome: human gut; feature: human-associated habitat; material: faeces... | reverse complement strand
TACGAGTGCCATTGCGGTAAATACAAGCGTATCCGTTATAAAGGAATTGTGTGTGACCGGTGTGGTGTTGAAGTGACGGAAAAGAAAGTTCGTCGTGAACGCAGCGGACATATTCAACTGGTTGTACCTGTTGCTCATATCTGGTATTTCCGTTCATTGCCGAATAAGATCGGCTATTTGTTGGGCTTGCCGACAAAGAAACTGGATGCTATCATTTATTATGAACGCTATATAGTGATTCAGCCGGGTGTGAAGGCTGAAGACGGCATTAATAAATACGACTTGCTGTCTGAAGAAGAGTATTTGGACATTATGGATACACTTCCGAAGGACAATCAGTATTTGGAAGATACAGATCCGAACAAGTTTATCGCTAAGATGGGCGCCGAGGCCATTTATGACCTGCTGGTCGGATTGGATCTGGACGCCTTATCGTATGAGTTGCGTCATAAGGCAAACAATGATTCTTCGCAGCAGCGTAAAAACGAAGCGTTGAAACGTTTGCAGGTTGTAGAATCATTTCGCGCGTCACGTGGTCGCAATAAGCCTGAATGGATGATTGTACGTATTGTTCCGGTTATTCCGCCTGAACTGCGTCCGTTGGTTCCTTTGGACGGTGGACGTTTCGCTACATCTGACTTGAACGATTTGTATCGTCGCGTGATAATCCGTAACAATCGTTTGAAACGGTTGATCGAGATTAAGGCACCTGAAGTAATCTTGCGTAACGAGAAGCGTATGTTGCAGGAAGCCGTTGACTCCTTGTTCGACAATTCTCGTAAGTCAAGCGCTGTTAAGACAGATGCAAACCGTCCGTTGAAGTCCTTGTCAGACAGCTTGAAAGGTAAGCAGGGACGTTTCCGTCAGAACTTGTTGGGTAAGCGTGTCGACTATTCAGCGCGTTCGGTTATTGTTGTTGGTCCTGAACTGAAGATGGGTGAATGCGGTATTCCGAAACTGATGGCTGCCGAATTGTATAAACCGTTCATTATCCGTAAGCTGATAGAACGCGGTATCGTGAAGACTGTAAAATCAGCCAAGAAGATAGTTGACCGGAAAGAGCCTGTTATCTGGGATATTCTTGAACATGTGATGAAGGGGCATCCGGTGTTGCTTAACCGTGCTCCGACACTGCACCGTCTGGGTATCCAGGCATTCCAGCCGAAGATGATTGAAGGCAAGGCTATTCAGCTGCATCCGCTGGCTTGTACGGCATTTAACGCCGACTTCGACGGTGACCAGATGGCTGTTCACCTGCCTTTGAGCAACGAGGCTGTGCTGGAAGCTCAATTGCTGATGTTGCAGTCGCATAACATCTTGAATCCTGCGAACGGTGCGCCTATCACTGTGCCGGCACAGGATATGGTATTGGGACTGTATTACATTACCAAACTGCGTAAGGGCGCAAAGGGTGAAGGATTGATTTTCTATGGCCCGGAAGAAGCGATGATTGCTTACAATGAAGGAAAGGTTGACATTCATGCCATTATCAGCGTAGTTGCCAATGACCTCGATGAAGACGGCAATATCGTCAAGAAGCTGATTAAAGAAACGTCTGTTGGACGTGTTATTGTCAACCAGCTTGTTCCTGATGAGTGCGGTTATCTGAATACGATTATTTCTAAGAAGTCATTGCGTGATATCATCAGCGATGTAATCAAGAAAGTCGGTGTTGCACGCGCATGTGAATTCTTGGATGGAATCAAGAACCTGGGTTATCAGAAAGCATTCGAAGGCGGCTTGTCGTTCAACCTGGGCGATATTATCATTCCGAAAGAGAAGGAAGATCTGATCAAGAGAGGTAACGAAGAAATCGAGCAGATCATGATGAACTACAACATGGGTTTCATCACCGATAACGAACGTTATAATCAGGTTATCGATACATGGACACATGTCAACAGTGATTTGTCAGATATTCTGTATAAGACTATTAAGGAAGATGACCAAGGTTTCAACTCGGTATTCATGATGCTGGACTCCGGTGCCCGTGGTTCTAAAGAGCAGATCCGTCAGTTGTCGGGTATGCGTGGATTGATGGCCAAGCCGCAGAAAGCCGGAGCTGAAGGTGCACAGATTATCGAGAACCCGATCCTTTCTAACTTTAAGGAGGGTCTGTCGGTGCTTGAGTACTTTATTTCTACTCACGGTGCCCGTAAGGGTCTTGCCGATACCGCATTGAAAACAGCCGATGCCGGTTATCTGACTCGTCGTCTTGTTGACGTTTCGCATGATGTCATCATTAACGAAGAAGACTGCGGTACGTTGCGCGGACTGGTATGCACAGCTCTGAAAAACAACGATGAGGTGATTGCTACGTTATACGAACGCATCCTCGGCCGTGTTTCTGTACATGATATTATTCATCCGACAACAGGCAAGCTGATTGTCGCAGCCGGTGAAGAAATCACGGAAGCCATCGCAGAAGAAATCGAGAAATCTCCGATTGAAAGCGTTGAAATCCGTTCTGTGTTGACTTGCGAATCGAAGCGGGGTGTTTGTGCTAAGTGCTATGGACGTAACCTGGCAACAAGCCGTATGGTTCAGAAAGGTGAGGCCGTGGGCGTTATCGCTGCACAGTCTATCGGTGAGCCGGGTACTCAGTTGACATTGCGTACTTTCCATGCCGGAGGTATCGCAGGCAACATGGCTGCCAATGCAAGCATCGTGGCGAAGAATGATTCACGTCTGGAGTTTGAAGAACTGCGTACGGTGGACGCTGTTGAAGAAACAGGCGAACCGGTTAAGATTGTAGTCGGACGTTTGGCCGAGGTTCGTTTTGTGGATGTCAATACAGGCATTATCCTGTCAACTCACAATGTACCTTACGGTTCGAAACTATACGCTTCCGACGGTGAAGTTGTTGAAAAGGGCAAGCTGATTGCCAAGTGGGACCCGTTCAATGCTGTGATTGTGACAGAAGCTTCAGGTAAGATTGACTTTGAGGCGGTAATCGAAAATGTAACGTATAAGGTTGAGTCGGATGAGGCTACCGGTTTGCGTGAAATTATTATCACCGAGTCTAAAGATAAGTCAAAAATTCCGTCGCTGCATATTCTGGATGAAAACGGCAACTCGCTCCGTACATACAACTTGCCTGTGGGCGGCCATGTTGTTGTGGAAGATAAACAGACGGTTAAGGCCGGAGATATTCTTGTCAAGATTCCTCGTGCAGTCGGTAAGGCTGGTGATATTACCGGTGGTCTGCCGCGTGTAACCGAATTGTTCGAAGCGCGCAATCCGTCTAATCCGGCTGTCGTTTCAGAAATCGACGGAGAGATAACGATGGGCAAGATCAAGCGCGGTAACCGTGAAATCATCGTTACGTCGAAGGCTGGCGATGTGAAGAAGTATCTGGTTGCTTTGTCCAAGCAGATTCTGGTTCAGGAGAACGATTATGTGCGTGCCGGTACTCCGTTGTCTGACGGTGCCATTACTCCAGCCGACATTCTGGCTATTAAAGGTCCTACAGCCGTTCAGGAATACATTGTGAATGAAATTCAGGATGTATACCGTTTGCAGGGTGTAAAGATCAACGACAAGCACTTTGAAATCATTGTCCGCCAGATGATGCGTAAGGTTCAGATTGACGAACCGGGTGACACACGCTTCTTGGAACAGCAGATTGTCGACCGCATCGAATTCAATGAAGAGAACGACCGGATTTGGGGCAAGAAAGTGGTTGTTGATGCCGGTGACTCTCAGATTCTGCAGCCGGGTCAGATTGTGACAGCTCGCAAGCTCCGTGACGAGAACAGTATGCTGAAACGCCGCGACCTGAAACTGGTTGAAGTGCGTGATGCAATTCCTGCAACGTCAACTCAGATTCTGCAGGGTATTACGCGTGCTGCATTGCAGACTTCAAGCTTCATGTCTGCAGCTTCATTCCAGGAAACGACGAAAGTGCTGAATGAAGCAGCGATAAACGGTAAGGTTGATAAACTGGAGGGTATGAAAGAGAACGTGATTTGCGGTCATTTGATTCCTGCAGGAACAGGACAGCGTGAATTTGACAAGATTGTGGTCGGCTCTAAAGAAGAATACGACCGCATTTTGGCCAACAAGAAGAATGTTTTGGATTATAGTGAAGTAGAATAATAATCTGAAATGAGATATTAAAGAAGACGGTGAAACTCCAGTTTGTGGATTTCACCGTCTTCTTTATTTGTTACCAATCGGATTCGAGTCCGTTGATACCCATTTCTCTCAGTGTCTGTTCAATTTTCGGGAAGAGTGATTTCAATCTTTTGTGGCTTCCGGACTTTGATATGCCCAGTTCTTGTGATATTTCCCGGAAACTCTTGTTTTCAAAAAAGACTTTCTGCAATAATAGCCTGTGTGCAGGCGACAGTTGCTGGATAACGACCTCTATGATGCGGTAGATTTTTTCTTTGTGTTGTTGTTCTTTCCTTTCGTCATAATAGAGGGCTGGAAGACTGTTTATGTCACAGTCAATCATTTGCGGAGCTTTGGCCCGCCTTCTGAGATAGTCATTGATCATGTTGACGGTGATTGTTTTTACCCATTGTTTGAATTTGCCTTGTTCGGTGTATGAAAGCAGCAGACTCTGAAATATCTTGATTTCGATTTCCTGCATGAGATCCATTTGTTCTTCGTGGTTCAGAATGACATTTTGAATCAGTCTTCTGATTAATGGTTCATAACGTTTGTGCAATGCTAGTGCTGCCTTCTGCGATTGGGTCTGGCGATAAGCTTCTATAAGCATATCGTCACGAAGATGCTCTGTCTTTTTCATATTATTAAATTTGTTGGCAAGAAAATATCTTGCGTTGGTTAAAAGTTCTCCAAATGTACATGATATGGATGATAAAGCCAAATTTTGGAAAACTTTTTTCTTGGGAAAAATTGTTTTTTTATGAGGTTATACAAGATTCGGATTTTTTGTCTGTAGATTTAGGTCTTCAGGAACCGGCATGGTGTCCGGCTGTTGTTTTCCGGGATAACACTCCAGAACCGACCGTGCGTGAAGTTTGCCGTTATCCGTTCGGGAGTTCTGGAGTGTTGTTCAGCTTTATAAGCTCTGAAGCATACGCTTCAGCACAACTGTTGCAGATATTTCGCGATTGGCGGCTTCCGGAATCACCAATGACGTGGGAGCCTCAATCACGCTGTCTGTCACGATCATGTTGCGGCGGACCGGAAGACAGTGCATGAAGAATGCATCGTTTGTAACCGCCATGTGCGCGTCGTCAACCGTCCAGCTCATGTCTTTGCTGAGCACTTTGCCATAATCTGCCGGATTTGTGACTCCCGGGCATGCCCAGTTCTTCGCATAGATGAAGTCGGCTCCTTCGAACGCCTTCATCTGGTCGTATTCGACTTGTGCCCCTCGGACGAATTTGGGGTCGAGTTCATAACCGTGCGGATGAGTGATTACGAAGTCCACATCGGCTTCATTCATGAAGTCGGCGAATGAGTTTGGAACGGCTTGCGGAAGTGCGCGCGGATGAGGCGCCCATGTCAGCACAACTTTCGGCCGGTCTTTTCTCTTGTATTCTTCAATTGTAATCAGGTCGGCGAATGCCTGGAGCGGATGTCCGGTGGCTGCTTCCATCGAGAATACGGGCTTGCCGGAATATTGGATGAACTGGTTCAGTATTTTTTCCGTATAATCGTCTTCGCGGCTTTCGAAACGCGCGAACGAGCGCACGCCGATGATGTCGCAGTATGAGGCCATTACCGGGATGGCTTCGAGCAAGTGTTCGCTCTTGTCACCGTCCATCACTACGCCCCGTTCCGTTTCCAGCTTCCATGCGCCCTGGTTCACGTCCAGCACAATCACGTCCATTCCCAGGTTGCGTGCCGCTTTTTGTGTACTCAGGCGGGTGCGCAGGCTGTTGTTGAAGAATATGAGCAGACAAGTTCTGTGTTTGCCCAATGCTTCATACTTGTAGCGGTCTTTCTTTATTTCGAACGCTTCCGCCAGTGCGGTCTTCAGGTCTCCCAGGTCGAAGACATTTGTATAAGTTTTCATAGAATGTATATTAATTGATTCCTTGCTTGCAAATATACGATAAATATTCTTTTTCCGTTGGTAAGTGTTTATAAAAATTCATCACTTCGGCTGTTTATGGACGGATTTGTCCGTTTCCTTCAATCAGCCACTTGTAGGTTGTCAGTTCGCGCAGTCCCATCGGGCCGCGGGCATGGAGCTTCTGTGTGCTGATGCCTATTTCCGCTCCTAGACCGAACTGTGCCCCATCTGTGAATGATGTGGGCGCATTTACATAGACACAGGCCGCGTCCACGGCTTTCTGGAAGTAGCTGCCCGTAACATTGTTTTCGGTGACGATGCTTTCGCTATGTTTTGAGCCGTATGCGTGGATATGCGAAACGGCTTCTTCTGCACAGCCAACGGTTTTGACGGACATTTTGTAGTTGAGAAACTCGGTTCCGAAACTCTGCTCGTCCGCATGCTCCAGCAATTCCGGCGGATAATTCCCTTTCAGCGCTTCCCATGCGTGCGGGTCAGCATAGATGACCACATTGTTCTTTTGGAGCGGCCGGCACAGATCCGGCAGGTCTTGCAGGCGGTCTTTGTGTATCAGCAGGCAATCGAGCGCATTGCATACGCTGACCCTTCGAGTCTTCGCGTTGTTTATGATGGCAGCCCCTTTTTCTGCATCTCCGTCCTTGTCGAAATAGGTGTGGCAGATTCCCGCTCCTGTTTCGATGACCGGAACCGTTGCTTCTTCGCGCACAAACTTGATCAGTCCTGCGCTTCCTCTCGGAATGATCAGGTCTACGTATCTTTCAGCGTGGAGCAGTTCTGCCGTGGCTTCATGAGAAGATGGGAGCAATGCTACCGCCGAAGGGTCAGTCCCGAGCCGTTCCAGCACGCGATGTATCAGTGCCACGATAGCTCTGTTGGAAAAGTCGGCATCGCTTCCTCCTTTCAGGATACACGCATTGCCGCTCTTGAGGCATAAGGAGAAGACGTCGAAACTCACGTTCGGCCGCGCCTCATAGATGATTCCGATCACTCCGAAGGGCACGCTCACTTTTTTCAGGCGGAGTCCGTTCGGACGTATCCTGTCCTCAAGGACGATGCCTGCGGGTGAGGGCAGAGCCGCCACATCGCGTATGTTCGAGGCTATTTCGATGAGGCGCGCTTCGGAAAGTTTCAGCCGGTCGTATTTTGGGTTTTCCGGATCCATCCGCTCGAGGTCTTTGCGGTTGGCCTCCAGCAGTTCCGGTATGCAGTGTTCCGTTTCGTCTGCCAATGCCAGCAGGATGCGGTTCACTTCATCAGAGTTCATCATTGCCAGCTTCCGTGAAGCGGCCTGAACGCTCCTGAAGATTTCATTCAGTTTCATTTCGTTTGGTTTATGTTTCAACTTGATACAAAAATACAATATTTGGGAACATATTTCTGCGTTTTTGCATAAAAAATGCAGAATAATTGCGGATTTCTGTCTGGAAGCGCATGTGAAGTGTTCCGGCAAGGATTCTCGTCTGCCGGTGTAAAGTTTTCCTGTATGATGGGATAAATTCTACGGTCCAAGTGCTGGACTGTATAGTCCACATGTGTGAACCGTATAGTCCAGCGGCTGGACTATACAGTCCAAAGGCTGAACTGTAGAATCTGCGTGGCATTCCAGGGCTGACGCATTAAAAAGAATATTGATTATTAAGTACTTATTATTCAGCATGTGCTGATTTTATAGGTAAAAAACAGCCTTTTTATCAGGCTTTAGTATATCTCTAAATATCAGATACTCTGAATATCAATGACTTTAGTAATGCGTCAGCCCTGCGTGGCATTCTTGCTTTGTTTGCAGGGGAGGGATGAAATAACTTCGGGTCTGTTGTTCAATCTTGTGTGGAAAAACAATTGTTATCTATTGGCTGTATCTTTTGATTTTTGGGAAATACATTGTATCTTTGTCAAAAAATGACAAATATGCTATTTGCAGAAAGAATAAAAGCGGCAAGAGATTCCTTGCAGTTGTCACAAAAAGAGGTGGCTAAAGCCATTGGGGTAGATGTGCCTATGTATAGCCGGATTGAGCGGGGCCAACGCCCTGCTAAGCGAGAAGCAATACCTGCTTTGTCTAAACTGTTAGGCCTTGATGAGTCAGAGCTGCTAAAGCTATGGTTGGCAGAAAAGGTTTACAATTATGTTGTTGATGAAGAAGATGCTGAAAGTGTTTTGTCAATTGTGGCCGAAAGCATTGTTGAATATAAGAATAAGACTAAATGACACAAAGAATAATAGACTTCGAGAACCGGAAAGTGAAAGAAGCTTGTGGCGAAACCGTTGGCGTTGGATTATTTGCTCCGAACATGCCTCCCGATACGCCGAAAGACATGGAAACTATTTCTTCATTAGTCCACCGTTCATTGATAGAAGATATGATATTTACGTTTTTTGTATCAAAGGGGATTGGTGTTGAAGAGGCGGAGAAACTGTTGGGCCTGGGTTTTGTCATGGCGAAGGAAACGCATGAATTTATAGACTGGATAGCTGGAAATGACATTCCATCATTGTGCGAATGTTTGCATGTGTCTTATCTTAATTCTTCATTTATATACCGGAACAATAAGGTAGAAAGAATACGCTCAAAGAGTAATCTGATAGAAACTGGTGCCGTATATACACAAACGAGCATAACAGATGAGATTGTGTATAACACACTTGAGCACTATAATGTATATGATGACATTTGTATATTGGATTTCGCATGCGGAACAGGACGTTTCTACGATTCAATTGTGAAATGCTTGCATGAGAAGTATGGCATGCAGCCAAATGATTCGGTGCTTAAAAACATCTGTGCTGTAGACATTGATGTAAATGCAGTGAATATAACTCGTTTAAAAGCAGTGTCTTATCTGGACAGGATATGTGCAGACTCTTTAGAAGCGGTCAGTAAGAGGGTTTTGTGGCGTAATGCACTTATGGATGACGGCATGTTTTCAGATTCTTTAAAAGGTTTGTCATTTCAAGATTTTGGAGGGTGCATGGAAAAGTTCGATATTATCGTTTCAAATCCTCCGTATCTGGTTCTTAAGCCTAACAAGAAAAAAATAGCGGATGAAAAGGGAAACAGACTCATGAAGATGGTCAACTACTTCAGGAAGTCTGGGCTTTACAATCATTCCATTGAGGGAATGCTCAATCTGTATCAGTTGAGCATTGAACGTATGCTCGGTTTTTTGAAGCCTGACGGCATGATGGGCATAATCTGTCCTTCCACACTGTTTGCGGATGTTTCTGCATCAAAATTGCGTAAACACCTTTTGCTGAAGAATACTATTTTGACCATTAAAAGTTTCAGCGAGGCTGCACAATTGTTTGAGAATGTCACTCAAGCCTCCAATATTTTTTATATGAGAAAAGGTGGAAAGACAGACAAAATAGAAATTGCAGTGGGTGTGGAAAGGTTTGAAGTTGAAATAAGCCTTATAAAGCAACTGTTTGGGAATAATATGGAAATACCGCTGATATCCAAACAAGGATGGAATGTACTTAAAAAATTGTCTTTTTGCCAGCCTTTACGGAGTTACCATAATATCCGCAATAGGCGTGGAGAACTCGACTTAACTTTGTCCAAGCAATATATCACGAAAGAGATAACTCCATATAGGCTCGTGAGGGGCAATATGATTGGAGCAGATGGCATTAAAGGCGGAAGCCAAGAATTTGTGCAAGAAGATTTTCTAAAAACTCGATCAAACGACTACATTACCAAAGATTTCAACAAAAGAAGGCTGATATGCCAGCAAATCTCTAATGGTGGTCAGGGTCGCCGCCTGAAGTTTGTCTTTTGCGGAGCGAGTGATATTCTCGGTAACTCATGCAACTATATTTCTTCAGACTATAGTACATTGCAGAAACTGTATCTTCTGCTTAACAGCAGCCTTCTCAACTGGAGGTTTAAAGTCACAAGTTCAAACAATCATATCAATAATTATGAACTGGATGAACTGCCTCTTGTTAATCTTGATTTGGTGGATGATAAATTTGAATATACAAGTCAAGAGAAGCTGGACGCATACATAGGTAGCTTATATGGCTTAAGCGCCGAAGAAATCAGATATGTTGCGGTATGAAATTATACAACCACATTGCATTTAAAATGGGGAAGCATGAGGCGGAAATCGCTCCTCATATTCCGGAAGGGGGAAATTGGAAAGACATTCCCCTTACGATATCGGATGCGCGATTGACAAACATACGTGCGTCGGGTGGTCGCACCACATATTATGGACGGTTGAGCTGGGATGAGCCGAGCTATACCATTGCTACTTATTTCAATCGGGTCGGGAATGGGTGTAATCTGCATCCAAGCCAATGCAGGGTCATGTCAAACAGAGAAGCTGCACGTTTGCAATCTTTTCCGGATGATTTTGTGTTCAAGGGTTCTGTCGCGTCACAGTATAAGCAGATTGGGAATGCGGTGCCGCCGTTGTTGGCGAGAGCCGTAGCCTGTTTAATAAAGCCGCATTTAAACAGTTATAGTTTCGTTGATCTGTTTGCCGGTTGCGGAGGCTTGTCTGAAGGATTCATTATGGATGGTTATAGTTTGGTGGCGGCCAATGAACTTGATAGAAGCATTATGTCGACATATGCGTACAATCATTCCCGGTATACTTCTGAAGACAACTTCATTGTCGGTGACATAACCCTTGATGAAACGAAACAAAAGTTATTGATGGCGTGCGGTAGACGTAACATTGATGTGGTAATTGGCGGGCCTCCGTGTCAAGGCTTTTCTTATGCCGGATGGCGTGATCCGAACGACAAACGAAATCAATTGTTTAAAGAATTTGTTGAGATGGTTGAGAGATTAAAGCCTAGTTTTTTTGTTATGGAGAATGTTCCGGGTATCTTGACTATGAGAAAAGGTGAAGCCATGAAAGAGATAATTCAGGCATTTGCGGATGTCGGTTATTTTGTGAATCAGCCGATAAAATTAAACGCGGAAGAGTTCGGGGTTCCGCAGCGTCGTAAGCGTGTGTTTATTATAGGTTCTAAAGATGGTGTAATTGTCAATGCGCCTTCTCCCTTGTTCCGATTGCCTGATAACTGCAAAACAAGACGGAAAACGGTTCAGGCAAACGCAAAATTACCTATAGCAATGTCTGTTCGAGATGCAATCGAATCGCTCCCTGCGTTGGACAATGGGGGAGGTTATCCCGAAATGGACTATAATCCGTCTGTCGTTCATCCATACGATAGGTTGATGAGGCGCGAAATCACATTTGAAGAATTTTATAATATGTGTATTGCCCAATAAATGCGATTGAGTGGAGGGGCTCAGCTACCCTCTCCGCTCAATCTCCGTTTTCAACATAATCACATAATTTCTCTATTGTGTCGTTAAGTTTGGCCTTGGCTTCTGACATTTTTTTATCATTCAGCAAACCGATAATCTGATCGGTCTGTTCTTGAATATCTTTCCTGTCTGTATAAAAAAGAACTTTTCTGTTATCTTTTTTACTGAAATCTCGTAATGATTCAAAAGCGATGCGTATGTAACGCTCCTGATTTTTGCGCTTGTTTTTGCTGGTTAAAGGCTTCTCTATTATTTGTAGTTCCTCTAACTTCATCGGGTTGAAGTTCTTGAAGCGATAATCATAAAGGGAATACTCGGGATGTAGATATTGCATCAACAACTCATTTCCGCCTTTCTCGCTTATAACTGAAAACAACTTTAAGATATTTTGGTGGCACTTTGCCATAATGGAACTTAGTTTCTTGGCGTCATCATCACTGTTGACGTTGAATTTACATTTGTCCCAAATGTATTTAGCATGCCAACTAACAACAGTTTGGCCGTTGTTTTCCAATTGTATCAGTTTCTTTACATCGCTAAGGGTAAAGCGGTTATTCTTCGCGGAATTGCATGAGGCGCACATGGGAGCAAAGTTTGTGCTATGGCAAAATCCCAGTGAAATAGGACCTATATGGTCTGGTGACATTTGTGCCATTTGTTTGCAAACAGGGCATTCATACCTGACAGTGCATTTATGAAATTCTCCCATCAGTCTGTTGGCGAGATTGTAGTTTCCGTCAGCCCATTCTTCATATGCCCGTCTGTCCTGTGTATAGGTCTGCATATTATCTTTGTGTCTGCCTTTGTCCGTTCTTTCACGGCAGCATAATCCGTCCGAATGAAAGCCGTCAAATCGGTCTGGACAATTGCTCATAACTCCGGGCGATAAATACTTGCTTTGTTCGCTCTGTGCCAATCTTTTGATTTGCTCTATTAAATCCGTTTTGTTTGCGTAAGATGTCACGCCAAAGAGTGCAGCGATGTATTTTAAGTCTTTTTCTGTGTTGAAATGATGTTGGACTATTTCCATAATTGTGCAAGAAGTCTGTTCAACGTTGATGTCGTAGTCCTTTTTGAGCTTTGTCAAAAGCAACTTTGAAGGGTAAACAGCATAAATGCTCAGTTGCTTTCCACAGCATTGGCAAGTATGCATCTTAGTAGGATGTAACAACCTGGCTATAATAGCATAACATCCTTTTTGGATAGGTATTGTTGCTTGCATTTTTCGTTCCACCAATTAGTCCGTGCAATACCTTGTTTAGACTTGCCGGCAACAACCCATTTGACGCATCCATTTTTCCCCCTTTCGTATGGTAGACCAGCATAATTCTTATGATTGACAATATATTCTGTATATGCTTTAAAATTGTCATACCAACTTCTATCATTATTATTGTTCATATCGTTTTGATGTTTAAATAAAACGTGTTTTCATGAATAGGCTGAATGCAAAATTAATGATTCAGGCCAGAATGCCTGTCGTTCCGTTCAATTATTTGCAATTAATAAGAGAATGTTTAAACTTTAAGTCACTACTGTCCACTAAAAATGGACAAGGTTAAAAATTAAATACTTGAATCATATCGGTCTTTGACATTTTTGAAATTCGATT
>ENA-ORSJ01002311-ORSJ01002311.1-human-gut-metagenome-genome-assembly--contig:-NODE-2311-length-12934-cov-3.461294_pt1 | contig 12934 bp, 14 predicted proteins | sample MGYA00242191_ERZ509158 | MGnify/ENA primary metagenome ERZ509158 (study PRJEB26280, sample SAMEA2338623) | human gut metagenome | biome: human gut; feature: human-associated habitat; material: faeces... | reverse complement strand
CATTACAAAACACCGCTGCTGCTCACCCATTCAGGCGGAAAAGACAGCTGCGTTTTGACCGAGCTTGCCCTGCGCGCCGAGATACCGTTTGAGGTCCTGCACGCGCACACCACGGCAGATGCGCCGGAAACCGTCCACTTTGTACGGAGCGAGTTTGCGCGGTTGGAGAATCGAGGCATACGGTGCAGCATCAACTATCCTTTATATAAAGGTAGGCGCACGAGTATGTGGGACCTGATTCCCCGCAAGCTAATGCCTCCGACCCGCGTGGCCCGGTATTGCTGCGCCGTCCTCAAGGAACAAAACGGCAAGGGGCGCTTCCTTGCCACAGGTGTTCGCTGGGCAGAAAGCGTCAGCCGTTCCAAGCGCAGGGGCATCTTTGAAAAGCAGGTTTCCAACCGCGATAAGGAAGTACATATCCGAAATGACGAGGAAAGTCTGGATGCGCTGTTTGCCCCCTGCAAGCTGGCGGCGAAGCGCTTTGTAAATCCCATTGTAGATTGGAGTGACCGGGAAGTCTGGGATTTCCTGCATGATGCAAGGATACCTGTGAATCCACTCTATTTCTGCGGCTTTTCACGGGTAGGCTGTATTGGCTGTCCGATGGCCGGGAAACATCGCTATTTTGAGTTTGCCCGCTATCCGCAGTATGAGAAGCTGTATCTTATAGCTTTTGACAGAATGCTTGAGGAACGGCGCAGGCGCGGAAAACTTGACGGAAGCTGGCACATGGGTACTACAGCGGAGGATGTATTTCACTGGTGGATGGAAGATGATTTCATCCGCGGTCAGATGAGTTTGGAGGAATTTTTATATGTATGCTGAGAATTTGATTTCCACCCCGGAGGCACAGGCCGACTTCTACCCTACCCCAAAGGAACTGGGCAAAAAAATGTTACAGGGTATTGACCTTGGTTTCATCAGCACAGTTTTAGAGCCATCTGCCGGAAAGGGGGATTTGATTCGGTGCCTTGCCGAAGAATCGATTGCACAGGAACACCGCTACAATCCCCACACCTTGAATGTGGATGCCATTGAAATTGACCCTTATATCCGCAGTATTCTCAAGTATGAATTTGGCAGTGCCAGACAGCAAGAAATTCAGCATACCCTGCGCGGATTTGAAGATCGTACCCGTTACGATTACAAACTCGACAAAGAGGTTGGTCTAAATGACGAAGAAAAGACCGCTCGTGCGCAATTAAGGTACGAATCTTCTTTGCGGGACAGAATAGATCTACATATCGTTCACGATGATTTCTTGACCTTCGTTTCCCGCAAAACCTATGACCTGATTCTGATGAACCCACCGTTTTCTGCCGGCTGTGAGCATCTTTTGAAGGCCATAGAGTTGCTAAAATGCTGCGGCGGTAAAATTCGCTGTCTGCTGAATGCCGAAACTGTGCGCAATCCTTATTCTGCCCAACGGCAACTCTTGCAGCAGTATCTGGAAGAATATGGAGCTGAAGTAGAAATCTTGGCGGACGCTTTCAAAGATGCAGAACGCCAGACTGATGTTACCGTAGCACTGGTGCGCATTGATATTCCGAGGCCAACATACCATAGTGAGATTTACTCCCGTTTGAAAGAAGCCTCCAATATAGAACAGCCACAGACTGAGGCAACGGAATTGACGCTGACAGATTTTCTCGAAAACATCGTGCAGCAGTTCAACTTTGAAACCGATGTAGGGATTGCTTTGATTCGGGAGTATCTGGGGATGCGTCCTTATTTGATGGAAAGTATCCCGCCTGGCCAATATAGTGGCAGCACACTGGTGCTTTCTGTTGGCACAGACCATCGTTCAAGAGGGCCGCATATCAATGATTTTCTACGTCTCACCCGCCGGAAATATTGGAACGCTCTGTTCCATAACGACAAATTCATGGGTAAGCTAACCAGTGAACTGCGCCAGAAATACTATGACATGGTCGGAAAGCTGGTAAACTACGATTTCACGCTGTTTAACATTCAGCAGATCTCACTGGAAATGAACACAGAACTGTCACAGGGCATCCAAGATACCATCTTCAAACTGTTCGAGCGTTTTACGGTCGAGCATAGCTGGTACCCGGAGACATCGAAAAATGTTCATTACTTTAACGGCTGGAAAGCGAATAAAGCCCACAAAGTCAACAGCAAAATCATCCTGCCTGTGAATGGAATGTTCTCGGATTACTCTTGGTCTGATGCATTTGAAGTCAGCCATGCTGAAGCCTGCATCTCGGATATAGAAAAGGTGTTCGATTTTCTGGATGGCAACATGACAAGTTATGTGAATCTGCACGGTGTACTGGCGCGTGCTGCCAGAGCCGGACAGACGCGAAACATCCCCTGCAAGTATTTCGATGTGACCCTTTATAAAAAAGGCACGATGCACATTCGGTTCCACAATGAAGAACTGCTGGAGCGTTTCAACATCTATTGCAGCCGAGGCAAAAACTGGCTACCGCCGAACTACGGCAAACGCACCTACGCCGATATGCCGCAGGAGGAACAGGCGGTCATTGATTCTTTCCACGGCAACGGTGAACCCGCTTCCGGCAAAGAGCGATATGCCGAAATTCTCGCAAAGCGGGATTACTATTTACAGGCACCCAAGCAGGACTTTCCCCTGCTGACAAACTAAGAGGTAAAAAGCCTATGTATAAAGAAAAAGTACGCAAATTCAAGTGTTATTACTGCTCGGACTGTAAACTCTATGCCGGGTCTGAAACGAAAACGATTCACGGTCGGCGCATGAAGCCGAACACAAAATACTGCACCGGCGGCAAAAAGGTCATTATCTTTCGATCCGACGACCCAAAAGTAAATGTACCGAAATGGTGTCCTAAGCGGCGTATGCCTCCTGTGTTACGGATCTACCACTTCCGCTCTGTGGAAATTGAGTTGGGCGAAAGTATGCTTGCGGCCAACGGAATTTCGTTTTCCCCCTCCCCCAGCCGCTATGCAGTGCGGTATGAGGGAGACTCTCCTTATACGGCGATGGAATTTGCAAAGCAAATCAAAAAGTGCTCTTTGGCCGAACTGCTCCTTATGCAGCTGCTGCCCTATGAAATTCTGGAAATCGACGATGGCATCCGCCCATACTGTTTCCTTGTAGAGCGTCTCGGTCGCGTGCGGTGCATCCGCTTCAAAAGCGACATTGCACGCGAAAACAAGTTCGATGAATCAGACAATAAGTCAATTTGATTTTACAGGACTCTCACAGGCGTTTCGTTCGTTGTTGATTGCATTGACAGCAAAGTACTCGACATTAAATGCCCTGTGTAATGTATGTTTCATTTGACTGTTGCAGTATGGTCATTGCTTGCATCAAAGCAATGTGTAGCACTTTATCTTTTTTCAAAAAATCTCCGTCACATCATAACGTGACGGAGATTTTTCCCTGTATCCTATGTGAATATATCATTAATTTATTGTCTCTGCTTCCACATCCGTTCATCTTCTATTGTACGCAGTTTACTCAACGATAGAAGCATTTACACTAGTGCATGTTTAGAAATCATACGGTACATATACAACAATCGTTTTATTTTTCCCATCATAACTTCCCTCCTTTGTTCTACAGGAAATGTATTCTATTTTGTAATCCACATAAGACATCCTTTTCTCACAAACACGATTAGTTGACACATAGCATTTTTCGCAAAGTTCGTCCTCATGATGTTTTAATGCTGCTGGGTCATTGAATTCACGATCTTCCAAATAAATATTCTCGATATGACCACATTTTCGTTTTATCTGTTTCCTAGGCATTGTAACCGTCTCCTATTTATGTAAATCTTCCAGAGCATTCCTATGTGCAATTCTGTATTCACCCTATCATTTTTATTGTATCTAAAAATATTGCATGTCAAATGATTGTCAACGGATTCTCTTTATATAAATTATTTGCATAATAATTAAGCGCTTCCCTCAAGTTTTTGCTAATTTGGAACTCATCATCCGCTTTTTCCAAATGCTTTTTTATGTAATGCCCAAATACCAGACTAACCAAAATTAATATGCATACGCTGCTTACCATCACACCTCTTCTTATCGCTTCATTCGTACCATCACCAATTGCATTTGTAACGCTGCTAAGAGTTATTGTAAGAAGTGTAACGACAATCTGTGTCAGAAGATTCTCTTTCTGCCGTTTCTCTTTTTCTTTCATGTACTGTTGATTTTCAAGGATCAGCCAAGGCACTGCATTTTTCAAATCAATTTTAAAGTCTTCTGCCGTGTTAATAAGTGCTTTTACTGAAACACTTTCAAAGTATTTTGTTATTTCTTCCATACTGTGCTTGTCCTTTATTGAACGCTTCTCATGCTTTTTCCGATTATATGCCACCGTACTTGGCATCAGGTTTAGAACTAGAAGACCACTGACAAGATAAAGAGCTATACTCCATCTATACAATGTTGTCTCTGATGCCAATATATTCCATCCCCACGACACAATCAAAAGAATTAGGGAAATTGAAAACACGACCATCGCCATTGCTAAAATCTCTGGAAATCGTGCTGCCTCCATCCTCAATTTTAAATTTTCCAGCGCCCATTTAATTCTGAGCAGGAGTGAAGTGGTCGAGCTTCTTTTTGCCTTTTCCCTTTGCTTTGGTGACAAACTCTCCCTGTATCGTTCTTCCATATACTGCTTATCTGCCATTTTCCAGTTGTATTTATAATCTTCCAAAAATTCATCAAACATATGCTACTCCTTTGCGCTTTATCGTCCTATCTGTTCTAATCATACAAATTATTATTTCTTTTGTGTTCATTATATCGACATATCGCCACAAAGTGAATACAAACAGATTAGAATTTATAAAAATTTAAAATATCCTTGAATGCCCACATTCTCTTATGCTTTTCCGCCGATCAGTGCAAAGTTTTCTTGCTCATCACATTGATGGTTTGTATCTGATATCACAGAGAAAGTTATTCACATCTCGAACGGTTGAAGCGGCTTTTCTCCGCTCATTTCACTTCAAAAATTTCTATGCAGTGTACAAAAATCATACATTGTTCTTGGTAAAGATCATCATCAAACACTCCGTTTATTACTGAGTATTTTCGCAGTAGGTTTTTATATCGGTCAAACAGTATCTCAAAGGCAGATGCACTTCCCTCCTTGGCCGCAAGTAACAGCTCAATAAATGTCATTTCTCTTTCTCCATTTTAATACGTAGTTTTTCAATGCTTCTATAATACGTAGAAGCTGCCGCTCTTTCTGTGAGTTTCGTTTCTTGAGCAAGTTCCTTAAATGTTTTCCCTTTTAGGACATACCCTGTTACAATAAACCGCGCTTTGGGCTTTAACTGCTGCACTGCAGCCACTAATTCTTCATTTTGAACCTCCAGTCTATCCCACACCGTATTCTCTTCGGCTCCAAAATTTGATTGTTCTTCCTCCCTTTTTGCCTGGTTCTCTTTATCTCTTATTTTCTTTTTTATGTAAGCCTGACGCTTTCGTTTTACCGCCAGAACCACATAAGCAGTCCTGCAAATAAAAGTCAATAGGTTTTGCAGAAAAAGTCCAAAAAAATACTCGGCAGATAGCCGAGTAAAAATGCGTACAGCAAACAGGACTCCCTCAAAAATCGGAGGCAGCCAAATGACAAAATGAGCATTACAGATTAGCCTTCTTCGACCTGAGTTGCGCTTTCAGCGGCGTTCAGGCACTCCTTAACGCGGGCATAGTAAATACGCAGGAACTTGTTCGCGGCAGCAGTAGTGCAAACGAAGAACGGCTTCCCCTCGTCACGCTTTTTGGCGTAGAACTGGTAAACCGCTTCGTTTTCGGGTTTGCATTTAACGTAAGTAGAAACCACCTGAAAGAGCGCTTTCCTCAGCTGAGGTGACCCGCGCTTGGAAGTTGTCACACTGGAAAGCTGCATCTTGCCGGAGCCAACAACGCCGGGGTCTACGCCTGCAAAGGCCACAATAGAACTGCGGTGCGGGAAACGGCGAACATCACCCAATTCAGACATGAGATGCGGTCCTGTGGACTTTCCAACGCCGTACATGGCCATAACGGTCTCGTACTCCGGCAGCTGCTTGCAGAGATTCAGCATCTCGGCTTCCAGCTTGGACTGGTTTTCGCGCAGTGCAATAAGCTGGTCGGCGGCAACTGTAACCAGTAATTTAGCATTGTTGTCACGCGGCAGTGTGGTATAGGGTCCGCAACTGGCTGCGTAGAGAGCATCTGCCGCATCAGTACTAAAATGGTAGCCCTTTCTCTTGCACCATTTCTTGTATCGCTCTTCAAAAGCATCCGGTGACATACGGTTAATGCAGTCGCAATGCCAAAAGCTTCGGTAAAAGTCCACCCACTTCAAATGTCCGTCTGCCTTTTCGGGGCTTGAGAACAGCTCGTTTACACCCGGAAAGGTCTTGTCAGACAAAGAAATAAGGTTGTTTGTGAGCATGACAATATTCTTATTATACAAATCGCATTGACGTGCGCACAACTTGAGTTGCTGTCTAATTGCTTCCATAGGAGTATATTCCCGCAATGTAGACCAGTTGTCAAGCCCATACTTGGCAATTTTTAGGGCATCTTTCGGGTCGGATTTTACTTTGCGCAGAGAGCCTGCTCCGCTTTGCTTAATAAGCAATGGGTTCAGGATGCTTACAAAGATTCCCTCACTGTGAAGCAGCGCTGCTACTGGCTCATGATATCTGCCTGTTGCTTCCATTACAACGCGGGTATCTGGTTCCATGCAAAGAACATCCAACGCAAGATGTGACAGTTCAATATCTGAATGCCTTACCTCATATGGCGCTGCAACAAGCTCCCCACCGGGCTTCATGGCAGCTACCATACTCTTACCCTTAGAAACATCGATTCCAACTACGGTCATTCGTTTTCCTCCTAATTTGAATTTGCAATGGCTTCCGCCTTTTACTTATTGCTTGTTCAATCTCCTGAGTAACACGAACGCACCGCTACGGTGGGACTACCTGCGTAAATCGAATGCTGCGAATAAGAACGGCGGCTGACTGACTGCTTAACGGACGTGTAAGTCCAAGAAAAATGGTGTCCGGCCACTACGTTCTTATTCTACAGCTTAGGCAACAAGTTGGATAGCAACACGGCTGGATGCCGTGGGGCTACCCACAAATATATTGTAGGAGTAAACTGATTTTGACATATATCCTCTTTGGATGTTCCACTGTTCCTTTTTACCATTCTATTACTCCCATCATTTTTTCGATGGGAATAACGGAGGAGAACGGCAAAGTGGATCAATAATATTATATTGGAAAATAGCACACGTAAATTCTTCAGCACAGTTCCATTCAGACAGGATCTGCACTGTCAAAATTTGCGTATGATACTGACAATTCCATGTAGCAGTTCCTATCTTGGAATCGCCAGCACTAATCATCCAACACTCTCGCAAGTACGAAGCTCGATAGAGTTGCCCTTAACAAATTGGCTACCATCTATAACTGTACTTCAAGAAATAGCTTTTTAGTTCGTTTTTCAATCTGGTATCCGTCTAATGATATTACAGAGAATCTTTTCGTTAATTTTCTTTCACCTCGCTATTTCTTTTTATTCCTTTATGTTTGAACTGACCGTTCGTCTGCGTTTGTCTACCGTGCAGTTCATATTAAAAACGTTAATATTTCACAGACCGCATATTTGTGTTCAAATAATCGGGATTTTTGAACAAGTTCATCTTCTGCATGCAATTTCCTCACAAATATTTTTTCTAAGTGCGCTATAAATGCGTCAAAATCGCCACGGCATCTCTGTTTATAGAGTGAAGCAGTTCTTCTATGACAAAGATAAGGAGCATTTATTATGTCTGCACACAATCAAAAATCCGCATTTCCCTCTTATTATCACGATACATGGACTCTTTTAAAAAATTATCGTAGCGTTTCATGGAGTATTGAAGTTTCCGATTATAATCTTCAGGCGGAATTTCGCACCGAGTATGGTTGTGCTTCCGAGGCCGTGCTGGATGGTCTTGAAGCATCAAATTCAAACACACATCTTGAATCTTATGTGCACTCACTGGAGCGGAGTAAACGGATGCTACAGCTTATAAATTCTGCGATTGATCTCATGCGAAAAAAGCACGAAAAAGGGGAACTCTATTACTGGATTTTGTACTATACATATCTTGCCCCTCATCATTATGCGAACAACTATGAGATTCTGCATTTTCTTGCATTAAAAGGAATGCCTATGTCGATGCGCAACTACTATCTTCGTCGGGAAGAAGCGATTAATGTGCTGAGCTCTGTTTTGTGGGGTTATACCTCAACCGACTGCGAAGAACTTATCAATCGTCTACTTCCGGAATAATCACATAAATCCCCTTAGGCACCTTTTAATAGCTTAGAAAAGCAATTGGGATCAGCAAAAACGCCGACCCCAATTGCCATTGCTATTTAACAATAGAATTATCTGTTTATAATATTGTGATTCTATTGCCTACAATATTGCCGCCATATAAAGCTCCTTATGGCTGAACTTTTCATCTGTCTATGTACCGCATATACAGCAACAGTCCACGTCAATTACAAACGTGGACTGCGCATCGTGTACACGTTATCCAAAACGTGTATCATACAAACATTTTACTGTTCTTCTTTTACAGCAATCTTTTCAGTTTCTTCTGGGCGAGTAGGCTGAAACAGGCCCCACGGCGAATCCGGCGGCCATCCGTAGCGTTCACGATGAACAACTGCCTGTGCCATTTCATGGGCAAGATGCTGTGTAAAGGTTTCTTTTGATACCATAACTATTACCCCTTTCGTCCTTATACTTAAAATTTTTATCAATAGAATGCATTATTGCATTCCAAGGCCGAGCTTAGAAATCAATAGTGTGACCGCAACAGCCAAAATCGCAGAAGTTACTCGATATGCTATCGGTTCCCTAAAAAATAGCAATAGGCACGCCGAAAGCATAACGATTGCTAATCTTAATTTCACTTCTTTGCGTACTGCAACAAGTTCTTCCGCGTTCAAATGAAGGGCAGCATTATTTGCTGGTGCTAATCTTAAAATTAAAATAGAAGCAGCAGCAAGACAAATCAGATTTGATACGGGATGCAATCGCTTTGCAAGCTCTAGTGATACGATCATTGTAAATGTTGACCCTAAAAGGCATCCCTCCGGCGTTTTAGCATGGTATCCACCTGTCCGCATACGAATGAAGCGGAAGACCAGCAGAAAAAGGAAAGTGCTTCCCCATCCGTCAAAAAATGCACCTACTGGAAGCAGAAGAAGAAATGTAACCATTCCCATTAGGCGGCGCATCAAACCATATTGCAGCCAAGCAATCTGATCTGGTTTGATATAGTGCTTTTGTAAACAAAAAGCCGCTATCCTTGCCGCCAATGCTTCCATTTATGTCAACTCCTTACGCTGCTCATTTTATCAGCAGAAAATGATTCCCGCCACAAAAATGTCACAAACGCAAAAAATATGACATAAACGCAAAATTTGAAAGATGGAGAAGCACTCAGTACAAAATCTCAGCAATGAGCCGAGTTATCAATTCCGTTTCCTCGGTTGTTGGTTTCGGAACATTTTTGTGTCCTTGAGGTCTTCTTTTCTTGGTTCGAATGTGCGCTGTCAAGTCCATAAGCAATTGCACCTGCTCTGGGCTTAATTCCTTAAGCGATAGGACATTACATTTCTCACCGCTTGTCAAATAATCCAACGAAACATTTAGAACGTCTGCCAGTGCAGCTGCCTCCGTCAGTCGCGGAACAGCAAGATCACTTTCGTATTTCCCCAGCACTGAATCTGAAAGTCGCAGGTTCGGATCAAACCCTTTTGCACGTTCAACCACCATCTGCTGCGTAAGATTTTTGTCTTTTCGCAGTTTTAACAGGCGTGGCCCAAAATCATACAACATAAGCGTTTTACCCTCCTTGCACAATATAAATATTTTACAATTCGGCGCCGTTTTAATTATGGAATCCGCTTGATTAAATTCCACAAACGTGGTATATAAAAAGAAATCTATTGACAAAACCCGGAGGATTCGTTATTTTGAAAACATACCCCAAACAAAAGATTGGCAGTCGAGCCTACATAGGAGAGAGTATGGTCAAGATTCTTATTTGTGATGATGATCCAACATTCACACAGTCAATGTTCAAAAGGATCCTATCATTGCCGGCCTATTCCAGCAAATCCATGAAATTGAGCTGCTTAACTGATATTGCTGAAATGAGTGCTAACACTATCGCACAATATGACATTCTATTTCTCGATATTGACCTCGGTAAAGAAAGCGGAATTGACCTTGCCAGAAAGATGCGCAAGATGAATCCGGAAGCCGTATTGATTTTCGTAACAAACTTCAGTGAATATGCCCCTGAGGGCTATGAAGTGGATGCTTTTCGATACCTTGCCAAATCCGAGTTGGAAAAGAAGCTACCCACCTATTTTGAAGATGCACTGGCAATGTGCCGCACCCGTCAACGGAAAGTAGAGATTCTCTGTGAGGGTGAGAGTGTGCCTATCCCAGTCCAATCTCTTGCATGGATAGAAAGTCAGGGACGTGAACAGTATCTCCATTTGGTAGGCGGATGCCGTGAGCAGCTAATTACCCGATTAACTATGACGCAGCTTGAGGATTTGCTTGTTCCTCATGGATTTTTGCGTATCCACAAAAGTTATCTTGTAAATATGGCGTATTTACAGTCTTTTCAAAGCACAAGTGCAGTTCTGACAATCGGTCAAACGCTTCCTGTGGGGGCTCGTAGTTATCGCGACAATAAGCAAAAATTTGTAAGATGGCAGGCGCAGCAACTATGGTAGTAATTTGGGGAAATATTCTCAGCTTTATAGGCAATGTGGTTGCGCTGGCAGTCGAAGTCCTTGTATTTAACGCTTTCTTCCCTCGTAATGAAAACAGAAAAAGTCAATGGCTTTGTATTCTCTTGTGGTGGGCCATTGCTACATTCTTGTCTATATCCGTTGGCACAAAATTTGGATACACACTCAAAATGCTTCAAGAAGTCGCTTTAATATATTTGTTTTGTGCTTTTTTGTACCAAAGTCGCCGGGATCGGAGGTTATTTATCGTTGTAACGGTATATTCTGTTTTATTTTCTTATAATCACTGGTTTGATGAACTCTGTATGCGTATTAGTGGGTTTACCTACGAAGAATATATATGGAATGTTCCGCTTTATTCTATATTCTTTTTTCTCCGTTGTTCGTTTATCTTAGCATTTGCATTTCTAATAAATAAGTACCACCAACCGCTACGTGCAAGAATACAGCCAAGGGCTTGGGTCCCTTTATCAGCTTTTTTCCCTGTTTGCACACTGCTTGTACTCAGGCAGGTATATACCTATTCGGAAGAACAACGTGTATGGCAGATTTGTTTGCTGATTCTCAATCTTGTTGATATTGCCGCTTTAATTTTGTTAGACTACCTTGAAGAAAACGCGGAAAATCGTGAGAAGCTGATTGCTGCCAATGAACGCGCCCACGTTCAGGACGAAAATATCCAAGCTCTGAGTCAAGCATATGCAGGGCAAAGAAAAATGACGCACGACTTCCGTGCAAACCTCTCTACTTTATCTGAATTGTTGGAAAGTGAACGCGTTGACGATGCCAAGGAATTCCTTTCCGAGTTGAATGTATGTCAAAGTGAGAGAATTTTGCTTGTCAACAGCCATAATGCTGCTATTGATGCGGTTCTAAACCAAAAGGGATATATTGGGAAGAAGCAAGGCATTGATATGCGGTTTCGTGTCAATGATCTATCCGCGCTGAGGCTTCCTCGTGTAGATGTGACTATTGTGCTGGGCAATTTGATTGATAATGCCCTGGAAGCTTGTGCAGGCTTGTCCGATCCAAACCGCTGGGTCAGTATTCAGATCCTTTACAGCGAGAATATGCTTTCTATTTTAATACGGATTTCACAACCTCATCATGGACGTTCTTACTGTTTTCAGTGCTTGCATGAGTATCTTCGCTGCCTTTTCACGAAACGACATTGTGTTAGGTCTTTCCTGCCTATTGCTATTTTTTCTTCTTATAATTGTTAGTATTTCGTTCTACCTATATAAGAAGGACTCTGTGAAATTAGATCACCTATATATTGACAATTATGTTATATCACCTGATGGAAGTTACAAAATCAAAAAAACACCTTTAATAAGTACAATTACATATCTGATTCTTACACGCCATGAGGAGCGAAAGCTTTTTAACGATCTCTCTGTAAGTTCTATTTCAACGGACTACTCATTTTCAGGTGACCCCGCGCATACAGAATTTGACGGAAACCGTATGCCAATTTCTGAGCAGAAGATTAGTTACACTATAAATTCTATGAATCGAACCTCTCATCCAATTTTTCATTTTGACTTCTATCAGATTTGGTCAATTCTCGCAAAAGGCAATAATACAACTTACGCCGTATCTTGCAAAGATGTCTCCGGTAATGATATTCCCTGTCAATGTTCGTATGTTAACATTCATTCTATGTGTAATCGGGTCACTGTAAAATTCGAATGTTCTGGTATTTCTCCTCAGCAATGCTTGTCCCTACATTTTAATAGAACTAATCGTCCCGCTGGTTTTCATAATTCAGAGGCCTTTGTATTCGATCCAGCTCAATACGATGACACCGCAAATTTCCAATGGCATCCGTCTGTCAACAGTGACAGTATCGTTATAAACGAAAGTGATATAACAATTTATACTATTAACCGTACAACATTTGAGAAAACTAAACTATTTAGCTGCAAATTCAAGGCTTTCAATGCATATCTTCAGCAATCAAACAATCATGGGAATTTAAAGTGTTCTCCTAAAGAAATTTTTCTCATTAATATTACGCAGTCAAAAGAAACATTTGTAAATACAGTGCACTGTCAATCTACAGATGAAAATCACTCATTCTCCCTACTGTAATATTTTATAAGATACGCAGCAGTAAAAATATATTTCAT
>ENA-ORSJ01002310-ORSJ01002310.1-human-gut-metagenome-genome-assembly--contig:-NODE-2310-length-12938-cov-3.092991_pt1 | contig 12938 bp, 8 predicted proteins | sample MGYA00242191_ERZ509158 | MGnify/ENA primary metagenome ERZ509158 (study PRJEB26280, sample SAMEA2338623) | human gut metagenome | biome: human gut; feature: human-associated habitat; material: faeces... | reverse complement strand
AAGAGGATAGCGAGTATCAAATTTTGCTAAAACAAGCCGTAAGAAACGTCAGGAGCGCTAACTTAAAAAAACGCATGACGGTTATTGTGTTAGTTGTGATTATTGTATTGGGAGCAGGTCATTATTATTTAGGTGTAATGGATGGACAATTCCGTTCTTTTTCAAATGACTATGTACAGGTTGTATATAATGGGTTACAAAAAAAGGAAGTTACACCTATCAGCCCAGAAGGAGATACATATTTTTACAATAATTGGTGGGATTTGAAGCGAAAGAAGTATATTCGTGTAGTAAAATTTTACGGAGATACAGGGATTGATGATAGTATAAAGATGATGGAAGGTGATGAAGCCGAGAGAGATATGTTTGTAGATATATGTACATCACAACAAATTTATCATACTCTTCAATATGCTGAATCTGAATTAGGAATAACTGAGACACAGGGGTTAAATGGTGACTTTAAGAATGAAGCAATTACAGGGGATAAAGGACTTACTATCAGAGGAGGTTCACAAACAGAAACAATAGAGAATATACCTGATATGATTCTGGTGCAATATAAGAACTCTGGGTATAAATATTTTGTTGTTGGGAAGACGTTATACGTGGATAATAGTGGATATATGATGGCAATGTTGTCATATAGTGGAATGTCATATGATGATTTTATGGATTCATATGATAAAAAAATTGTAAAATTAAGAAATTGTTTTAATAATATAAAACAGCTTGCATATTGAAGGAAGATGGAAATAATACACCCGTTGCAATTTGATTTGTGTAGAGAAATGTGAGGTGATTAATATAAAAGATTTGTTGCATACATATAAGGTAACAGTGCCACTACGGTATTATACATATGATTTACACAGCAAGGAGAAAGATTCGGAATATGTGATGGGATTAAAGCAGGATGTTAACTGGGATGTAGAGCGTGCGGTGGAAGAACCGATTCCCGATACCAATCAAGTATTCAAAAAAGATGAGTTTGTTCATATCCATTTGTTTTGTGGAAAAGATTTGGAACATGAAGAGATACCTGCGGATTTTTTTAATGTAGAAATTACAAATATTGTTGTACATGATCGAGATGAGGCTCGTGATTTTGTGAAGCCATATCTATATAGAATATGTCGAACATTAAGTTTTTTCCTAAGTCAACATAATTGTAATAAGCACAGTTATCAGCCACGAGTGGAAACGGATGTGGAGCATGCAATATGGGAAACTTCGGTTTATGAGCCATTTGAACAAGTACTTCATAAACAAGAAGATATTGTTGAAACAACGTGGGTGAACGGAAAAGAGTATCAGATAATTACCATTGAGTCGGCGCCAATTGTCATCTCAACAAGTGTATATAGCAAAATTTATGGAAAAATGCCGATGGATGACTTTTTGCTATATGTTGATTGTTCAGATACGGATTTGAATTACATGCTTGATGAATTTTATCTGGCATTGGGACAGGAAAACAGATATAGCAAGTTTTTCCATTTATTTTCGATAATTGAGTTTATTGAAAAGAGATATGAGGACAATAACGGTGCCAGTAAGTTATTCGACTCCGAGGAAATAGAGGTGATTGTGAAAGCAGCACTTGATAGTCCGGTATTGGTGGACAAAGAAAAAAGAGATCGCGTTCGCGGAGCATTGAAGCAGATACTTGGAAATCTGACTGATATTGGAAGAAAAGAAAAACTGGTTCATATTTTGCATGAGATGGGAATTTATAAAATTGAAAATTGTGGAACAGAGTTTGAAATTGATGGTAAAACAATAGGACAGATAATTAATTTGCGAAATAAATGTTATCATGCAGACCGAAAAAATAAGGGAGAGACAAAAATAGATGTTGATTTGGCAGTTACACAATTGATGTATATATGTGAACGGGTAATTGCGGCACAAGTAAAACCAATTCATCAGTAATGAAAATATTAAAAATATCGAGATGGGGGAATAAAAATGTACGATTATTTAGTAGTAGGCTCCGGTCTGTTCGGCTCTGTATTTGCCAGACAGGCAGCCGATGCCGGAAAGAAAGTGTTTGTAATAGACAAGCGCCCAAACATTGCCGGAAATGTTTACACAGAAAAAGTAGAGGGTATCAATTTCCACAAATACGGTGCCCATATTTTCCATACAAACAACACAGAGGTATGGAATTATGTAAACCGTTTTGCAACGTTCAACCGGTTTACGAATTCACCGGTTGCAAACTACAAAGGGGAATTGTATTCCATGCCTTTCAATATGTACACCTTCAACAAGATGTGGGGCGTTGTCACACCGGAGGAAGCGGCTGCCAAAATTGAGGAGCAGAAGAAGGAGATCACCGGAGAACCGCAAAATCTGGAAGAACAGGCAATTTCCCTTGTGGGGCGTGATATCTACGAAAAACTGGTGAAAGGCTATACCGAAAAACAGTGGGGGCGTGACTGCAAAGAACTTCCGGCATTCATTATCAAGCGTCTTCCTGTCAGGCTTACGTTTGATAATAATTATTTCAATGCATTGTATCAGGGAATTCCGATCGGTGGTTACACAAAACTGGTAGAGAATTTGCTGGAAGGCATTGAAGTCCGGTTAAACGAGAACTATCTGAAAGATAAGGCAAAATGGAATGCGATGGCGAAAAAAGTTGTTTATACCGGAGCCATTGATGCCTATTTTGACTATACGTTGGGAAATCTGGAATACCGTTCGGTACGTTTTGAAAATGAGATTCTTGATATGCCGAACTTTCAGGGGAATGCGGCGGTAAATTATACAGATCGTGAGACTCCGTGGACAAGGATCATTGAACACAAATGGTTTGAGTTCGGAAAAGATGAAAATGGAAATGACTTGCCAAAGACCATTATCAGTAAGGAATATTCTTCGGAGTGGAAGCCGGGGGATGAGCCATATTACCCGGTTAATGATAAGAAGAACGGGGAACTTTACCAAAAGTATAAAGCGCTGGCAGAGAAAGAGGAAAATATTATTTTTGGAGGCCGCTTAGGGGAATACAAATATTATGATATGGATGCAGTGATTGCCAGTGCTCTGGAATGTGCCAGAAATCAACTCTATTGATCAAAAATGCAGAAATCTGCAAAAATAATTAATAGAAACATCGGGAAAGTTTAAAGTTACTGTTCGCAGGCTAACTAGAAAACAGTAACAGGTTAAGAGGCAGTGATCATGAAAAACGAAGTGAAAATTGCATTGAATATCTGCACATTCCAGCGTGAAGAATTTATTCACAGAAATCTGTCGCTTTTGCAGGCATCGGATTTTTTCAATCCGGACAACCCGCAGTATTACGGAAGGCTTCATATTTTTGTGGTGGATAATGGCAGCAGTTTGCAATTGCCGGAGAGTCCGTATGTGCATTGTATTTATAACAGGAATACAGGAGGTTCCGGTGGATTTCAGAGAGGAATTGAGGAGATCCGTAAACGAAATGAGGGATTTACCCATGTCATTTTTATGGATGATGATGTTGCCTTTGACATCAGCAGCTTTTACCTGCTGTTTGATTTTTTATCCGGGGTCGGGGAGGCGGACAGGAACCGCCCGGTAGCGGGACGCATGTTTTGCATGGATGATCCATATATCCAGTACACGGCGGCAGAGAAGTGGAACCGGGGAATGGTTTCGCATGTGGAGTTCATGCGCGATGTCCGAGAGACGGCATACACACAGGGCAAAGTGATCTACGATGCGGATGCGGATTACGGCGGCTGGTGGTTTTGCTGTTTTCCATATGTATTTGTACAGGAAAATGATGTGCTTCCGTTTTTCATCCACTGTGATGATGTGGAATATGGTCTGCGATGCGGAAAAAAGCCAATCATTATTGAAGGAGTGCAGGTGTGGCATGAAACATACGACAAGCGGATGACACCTCTCATGCAGTATTATGACACGCGAAACCCGCTGTTTGTGAATCAGCTCTATGGTTTTTTGCCGGAGCCTTTGCAGCTTTTGCGGCAGTGGAAGGATAAGATGACGGCGTTTCATGTAAAAGGTGACTGGCTTTCGGAGTATTATGTCATCCTTGCAATGAATGATTTCCTGAAAGGCATGGGGTGGTTGAAGCGGATTGATGCGGGGAAGTATCACAAAAAACTGCAGAAGGCAAAAAGCTGCAGGGTAAAGAATGCGATATGCTGGCGGCTTGTGGAGCACCGGGCGAAAAAGAAATTCATGGTACACAAAAACAACTGCTCCGGTTAATCGGAGCAGTTGTGTGAAATGCTGTATTATTTACAGATCGCCGTATCTGCGTTTATATTCAGCAAGTTTGGCATCCTGGTCAGCAAGTTTGGCATCCCGGTCAGCAATCTCGGAATCCTTTTTGGAACAGGCTCTTTTCAGTGCATCGCGTTCATGGATAACTTCGAATAATTCATCGGTTGGGAGTTTCAGTACAGGTTCTGTCATATTATACACCTCCTGACATAAATTTCTGTTACGGTAAGAAATGCGGAGCATGGACTTTTGCAAAAGCATTAAAATAAGTTTTTTGTCAGTTTCCGTTAAAAATCCCTCTGCGATTTCCTGATCTAAGATAAGTATAGTTTCCTGCAGAAAAGAAGTCAATTCTTCTTTGGATTTCTGTACTTTTTTCTCAAGATCATGTCGTTTATCAGGGGATTTTGCTGACTGCATCTTGCGGTCAGAAGGGATGTGGCGGCGGAACCGGATTGGAAGAAACGGGATGAGCATACACAAATGTTTCTCTTTGATTTCTTCGAGGGTATAGGACTGCACCTTTACGGTTGGAACGCGGTATTCGTGAGTACTGCCATCCTGAAACCGGATCAGACAGCTTAGATAATCCGGGATCTTTTTCGTTCCCTGCAGGAAAAGAACGGCAGAGTTCGGGAATTCGAGCAGAAGCTGCGGATTTTTGGTGTCGGGCCGATAATTCAGGGACGCATGAACATCATACTCAAACATACGGATTGTGATAAGTCCATTGTATGTAATTTCACATTCAAAGTGGTAAATATCCGATTCATTTACACAGAATGTGAGGTCAGCCTTAATGGTCGAAATTTCTTTTGTATCCGAGCGTTCTACAGAATACTCTGTGGAAAGTGGAACAACAGAGGAATCTTCGGGATATTTTTTCCCATAGATTTCATAGATGAGCGGAAACAGGAGTTTGGGAGAACTGTAAGTTGCTTTTTTTATAATTAAATCCCAAAGTTGCGTTTCCGTGGAAATTTCTTCAGGCAGCCCGTTGTTACGAATAATTTCTTCAATCTCTTTCGAATGAAGATGGTAAGTATGGCGTGTATTGGCCATGTAATATCCTCCTATACTGTTGTGTGTATAATGTTTGGAAAAATAAAAAGATTGTTGTTTTTATAATACTGAAAAAAGAAAAACAGAATAACAAATAGGTATATGTATCATAACATACGAGTAACGTAGATACAATAATTTGTTTTATAAAATTAAAGATATAGAAGCAGGTAAGTTATAACATCATTTGAAAAGGTTTTTAAGATATGAGAAGTGAAGTATACAGTTTTCTGGTAAACAGGCACCCGGGAATTTCATACCGGTATCATAAGGTACATGATGATGCAACCGGTATGCGCAGAATGTTTTCCTGGGCATATTTGTTGTGGATAAATTTCGCATATTATGTATTGTTCTGTAGATTTCTCGGAAGAATTCCAGAGATGGAAATATATGAAAAACGCAAATTGATGATAAAAACCAGCGAATCCGAAGGACACTGGAAAGATGAGGAGTTTTTTTCCGTAGAGGATTTTGTCAGAAAAATCAAAGATTACGATGTGATCTCATTTGATATTTTTGATACATTGATTTTTCGCCCGTTTTCTTCTCCGACAGATATGTTTTATTTGATTGGAGAAAAATTTGATTTCCTCGATTTTAAGAATTTACGTGTATGGGCAGAATGGGATGCCCGGATGAAATGCAGGCAGAAAAACGGACACATGGAAGTGACATTACAGGATATCTGGGAAAATCTGGCAGAAGATACCGGACTGGATGCCATGGAGGGTATGCGGTTGGAGTGTGAGGTTGAAGAAGAACTCTGCTATGCAAATCCGTATATGTTGCAGGTATGGAAGCGTATGCAGGAATTGGGAAAGCGTCTAATCATTGTTTCGGATATGTATCTTCCGCGTGCTTGTATTGAAAAAATATTGCAGAATGCCGGATATACGGGAGCGGAGCGTATTTATATCTCCAATGAGTATGGAGAGAATAAAGCCGGTGGAGCTCTGTTCCGCCGTGTGCTTCGGGATTTTTCTGGTAATCGTATCGTACATATTGGAGATAATCCGCACAGTGATCATAAAATGGCACAGGAATGCGGACTTGCTATCATGCCCTATCAGAATGTAAATAAAAATGTGTTACTGTACCGTCCGATGGATATGTCATCCATGATCGGTGGGGCATACCGTGGGCTGGTATCGAATCATTTGTATAATGGTACAGAAAAATTCAGCATGGAATACGAGTATGGATATGTGTACGGCGGGTTGTTTGTTGTGGGGTACTGCCATTTTATTCATGCGTATTACGAGCAGCATCATCTGGATCAATTACTGTTTCTCGCGCGGGATGGAGATATTCTTCGCAGGGTTTATCAGAAGTTATATCCGGATGACCGAACGGTATATGTTTACTGGTCCCGCAAGGCTGCTACAAAACTGATGGCGGGTGAGGACAAGCACGATTTTTTCCGAAGGTTTATTTATCACAAGGTGAACCAAAAGGTTTCTATCGGGGACGCATTGCGTTCTATGGAACTGGAGAAGTTGATCCCGGAGCTTTCGGCCTGGCCGGAAATCTGGACGGCATGGAAAAAGAAAAACGGCATGAAAGAGAAACAAAAGTTTATTGATTTGCAGGAAAACGATGAGATTACAGATAAGAATGCATACTTGCTTCGGCGGTTTATAGAGGCAAAATGGGATGAAGTGACTGCATGTTATAAGGAACAGCAGCTTGCAGCAGAAACGTATTACAGAGAGATTTTACAGGGATGTAAGCATGTAGCAGCAGTTGATATTGGATGGGCGGGAAGCGGAGCGATTGCACTTTCCCATTTGGTCAATCGGGTATGGGACATGGATTGTAAAATTACAGGAATCGTTGCAGGAACTAATACAGTACATAACGCAGAGCCGGATGCATCAGATCCATTTCTGCAGGATGGCAGGCTTGTGTCATATCTGTATTCCGGACAGATGAATCGGGATCTGCTGAAAAAACATGATCCGAATAAGGACTACAATGTATTCTGGGAATTGTTACTTTCCTCATTGACACCTTCTTTTTTTGGGTTTCATCTGGGCAGATACCATACAAAAAATGAAAGTGTTTATCTGAATGCACTGGATATTACGCTGGAGTTTGGAAAATATGATTACAATCCGGAGGGAATCCGGGAAATCCAGCGGGGAATTTTGGATTTTGCAGAGCAGTATCTGGATCATTTTGGAGCATTCCCCTATATGTTCCGCATTAGTGGAAGGGATGCATATGCACCAATGCTTGTGGCTGCAAGTTACAATGAACGTTATCTGAAAGAGATGGAGAAAAGATTTCAACTGGAAATTGCGGTGAACTGATGAAGTTTACCGCTTTTTTATTTTCTTGCAACAAAAATACACCTCCGATACACTGTATAGATAGGAGGGCCTTCCATGGATGAACGTTTATTAGTAAAAAGGGCAAAGCGCGGGGATACCGCAGCGTTTGCCGAATTGTATGGGACAATTTATAAGAGGCTGTATCAGTTTGCGCTGTATACGCTTGGAAATACACAGGATGCGGAGGATGTGGTCAGTGCCGCTGTGATGGAAGCATTTGAAAATATCGGGAAATTGCGGAAGGAAGATGCTTTTTCCGCCTGGATGTATCGTATCGTGGCAAATATGTGTAAACAGAAAATGCGGGAATACTATCAACGGGGAGAAGAACTGACGGAAGAAAACGGTGGCTGGGACGGCTATGTATGGGGTGATACCCGTGAGGAATATATAGAAGTCCGGCGTGCATTTCTTACGATGGATGAGGAGGATCGCATGATTGTGGGAATGCATGTCTTCGGTGGATATAAGACGCGGGAGATTGCACAGATTCTTGCAATGAATGAGAATACTGTGCGGTCGAGAGAACATCGGGCGTTGCAGCGGATGGAAAAACAGCTGAAGGGATTGAGGTGAGAATATGCAGGAACAGAACCTGGAAGAATGGAAAGAGAAAATAGACAGATCCGCAGAGCAGATTACCGTGCCGGATACTCTGACACCCGGGGCTGTGCAGCAGATGCTGGAGGAGCGGAAAAACCGGACATCCGCAGGCAGGAAAGAACACAGACATTACCGGAGATTTGCCGGAATTGCTGCGGCAGTTGCGGTGCTGGTGATTGCGGTCGGAACCTATGGATGGAATAAGTATGGAACCGATGATGCGCAACCGAAAAAGGCTGCTCTTTCCGTAACAGAAACTGTCGACAGTACGCAGGATACAGAAAAGAAAGAACAAATCGGTGCATTTACTCTGGCAAAAAGTTACCAGGATGTATATGCAGCGGTACAGAAAAAATCCAATTCACAAAAGGAGTTGGCAGAAGGCACAGTGGATGATTCGTTTTTCGTGGAAGATACCGGTTCTGCCGAGGCGAAAAAAGAGTCATCCGGTACCCATTCCGACACCAATTTGCAGGTAAACGGTGTGGACGAGGGGGACATCGTCAAAAATGACGGAAATTATCTGTATGTGCTGAATGATGACCGGGTGACCATTGTGGATATTCGGGACAAAAATATGCGTAAGCTGTCGGAAATACGGCCGGAACTGACGGAAAATGACATCCTTTTGCAGCTATACGTGGATAATGACCGGCTGTATGTTATCAAGCAGGGATGGGAAACACAACAGGAGGAGATTCAGTCCGACAGCACGGAGGCTGACAATGATTCCGGTTTTATCGGATGTTACAAATATGAACCGGACGGAAATGTGAGTACAGTTCTTTTGACGTATGACATTTCCGAACGCGCAAATCCGGTATTAAGTGCAACCATGAAAATGGATGGAGCATACCAGAGTTCCCGTAAGGTTGGAAATTTTATTTATCTGTTTACTGACCGTTGGGTGTCCAGAGACGGAAAGAACTGGAAGGCTCAGGTCATTCCGGAGATTGCCGGGAAAAAAGCAGATGCCGGGTGTTTTTATGTGCAGAAGAATGGGACAACAGAAGTCATTATGGCATCTGTAAATCTTAAAGAGCCATCGAAGGCTGCAGACCATATGGTGCTTCTCGACAGCGGACGACAGGTTTATATGGGAACGGATGCAATCTATCTGTATCAGATGGAATATGAGCGTGGAGAAAAGACAAAGATCGCCAAGTTTTCTTATAAGAATGGAATGTTTTCAGCAATTGCAGAAACAACCGTAAAGGGGGCGATCTGGGATACGTTTGCTATTTCGGAAAGTGGGGGAGAACTTCGTATTCTGACAACAGATTCCCAAAATTCTTTATCCGAAAACCGCCTGTATCTGCTGGATGCGGACCTGAAAAAAGAGGGATTGCTGGAAAATATTGCAAAGGGAGAAGAGATTTATGCGGCACGGTATCTGGGAAATATAGCATATTTCATTACTTATCATAATACCGACCCATTGTTTGCAGTAGATATTTCCGATCCGGCACATCCGAAGCCGCTGGGAAATGTGAAGATGACAGGATATTCCGATTATCTGCACCCGTTTGGAGATGGACTGTTGCTTGGCATCGGCTATGAAACCGATGCTAAGACCAGCGAGAAGACAGGGGTAAAACTGACAATGTTTGATATCTCCGATCCGATAAACCTCAGAATTTTGGATTCTGTGACGATAAACGAAGATTTTTGCAGTGCCGCAGAGAATTACAAGTGTGCATTTGTAGATACCGGACGTGGACTGGTCGGATTTGCGACAGAGACCTGGACCAAAACCAATTATAACAGGTATATGCTGTTTCAGTGGGATGGAACGTCTTTTGTAAAGAAAATTTCCTTAAAGAGAACACAGCAGAAAATGGATACGTGGACTGGTGCAGAACAGATGAGGGGACTTTCTTCGGGTGACTGTTTTTATGTGCTTCATGTGGAACGGGATGATTTTTCACTTATTTCGTATGATATGAAAAATGATTTCCAGGAGATTGAGACCAAAAAATATTAAAAACACATAAAAAATGAGATAAAAACGAAACTTTTTTGCACATTTTTCTTGAAAAAGGTTTTACTTATTGTTAAAATATGTTATAGTTAAGTAACAAAGTTGTAACAAATTGGAGGATAGGCATTGAAGTTTAAGGTTACATGGGGTAAGAAGCTGATCGCAGGTATTTTGCTGGCGGCAGTTGTAGTAGGGGGTACTGCAGCACCGGCAGAAGCAGCAGGAAAGAAAAGTACTGCGGTTGTGGCACAGGATAATTACCGGAAAACATTGTGTAAGGGATTTCTGGGAAAGAGTTATGGCAGTGTGGTTGATGGAATCCGCTGTGACTGCAGTGGTTACACACGGGCAGCCCTGAATCGTCTGGAGAGTAAGGGACGGAAAGGGACTGCACTGAAAAATGTCAGTGTTGGAGCACATTGTACCAGAGACTGGGTAAGCGGATCGAGTATTTCGTATACAACAGGGGTTGCAACAAAGGGTGCGATCCAGTGGAATTCCGGCACAAAGAAGTCTATTGGAAGAAAAAGCAGTGGGAAAAGCCTTTCCCAGTTGGAACTTGGAGATGTTGTTGTTTATGGCAAGGGCGGTTCTTCCTCTCATATAGCCATATATTTCGGAGAATTTTCTTCGATGGAAGCGGTAAAAGATTATTTGGAAGATATTGGTGTCTATGCGAAAGGAACGATTAAGAGATCTGCAGGAGATAAGTACAGTTACAGTGGCCGGACGATTGTGCATAAGTATGGAAACAGTAGGTACTGGCGGATTCATTCTACATGCAGCGGAATTATGATTGACAATGATATTGCAGGAACCAGCAGATACACATCTTCCTTTGGTCAGTGGAAATGGACCTTTGATACGGGAATTGAAGTAGAATAAAAGAACAGACAAAAAGCCCTGCGTTTTCGGAATTTCCGAAAGCGCAGGGCTTTTTTACATGGCAGATACTTAATCGACCAGTTTATCCAGTTCTTTGATGTATTCGGTTTCACTTGAGAACTGATGATTTGCTTTTTTGGCATACAGACCGACCGCTGTCTGGGATTTCTTGATTGCCTGCATGGTTCCGGCACCGGCGACACATCCGCCCGGACAGGCCATGCCTTCGAGCAGATAGCCCGGATATTTGCCTAATGTGGCAAGCTTTAAAAGCTGACGGCATTCCTTTAATCCTTCGGCATTTGCCACCTTGATCTCCTGTTCCGGATGATCCCGTTTGATGACATCTACGACAGCCTGTGCAACGCCACCGGCAACGGCAAAGTTTCTTCCGTCGGTGGAAGCGTCACTTACACCATCCGGATCTTCTTCCATGTTTTCCAGATCCACATGTTTTGCATCAAAAATACCGGCCATTTCTTCAAAGGTGAGCACGAAATCTACTTCACTGCGGACGCTGCGGCGCATTGCTTCGAGTTTTTTAGCCGCACATGGTCCAATAAAGACAACCTTTGCATTTGGGTTATGCTTTTTGATAAGACGTGCAGTTAATGTCATCGGAGTCAGTGCCATGGAAATACAGTTGGCGTGATCCGGGAATAATTTCTTTGCCATGACAGACCATGCCGGACAGCAGGAAGTTGCCATGAATGGAAGTTCATCCGGCACTTCTTTTAAGAAATCTTCTGCTTCCTGCTTTGCACACAGATCCGCACCGATTGCTACCTCAAAAACGTCTGCAAACCCGAGTTCTTTCATGGCAGCACGCAGCTTGCCAGGGGTAACCTTTGGTCCGAACTGACCGACAAATGCAGGAGCGACAGCTGCATAAACCTTTTCACCGGACTGGATGGCACGGATTGTCTGGAAAATCTGGGATTTGTCAGCAATGGCACCGAACGGGCAGTTTACCAGACACTGACCGCAGGAAACACACTTGTCATAATCGATATTGGCTTTGCCGTTTTCATCTGAAGTAATGGCATCCATACCGCACGCTTTGGCACATGGACGTTCCTGAATGATAATGGCGTTATAGGAGCAGACACTTGCACAGCGGCCGCACTTGATACATTTCTCCTGGTCAATGATAGATCTGCCGGTGGTACGGTCTAAGGAAACAGCTCCTTTCGGGCATACTTCCATACAGGGATGTGCCAGACATCCCTGACAGCCGTCTGTTACATGCACACGTTTTGTGGGACAGGCATTGCAGGCAAATTTAATGACATTAATGAGAGGCGGAGTATAGTAAGTTTCTGCCTGGTCAGCAGCTTCAATGCCATCGGATACTGGGGCATGCTCTGCAGCACTGCGGTTTGGCAGACCCATTGCCAGACGCAGGCGTTCACCTACAATTGCACGCTCCAAAAATACATCGTTTCTGAAATTTCCGGTTTCTCCCGGAATAATCTTATATGGAAGTTCTTCCATACGTTCCTTTACAGGCCATTCGGTATGATAAGCCATACGGGCTACTTCTGTAAAAATTTTGTGACGGATTTCCTGAATTCGGGTTTCGACGCCTCTCATGATAATTCCTCCTTGTGTTTGTAATGGATAATTGTAAAATAAAATTTTCTGCATTTCTATAAGATAATACCAAGAAACTCACAGAAAAACCTGTTTTGTCATATTCCGGGGATATTGTAGCAAATAATACACATACTCTCAATAAGTATGCTGTTCTTTTTACAAAACATAATAGGCTTTTGACATGGTGTGAAACAATTGTACTGTAAACTGCTAGGTAGAAAGGACCGGGG
>ENA-ORSJ01002307-ORSJ01002307.1-human-gut-metagenome-genome-assembly--contig:-NODE-2307-length-12949-cov-2.874283_pt1 | contig 12949 bp, 10 predicted proteins | sample MGYA00242191_ERZ509158 | MGnify/ENA primary metagenome ERZ509158 (study PRJEB26280, sample SAMEA2338623) | human gut metagenome | biome: human gut; feature: human-associated habitat; material: faeces... | reverse complement strand
GGATACTCCGGGACACGAAGCATTTACTGCCATGCGTGCACGTGGTGCTAAAGTTACCGATGTCGTTATTATCATTGTTGCTGCCGATGACAACGTAATGCCTCAGACTAAGGAAGCTATTAACCATGCAATGGCTGCCGGTGTACCTATTGTATTTGCAATCAACAAGGTAGATAAACCGAATGCAAATCCTGATAAGATTAAAGAAGAACTTGCTGCTATGAACTTCCTGGTAGAAGAATGGGGAGGTAAGTATCAGTCACAAGATATTTCTGCAAAGAAAGGTACAGGCGTTCCTGAATTGTTGGAGAAAGTATTGCTGGAAGCTGAAATGTTGGATTTGAAAGCAAATCCGAACCGTAAGGCTACTGGTTCAATTATTGAATCTTCTCTGGATAAAGGACGTGGATATGTAGCAACAGTGTTGATTTCTAATGGAACACTGCATGTAGGAGATATTGTGCTGGCTGGAACTTCGTATGGTAAGGTGAAGGCTATGTTTAATGAACGTAATCAACGCTTGAAAGAGGCAGGCCCTTCTGAACCGGTATTGATTTTGGGATTAAATGGAGCCCCAGCTGCAGGTGATACATTCCATGTGTTTGATACAGATCAGGAAGCACGTGAAATTGCAAATAAACGTGAGCAGTTGGCACGTGAGCAAGGCTTGCGTACTCAGAAGATGCTTACATTGGATGAAGTTGGACGTCGTTTGGCATTGGGTGACTTCCATGAACTGAATGTAATTGTGAAAGGTGACGTGGACGGTTCTGTTGAGGCGTTGAGTGACTCATTGATTAAATTGTCTACCGAACAGATTCAGGTTAATGTTATCCATAAAGGTGTTGGACAGATTTCAGAATCAGATGTATCACTGGCTGCTGCATCAGATGCAATTATCGTAGGATTCCAGGTTCGTCCTTCTAGCAATGCTGCTAAACTGGCTGAACAGGAAGGAGTAGATATCCGTAAGTATTCTATTATTTACGATGCTATCGAAGAAGTGAAGTCTGCTATGGAAGGTATGCTTGCTCCTACATTGAAAGAGCAGGTTACTGCAACAATCGAAGTTCGTGAAGTATTCAATATCAGTAAAGTCGGTATGGTTGCCGGTGCGATGGTTAAGACTGGTAAGGTGAAACGTACTGACAAGGCTCGTTTGATACGTGATGGTATTGTAATCTTTACGGGTAGCATCAATGCGTTGAAACGCTTTAAAGATGATGTGAAAGAGGTTGGTACAAACTTTGAATGTGGTATTAGCCTGACTAACTGCAATGACTTGAAGGTAGGTGACGTTATTGAAACTTATGAAGAAGTGGAAGTAAAGCAAACTTTATAATTACATTATAGTAAATTTAATGAGGTGATGTCATCCTGAGCATAGCGAAGGATCTGTAAACGCTATCGGATGTGTGCAGATTCTTCCCTGCGTTCAGCATGACATTTCCTTTTTTATTACGATATAGAGTATGACAGTCCTCGATTGGATTATTGTGGCAATAATAAGCATAGGAGCTATACTTGGATTTACAAAGGGATTTATAAGGCAATTAGCCTCTATTGTAGGCTTGGTAGTTGGATTGCTTGTGGCCCGTGCATTATTTGCTTCTGTAGGCGAAAAGCTTGCCGAAGAATTGGGTACATCACTCACCTTTGCCCAAGTCGTAGCCTTTATTCTGATATGGTTGCTGGTTCCGCTTGTCTTTCTGTTGCTTGCTTCAGCTTTGACACGAGTGATTGAAATTGTACATTTAGGTTTTGTCAACCGTATTTTAGGCGCCGCACTGGGAGCATTGAAGTACATATTGCTTGTCAGCTTATTCGTACATTTTATAGAGTTTGTCGATTCTAAAGATAACTTAATAAAGTCAACCGTAAAACAGGAATCTGTGTTATATTATCCGATGGAAGATTTTTCGGATATTTTTTATCCGACTATTAAAAATGTGACTAAACAACTAATAGACTGATATAATAAAATATATGCAAGAAGAACTCAATAAAAAGGAAGAATCCCAAAAGAATGAGTTTGTAAAACAACTGACGCAGGAAAAGTATAAATATGGTTTTACTACGGAAGTACATACAGACATCATTGAAAAGGGATTGAATGAAGATGTGGTACGATTGATCTCGGCCAAAAAAGGTGAACCGGAATGGTTATTGGAGTTCCGTCTGAAAGCTTATCGTTACTGGCTGACAATGGAAATGCCGACATGGGCTCATCTCAATATTCCTGAAATAGATTATCAGGCTATTTCATATTATGCAGATCCGACTAAAAAGAAGGAAGGACCTAAGAGCATGGATGAAGTAGATCCTGAGCTGGTGAAGACTTTTAATAAACTGGGTATTCCTCTGGAAGAGCAGATGGCATTGAGTGGAATGGCTGTAGATGCCGTGATGGATTCTGTTTCTGTCAAGACAACCTTCAAGGAAACACTGATGGAAAAAGGAATCATTTTCTGTTCGATGAGCGAAGCTGTACGTGAGCATCCCGATTTGGTAAAGAAATACCTGGGTTCGGTAGTTGGTTATCGAGATAATTTCTTTGCTGCTCTTAATTCGGCAGTGTTTAGTGATGGCTCATTTGTTTACATACCAAAGGGCGTACGTTGCCCTATGGAGCTTTCTACTTATTTCCGTATTAATGCTGCAAATACCGGACAGTTTGAACGTACACTGATAGTTGCAGATGATGATAGCTATGTGTCTTATCTGGAAGGATGTACAGCGCCGATGCGTGACGAGAACCAATTACACGCTGCTATCGTAGAAATCGTTGTACTCGACCGTGCTGAAGTAAAATATTCTACTGTGCAGAACTGGTATCCGGGTGATGCAGAAGGCAAGGGAGGTGTATACAACTTCGTAACAAAACGAGGTAATTGTAAAGGTGTAGACAGTAAATTATCGTGGACACAGGTAGAGACCGGTTCTGCCATTACATGGAAATATCCAAGCTGTATATTGAGTGGAGATAACTCTACTGCTGAATTCTATTCGGTTGCAGTAACCAATAATTACCAGCAAGCCGATACCGGAACTAAGATGATTCATCTGGGAAAGAATACTCGTTCAACGATTGTGAGCAAAGGTATCAGTGCCGGAAAGAGTCAGAACTCATATCGTGGTCTGGTACGTGTGTCAGAACGTGCAGACAATGCCCGTAACTATAGTCAGTGCGACTCGTTGCTTTTAGGAAGCCATTGCGGAGCTCATACGTTCCCATATATGGATATACACAATGAAACAGCGATAGTAGAGCATGAAGCTACTACATCGAAGATTTCGGAAGATCAGTTGTTCTACTGTAACCAGCGTGGTATTCCTACCGAAGATGCAGTAGGTCTGATTGTAAACGGTTACGCGAAAGAAGTATTGAACAAACTTCCTATGGAATTTGCCGTAGAGGCACAGAAATTGCTTTCTATCTCATTGGAAGGCAGTGTAGGATAAATAAAAAAGAAAGCTATGTTAGAAATAAAAGATTTGCATGCCACGATTAATGGCAAAGAGATATTAAAAGGAATCAATCTGACTGTAAAGTCTGGCGAGGTACACGCTATCATGGGACCGAATGGTTCTGGTAAGAGTACATTAAGTAATGTGCTGGTAGGACATCCGGCTTATGAAGTAACAAAAGGATCGGTAACTTTCGATGGAAAGGATTTACTGGCAATGAGTGCAGAAGACCGTAGTCATGAAGGACTGTTTCTTTCATTTCAGTATCCGGTAGAAATTCCTGGTGTAAGCATGGTTAACTTTATGCGTGCGGCTGTCAACGAACAACGCAAATATAAAGGGCTTCCGGCACTGACTGCAAGTGAGTTCCTGAAACTGATGCGTCAGAAACGTGAAATTGTGGAGCTGGACAGCAAACTTGCCAACCGCTCTGTAAACGAGGGATTCTCGGGTGGTGAAAAGAAACGTAACGAAATCTTTCAGATGGCTATGCTGGAACCGAAATTGAGTATCCTCGATGAAACAGATTCTGGACTGGATATTGACGCTCTCCGTATTGTAGCCGAAGGAGTGAATAAACTGAAAACTCCTGAAACAAGTTGTATTGTGATTACACACTATCAACGTCTGTTAGATTATATCAAGCCCGATATCGTACACGTGCTTTACAAAGGACGTATCGTAAAGACTGCCGGTCCGGAACTGGCACTTGAGCTTGAAGAAAAAGGTTACGACTGGATAAAGAAAGAATTAGGAGAATAAGCATGAAAGCAGAACAACAATATATTGATCTTTTCTCGCAGTGTGAGGCGATGATTTGCCGGCATAGTGCAGAGGTGCTGAATGCTCCTCGTGCAAAAGCCTTTGCCGACTTCGAACGTCTGGGATTCCCTACACGCAAACAAGAAAAGTATAAATACACGGAGGTGAGCAAGTATTTTGCTCCCGACTACGGACTGAACCTGAACCGTCTGGAGTTTCCGGTCAATCCGTACGAAGTGTTCAAGTGCGATGTTCCGAATATGAGCACTTCCCTCTATTTTGTGGTAAACGATGCATTTGACAAACACGTACATCCCTCTGCACAATTACCTGAAGGAGTTATATTCGGCAGTCTGAAGGATGTGGCAGAACAACATCCGGAACTGGTGAAAAAATATTACGGAAAGTTGGCTGATACGTCGAAAGATGGTGTGGTAGCGTTCAATACGATGTTTGCACAAGACGGTGTACTGATGTATGTTCCGAAGAATGTGGTAATGGAAAGACCGGTTCAGTTGGTTAATATCCTGCGTGCCGATGTCAATACGATGGTGAACCGTCGTATTCTGATTATCCTCGAAGAAGGAGCACAGGCCAAGTTGTTGATTTGCGACCATGCTATGGATGAGGTGAATTTCCTCTCTACGCAGGTTGTAGAAGCTTTTATCGGTGAAAACGCAGTATTCGACCTTTATGAGCTGGAAGAAACACATAACAGTACAGTACGTTTCAACAACCTGTACGTACATCAGGAGGCAAACAGCAACGTATTGCTGAATGGTATGACGCTTCATAACGGTACGACACGCAATACAACTGAAGTAACATTGGCAGGACGTGGAGCAGAGGTCAATTTGTGTGGTATGGCTATTGCAGACAAGAACGAGCAAGTGGATAACAATACCTTCATTGATCATCAGGTATCCGATTGTACCAGCAATGAGTTGTTCAAATATGTACTCGACGATCAGGCTGTAGGAGCTTTTGCCGGAAAAGTATTGGTACGTGAAGGAGCTCAGCACACTTCTTCACAGCAGACCAACCGTAATATTTGTGCAACACGTGAAGCCCGCATGTATACTCAGCCGCAGCTGGAGATATATGCCGATGACGTAAAGTGTTCGCATGGAGCAACAGTCGGTCAACTCGATGAAAATGCATTGTTCTATATGCGTCAGCGTGGTATCAGCCTGAAAGAAGCACGTTTGCTGCTGATGTTTGCCTTTGTGAATGAAGTGATCGACAATATCCGTATGGATGCGTTGAAAGACCGTCTGCACTTACTTGTTGAGAAACGTTTCCGTGGCGAATTGAATAAATGTCAGGGATGTGCTATTTGTAAATAAAATTAGTGTGACATGTTTTACGATGTACAAAAAATAAGAGAGGACTTTCCGATACTTTCACGGAGTGTGTACAATAAGCCGTTGATTTATCTTGATAACGGAGCGACTACCCAGAAGCCCCGTCAGGTAGTAGAGTCGATAACAGACGAATACTATTCGGTCAATGCGAATGTACACCGTGGAGTACATTTCCTTTCGCAGCAGGCTACCAACTTGCACGAAGCTTCGCGTGAAACAGTACGTAAGTTTATTAATGCGCGCAGCATTTCGGAAATAGTCTTTACACGTGGTACTACCGAAAGCATCAATCTGGTAGCATCTACCTTTGCTGACAGCCAGATGAAGGAAGGCGATGAAGTGATTGTTTCTGTGATGGAGCATCACAGCAACATTGTTTCATGGCAGTTGCAGGCAGCGCGTAAAGGAATTGTCTTGAAAGTGATTCCGATGAACGACCGTGGGGAACTGTTGCTTGATGAATATGAAAAGCTCTTCTCTCCACGTACTCGTCTGGTTTCAGTAGCACATGTTTCGAATGTGCTTGGAACAATCAATCCTGTGAAGGAAATGATTGCTACTGCACATGCTCACGGAGTTCCTGTTCTGATAGACGGAGCACAGAGTATTCCTCATATGCCGATAGATGTACAGGATCTGGATGCCGATTTCTATGTGTTCAGCGGACATAAGGTGTATGGTCCTACGGGTATCGGTGTGCTTTATGGCAAGGAAACATGGCTCCACAAACTTCCGCCTTATCAGGGAGGAGGAGAAATGATAAAGAATGTCAGTTTCGAGCATACCACGTTCAACGAACTGCCGTTTAAGTTCGAGGCGGGAACTCCCGACTATATTGGAAGTACAGCACTGGCGAAAGCACTCGATTATGTTTCGGCAATTGGAATGGATAAGATTGCAGCCTATGAACATGAACTGACAGTATATGCCATGAACAGACTGAAGGAAATTCCGGGAATGCGTATTTTCGGAGAGGCTGAACATAAGGGAGGCGTTATTTCTTTCCTGGTGGGCAATATTCATCATTTTGATATGGGAACATTGCTCGACCGTCTGGGTATAGCTGTACGTACAGGACATCATTGTGCCGAGCCGTTGATGCACCGTATGGGAATTGAAGGAACGGTACGTGCTTCGTTGGGTTTGTATAATACGAAGGAAGAAATTGATGCACTGGCTGCAGGTATAGAACGGGTAAGCCAGATGTTTTGATAACAGGACTTGCTGTGTGACTGTATCATAAAGAAGAATCTCCTTATTCCAATCTTTACATTAAGTGCTCAAGATGGAATAAGGAGATTTTTATTGTTATACTTTTGATTATAAATGTATTATATCTCTTTCTGAGTAGCTGTTTTTACAGTTTATAATCTCTTTGTAGCATATTAGTCAAATCATCAGCATAAATTTCTAAAAACTTCTCGATGTTTAAGAGAAAACATCGAGAAGTTTTTTTATTTTTTGTACGAAAAAATCGCGGGTGTTGCTGATGCTTTTTAGTAGTCTTTACGAAGACTGTTTTGCTTATAGTTTTACTCTCCTGAATAGGTAAGCCTACTTGCTGCTATTCTTTTTCTAATGCGACTTTTAGCAATGGCTGGGCACCTACTGTAGCGGTTTTCATATTGCTGGAACTGACCTCCAGTGTGGCATCTTTCCTGGGAACGGTAAGTGTGAACCTGCCTTCGTTGTCGGATGTAGTTTGTGTTGTAGTACCTTTTATGGTAATACATGCTCCCGAAACTGGGTTTCCGGCAGCGTCTGTAACACGGCCTGTAACCAGCGACTCTCCTTGAGAAGTTGTAGAAGATCTTTTTGTCGTTATCAGTATTACCCCATCACGGGCTTTGGGCCCGAATATGGTTACGCCCGTTCCATCCTTAATAACATTTATGGAGCTGATCTGGTCGGGATTTATTTCATTCAGAACTTTGGGCTCAACTTCTTTACCATCAATGATAAAGAGTGTTTTCTTTAATGTAAGCGAGCTGTCAGATATGTTTCCTGTTGGTGTATGTTCTTTCTGTTTGTCAGGAAGTGAGAAAGTAACCGGAATAGTAAATTTTACGTCAACAGGCTTTCCATGTTGGGTTCCGGGTTTCCATTTAGGGGTAGTTTTTATAACTCTTAGAGCTTCTGCATCTAATAACGGATTTACAGAACGCTTTATTTCGAAGTTGTCGAGTGAGCCGTCTGCCTTTACTACAAACTGGACAATAACCCTTCCCTGAATGCCTGCTTTCTGACATTCTGCCGGATATTGTATGTTTTCTGCGAGATAGCTCATCAATGCTTTCATTCCCCCAGGATATTCCGGCATTTGTTCTACTACAGTAAATGTTTCTCCATTTTGTACGGCAGGTTTAGGTGCAGAAGGAGAAACTGTCAGATCTAATTCATTGGTAGCACTTGTTAGTCGAATTGTTTTATCCGTCTGTTTGATACAGTCTTTTACCGATATGTTTTTCGACTCCATACCCACATACGAAATCCATAAACTCTGATCTTCGCCTACCTCCAGTGAAAAATGTCCGTCATCGTCTGTAAGCGTACCATTGGATGTATTGGTGATGACTACTGTAGCTTGTGGTACTGGCTGTCCGGTTTCGTCTACGACTTTCATGCTCAGACGTATTTTTTTATCCGGAGCAGACTGATTGTTTTGTTGATTTTTGTCGGTATACGTTTTCATAGCATCCGATAAATCACTAACTTTGACATTTGAAATCTCTTCTAATGGTTGAGATACTTCGGGACGGGCAAAAACGGTAACTGCAACAGTTGCCAGTGGAAGTACATACAAGTACTTGACTCGTGCCCACGGATTGGATTTTTTTCGAATCATCATAGTAATACGTTTTTTAAGTGAACTGTGATTAAAGCTGTTGGCAATAGAGTAGAGCCTTGCGCCAACGGCTTTTTTTATTAACAACAACTGATATTCTTTTGCATCGGCTCCGCCACACACGGCCGCTTCGTCAGCTTCATATTCGTGCACCGCCTGCAACTCGCGCCTCAGCCACCATACGGCCGGATTGAACCACTGGACACATGCCAGCAGCCCAGCAAACAAAAGGTCGTACGAATGGTACAGACGCACGTGCGCCTCTTCGTGAAGAAGAATCACTTTTCCATTTTCGCGCCAGTCTTTTTCAGACATCACCACAAACTTCATCCAACTGAACGGAGGCGCCTCACGCCTGTGCAGCACGAGGACACTTCCGTCAGAAAGCTGCTCTCTCTTGGCTCCGTCAAGCAGCCGGAACATACGGAATGCAGAGGCAACATGCCAGAAAAACGTGGCCAGCATCCCGGCAAAGTAAAGCAGCACGACAAAGCCTGCCCACGGAAACGCCGCCTCTTGAGTGCCATATTCCGGAAGCACATCCTGCGCAAGCCACCATTCTTCCGCCACAAAGAAAGAAGGAACGGCTGCATCCCCGTTGTCTAAGTGAATCTGCACCAACGGAAGCACACACGACAATACCGCCACGCCCAGCAACATGCACCGGTTGAAGCGGTGAAACGTTTCCCGGCTCAGCAGCACTTTATAGAATACGACAAATACAGCCAGGCACGCCGATGACTTCAATATATAAACCAGAACTTCTCCCATACGCTTCGTGTCATTTCCTTTCTTTTTCCCAATCCGCCTCTTCCACACGGCGCACAAGCTCCTTCAGCTCGTCAAGCGAAAGCTCTTCTTCCTTGACCAGCGAAGAAACGACATCGAGATACGAATTGTTGAAATACTTGCTTATCACCCCCTTCAGCGTCCGGCGCTTGAACTCTTCACGCGAAACCACCGGAAAATACCGGTAAGTGTTTCCGAACGCCGTGTGAGAAAGATAGCCTTTCTCCTCCAGCCCGCGCACAATCGTCGAAAGGGTATTGAAATGCGGACGCGGCTCTTCATAAAGCTCCACTATCTGCCTTACGAACAGGGGGCCTTTCTCCCAGAAAAATCCCATCACTTCTTCTTCTTTTCCTGTCAGTGTTTTCATAACGATATCTTTTTGTTCCACAAATAAACTAAAAGTTTTAGTTACACAACTAAACTATATAGTTAAACTAATTAAAAAGAGAAAAGAAATCCGCCACATCATGCGCAAACGGTCTGTATGCCATAAAATTAAGCCACACATTCGCCGGACGGAAAATAAAGGCAGACTTTCATTTTCAAACATCCGATGCCAGCGCAAAAAGGTTATCTCCAGACTAAAGACATGCATCTCCAGACTAAAGATATATGTATCCAGCCTAAAGATGTAAATCTCCAGTCTGGAGATAAAGATTCATCCGCGTTACTCCGCCTTTTCTCGCGGACAAAAATGATTTTCCGAACGCACAAAAGCATAAAAATGACCGCACAGACTCACCCGTCCGAACGGTCAGAAAAACAGCAAAAGCATACAGGTTCCCCAAAAGATGCCTTCGGAGCAGTTTCCGGAACCTCCGCTTCAGTCAAGCCACCCGGCTATTCCAGTCCATCCACATCCAGTTCTTCGCTTTTCCGATAGCCCGAACTGGTGAGGACAGCGACCAGCTGCAGATTCTCGTCCATGATGCGCACTTCGATGAAAGGCACGCGGGCATGGTTGAACACCTCGTTCGCTTCGGCATAAACATATCCCTTCCGTGCCGGACGGAGAAACGTGATCTGCGCATTGAGCGAAAGCGTAAGCTTCTCGCGGCTGTTGGCCACTGCTGCAAAAGCCAGGTCGGCCAGCGTGAACAAGGCACCGCCCTGGCACACTCCCCCGGCATTCAGATGATTGTCTGTCACTTCCATCCGGGCTTTGGCATATCCCGGACTGATTTCAAGAAGTTCCACTCCGGCACAAGCCGCAAAACGATCGTGCGAGAGCATTTCTTTCAGCGTTCCCATATAGCTAATTCAATCAGTTGGTAATTAATGGATTGTAACCATTGTAGCTCCGAATCCGTATTCACGGAACGAAGCATCCTGGCTGGTATAGGTCTTGTATTTCCGCTTCAGTTCATCAAGGATGGCACGGCGCAGCACCCCGTCCCCCTTTCCATGGATAAACACGATGCGCTGGCCTTTCTTGTTCTTGAACTCATCCAGCGTCTTGCGGAACACGTCAAGCTGGTAGTCCAACATTTCCGAATTGCTCATTCCCGCCGTATCATCCAGCAGCGCATGGATATGCAGGTCTACCTCCACGATGTTATTCTTCACTTTCCGCTGCTCTTCCTTAGGCCGTGCGGGCGCATCCGGCACCGACTTCTGCAAGAGAGCCGTTTTGATGTCATCAGCCGAAACATACACCTGTTTCACCGCCTCATCATCCTTCACCACATCATAAACCAGCGCAGGCTCTGCAAAGAAGTCGGAAGGCTGGAACGTATGCAGCTTGTAGAACTTTACGGTATCGATGCGCAACTCCTGGCTTACGGCAGGCTTCAGCAGGAAGGTACGGTCGTCCTTATAAGCAAGAACCTGCACCGCCACATGCTCCAGCGCATTCAGTTCCGACTTGTCGAACTCTTCCAGATGCTGCTTCATGTTGGGCTTCACAGTCCCGCGGCTCCGGAGCGTCCAGCTCTTCCCTTCGGCCGACAGATAGAGATAATCGACAAAATAATTGCTGTCGTTCACGAGATAAGCGTCAAACGATGTCGACGAGATGGCTTTCAGGTCTTGCGGCACAAAGGCCAGAAATACGTTCAGCACGTCGTTTCCGCGGATTTCCGGCGCACGGTAAGTAACCGGACGGCTGTCTTCCTCTTCTTCTTCCTTTTCAGGAAGAGCTGGCTTCTGGGCCGTCTTGAGCGGAACGTTGTAGTCATCCGTTTCCACGACTACACACTCCTTCACCAGCATCGGTATTTCGAATCCGTCTTCATCGGCTACCAGCGCCACATCCTTGCTTTGAAATCCTTTCACAATGCCGCCTCCCACTTCGCTCAGGAAACGGACTTTATCTCCTATTTTCATAATTCCGTCTGTTTTCTTTTTCATTTCATACGCATACAAATGTAGACACTTTTCAGAATAAAATCAAAAAAAGACGCTCCGGAATCAAGAGCGGAGCAAAAAAAGCCGGGCGCGGAAACGCAGAAACGCGAAGACTCTCCGATTCTCTTCCCCGCATTTCCGCATTCCGCGTCCGGCCTTTCCACGCCGTTTGTGTCAGCCGATCTTTATATTCAGCTCTCTGACCGCTTCAATCAGGCGGATAAAGTCGGCAGGAAATACATCGCCGATGTTTCCTATACGGAACGTGTCTGCCTGCGAAATCTTTCCCGGATAAATCACAAAGCCTTTCGATTTCAGCGCATAATAGAACGCCTTGAAGTCAAAATCCGCACTCGGATAATAGAAAGACGTGATGACCGGCGACTGCTCATTGTCGGGGAGCAGGGTCTTGAACCCCAGCGAACGCATCCCTTCCACCAGAATGCGGTGGTTCTTGCAATAGCGGGCATGACGCGCCTCCACTCCCCCTTCAATCTGCAGCTCCTTCATGGCCTGCATGAAAGCACGCACCACGTGGGTGGGCGAAGTAAAGCGCCATTTTCCGTGGCCTTTTTCCATTGTTTCCCACTGGTCGTACAGGTCGAGCGACAACGAACGCGCCACTCCCTTGCACTGCTCCAGCAACGAACGGCGGGCTATGACGAAACCAAATCCCGGAACACCCTGGATACATTTGTTCGCACTGCTGATCAGGAAGTCGATGCCTAAGGCAGCCATGTCGACAGGAACTCCGCCGAAGCTGCTCATCGCATCCACAATCAGCACCTTGCCGTGCGATTTCACCGCCCCGGCAATCTCTGCCAGCGGATTCAGTACGCCTGTAGTAGTTTCACAATGCACCACCGACACGTGAGTCACTTCCGGATGTGCGTTCAGATACCCGTCAATCTCCTTCGGGTCAACGGCCTGAGTTTCGTCAAACTGCATCACATGGCAATTCAGATGATAATATCCGGCAATCACCCCCATGCGCTTTCCGTAAGCGCCGTTCGCAACAACCAGCAGATGGTCGTCCGGACGTATGGCAGAGCCTAAGGCAGCCTCAACGCAGAACGTCCCGCTGCCCTGCATCAGCACGGACGTATATTCTTCCGGCCGGCTGGTTGCCAGTTCCACCAGCTGCTTGCGGATAACTTCTACAATACCGATGTTATAATCTTCATCCCATGTACACCAGTCGGTCATCATGGTTGCTTTTACAGATTCAGATGTCGTAAGCGGTCCGGGAGTTAGTAAAATATAGGGTCTCATAATGATTATTATTTAGAATTGTTGTTATTTAGTTTTTTATTTATAGTGTCGATTACGGACGGAAGTTCTTTGATCGTATCAACCACGAAATGTGCTCCGG
>ENA-ORSJ01002296-ORSJ01002296.1-human-gut-metagenome-genome-assembly--contig:-NODE-2296-length-13048-cov-3.887478_pt1 | contig 13048 bp, 7 predicted proteins | sample MGYA00242191_ERZ509158 | MGnify/ENA primary metagenome ERZ509158 (study PRJEB26280, sample SAMEA2338623) | human gut metagenome | biome: human gut; feature: human-associated habitat; material: faeces... | reverse complement strand
GTTTTATCCAATCTGTTGATAGTCAAATAAAACCTACCTGATTACAACAAATATAGTGAAAATCGAGTGCAGAGACAAATGAAAACGGAGTTTTCAGATTTGTCTCTGCCGAGATGCATCCTGTCTTATGGAAAGATGTGCAAATCGAGAGCAAAACAAATAAGCCCGGTTTGAAAATTAATTCGTAACTTTGCAACTATTCTAAGAATCGCATTTCTTTATGACAGATTTCAGTCAGCTACAGCATTTCTATATGCCGGCTTTCGAACGCGTTTTTAAATCGTCTGATTTTCAAAATGTGGAGTTGGGAGGCGGTTCCGATGATGTTGTGACTGGGCATGATGCCGGTTCTGATTATGAAAAAAATGAGGAGAATACCAAAGAGACAAGTCTGATTTCCGACCTCGCCTTGATTTTCATAGCTGCGGGGGTTATGACTATCTTGTTCAAACGGTTGAAACAGCCTGTTGTGCTTGGATATATTGTCGCCGGATTTCTTGTCGGTCCCCATTTTTCTTATTTCCCTTCGGTTGTCGATGCGGCTAACGTGGATTTTTGGGCTGAATTGGGAATAATATTTTTATTGTTCTCATTAGGCTTGGAATTCAGTTTCAAGAAGTTGCTGAATGTCGGCGGGTCGCCTGCCATAACGGCGTTGGTGATAATAATAGGGATGATGACTACCGGCTTTTTTGCCGGTAAATTGATGGGATTCTCTTTCATAAGCAGTCTTTTCCTCGGAGGAATGCTTTCGATGTCGTCGACCACGATTGTGCTGAAGGCGCTTACGGATTTGCGGCTGATGCACCGGCGTTTCGTGTCGCAGGTGCTTGCGGTGCTGATTGTGGAGGATTTGTTTGCAGTGGTTTTGATGGTGCTGCTTTCTTCAATTGCCGTTAACAACAGCGTCTCCGGCAACGAATTGATATGGAGTATCGGTAAACTGGTGTTTTTCCTTGTGCTTTGGTTTGTGATAGGGGTGTATCTGATACCTTCTTTTCTCGAAAAGCAGCGTAAGTATCTGACAAACGAGCTGTTGCTTCTTGTGGCGGTCGGCTTGTGCTTCCTGATGGTGATCCTTTCGTCGTATACCGGTTTCTCTACGGCTCTCGGAGCGTTTGTGATGGGGTCGATACTTGCCGGAACGAGCGAGGCGGAGAGAATAGAGAAAATCATATCTCCTGTGAAAGATTTGTTCGGGGCGTTGTTCTTTGTCTCGGTGGGGATGATGGTCGATCCGCATATAATAGCCACATATACGTTGCCTATAATTTGTTTGTCGGCATTGGTGATTGTGGGCATGATTGTTTTCGGGACAGTGGGTATGCTCGTTACCGGGCAGCCTTTGCGGGTGGCAATAGAGTCTGGATTTTCGCTCACGCAGATAGGTGAATTTTCGTTCATCATCGCTACTTTGGGAATGTCGTTGGGAGTGATTGATTCCGACATTTATCCTATCATTGTGGCGGTGTCGGTGATTACAACGTTCTTCACTCCTTATTTCATAAAACTTTCCGACCCATTCAGCCGTTGGCTGGAAGCGAAGATTCCTCCACGTCTGCTTTCGCTGATATCGCGCTATAGCGCGTCTTCTGCCCGCAACGAGACAGAACTGGGCGCATTGTGGAAACAAGTGGCCAAGCGCAATGTATGGCGCATTTTGCTCTATTCGGTCTTGCTGTTGGCTATTATGTTTGTTTCATCGTCCTATTTAAAGCCTGTTCTGTTGGATTCACCGGACGATGTATGGGGCAGGTTGATTTACACTGCCGTCACGATAATCGTGATGTCGCCGTTTCTGCTTGCCTTGTGCTATCCGAGCACGAAGAAATGGGAAAGGGAAAAATTGCGCAGTGAGAGCATACGCTCTAATATGCCGTTTATAGCCATACGCCTTGTGCGTATCCTGATTGCGTTCGGTTTCATAGTGTTCTTTATGCTGACGGTGTATTCCCATGTGATAGCAATTGTCATAGCTTTGTCGCTTTTCATATTCATAGCTATTTATTTCTCGAAATCGGTGCGCAAGCACATGCGGCGCATAGAATCGCAGTTCTATAATAATTTGCACGAGAGGGAGTTCCGCCGTAGCGGGCGTAATACTAATCTTGTGAGCGATATGCACATAGCCTATGTGACGGTAGGGTATGATTGTCCGTTCGTGGGAGAGAAGCTTGGCAAGTCGGAACTTGGCAGGCGTTTCGGTGTCAATGTGGCGAGCATACAGCGTGGCGAGCATACGATTGCCGTGCCCGACAGCCGGACAAGGATATTCCCGGGCGACACTTTGGGCGTGATTGGCAATGACGAGCAGATACAGCAGTTGCTTAATGTTATGGAAAAGCCGTCTGACGCTGTTTCGCATCGCGATAATGACGATGTGAATATGGAGTTTACCAGCATTGTGCTTTCTGAAAAATCGCCTCTTGCCGGGAAGAGGGTGGCTGACGCCGATTTGCGCGGGCGTTATTCCGCGATGCTGGTGTCCGTGGAGCATGCCGACGGGACGTATGAGAATCCTACGGGCGATACGGTGATGAATGCCGGCGACAATCTTTGGCTTGTAGGCGACGCTAAAAAAGTGAAACAAATTAATACAAACAACCAATAAATCAATTTTATGCACGAAAAAATCATAATACTTGACTTCGGTTCACAGACCACACAGCTCATTGGCCGCCGTGTCCGCGAGTTGAACGTGTATTGCGAGATTGTGCCTTACAACAAGATGCCCGACAATGACCCTTCGGTAATCGGAGTGATATTGTCCGGAAGCCCGTTTTCCGTATACGATGAAAAGGCCTTTAAAATCGACCTATCTCAAATACGCGGAAAATACCCGGTTTTGGGCATTTGCTATGGGGCGCAGTTCATTTCTTACGTCAATGGCGGAAAAGTTGAGCCGGCAGGTACGCGGGAGTACGGCAGGGCGCATCTTTCGCGTATCGACAAGGAGAATCCTTTGTTGAAAGGATTGTCGGACAATACTCAGGTATGGATGAGCCATGGCGATACGATTACGTCCGTACCCGGTAATTTCGAGATAATCGCCTCGACCGACAAGGTGGCGGTCGCTGCTTATCAGGTGAAGGACGAGAAAATGTGGGGCGTGCAGTTCCACCCGGAAGTGTACCATACTACAGAAGGAACCAAGCTTCTCGAAAATTTTGTGGTAGGCATTTGCGGCGCAAAGCAGGACTGGAGTGCGGCCTCGTTCATCGAGACCACTGTAGCCGGCCTGAAGGCGAAACTCGGCGATGACAAGGTAGTGCTCGGGCTGAGCGGCGGTGTCGACTCATCAGTGGCGGCCGTGTTGCTCAACCGCGCCATAGGCAAGAATCTTACCTGCATATTCGTCGACCACGGAATGCTGCGCAAGAACGAGTTCCGCAACGTGCTTCACGATTATGAGTGTCTTGGTCTGAACGTGATAGGTGTAGATGCCTCCGAAAAATTTTTCACCGAGCTTGCAGGAGTGACTGAGCCTGAGCGCAAACGCAAGATAATAGGCAAGGGATTCATCGACGTGTTCGACGAGGAGGCCCGCAAGATTAAGGATGTGAAATGGCTTGCTCAAGGCACTATATATCCCGACTGCATCGAGTCGCTTTCGATTACCGGCACTGTCATCAAGAGCCATCACAATGTAGGCGGACTGCCTGAAAAAATGAACTTGAAGCTTTGCGAGCCGTTGCGTCTGCTGTTCAAGGACGAGGTGCGCCGCGTGGGCCGTGAACTCGGAATGCCGGAACATCTTATCACAAGGCATCCGTTCCCGGGACCGGGTCTTGCCGTACGCATTCTCGGCGACATCACACGCGAGAAAGTCGAGATACTGCAGAATGCCGACGACATTTTCATTCAAGGACTGCGCGACTGGAACCTTTACGACAAGGTTTGGCAGGCCGGCGTAATCCTGCTGCCCGTGCAGAGCGTGGGCGTGATGGGCGACGAGCGCACATACGAGCGTGCCGTGGCGTTGCGTGCCGTGACAAGTACCGATGCCATGACAGCTGATTGGGCGCATCTGCCATACGAGTTCCTCGCCAAAGTGTCGAACGACATCATCAACAAGGTGAAAGGCGTGAACCGCGTATGCTACGACATCTCCTCCAAGCCGCCGGCAACCATCGAGTGGGAATAACGGAGCATCTCTAAAATAAAATACCGTCCCTTGATAGCTTATATCTGTTTAGGGACGGTATTCTTTATTTTGTTGCTGCGGGTTTGACGTAGATGCGGGCGGTGTCGTAGATGTAGGGCTGGTCGATTGGCAGCTTGAAAGGTATGTGCTTGCCTATCGTGTTGAGGTAGCCGGCGGCTTTTTGCTTGTCGTTGAATCCGGCGGCGACAACGAAGTAATTTTTGTCGCGGTCGGTTATTACGTATGACTCGCAGCCGGCTTGCCGCAGCCTGTCGCAGAACGCTTTAGCGTTGAACTGCTGTTTCATTGCCCCGACTACCACATTATACTTGCACAACGGATACTCCTTGCCATAGAATTGCCAAGCGTATCCGCTGACCATCGGCACGGAGTCTTCACCTATGACAGCCATTTTAGGGCGTTGTTGCGCTATGATTTTATTATATGTCTCGCTGTCGATGCCGTCGGTTGCTTCCGCCCTTAGTTTCTCTGTTGCCGTCTCGTATGAAGAGCGGTAGTTTTCCTCCGTAGTCCTGCATCCTTGCAGCAGCACGATTGCGGCCGTAATGAAGATTATCTGTTTCATCATAGTTATTGCATATTAGGTTTCTTACCTGTCGACTGTACGTGCTTTGGACCGCCTTTCACCGTGATTTCCCCGCTGCCTGTGATGTCGGTGCTGACAGATTCCGAAGCGTGGCACGTCAGGTCGCCCGAGCCGGTCACCTTGGCCGATACGGTGCCGCACACGAGATTGCCGGCATCCAAATCTCCAGAACGGCTTAGTTTAATGTCTGCGGAATCTGATTTTCCAAAAATTTTCATATCGCCGGAGCCTGAGAGCGAGGCAGTGACGTTGGTCGCGGCAATACCTTGAATATATAAGTCGCCTGAGCCGTTGAGATTGGCAACGATGGTTGTGCAATCGCATCCGTCGCTTATGGAAAGGTCACCGCTGCCGTTTACGTCAGTTTCTGTATTTGTCGATTTCAGTGATTTTATGGATATTTCGCCCGAGCCGTTTACTTTAGCTGTAGCAGTGGAGGTATTTATTCTGTTTGCAGTGAAACTGCCTGAGCCGTTGATGTTGATTTCGAGATTTGTCGATGTCAGGTCAGATGTCGTGAAATCGTCGGAGCCGTTGATTGTTATTGCGTTGATTTCAGGGCTTGCCACAGTAACTGTCGGTCGTGGATTGTTTTTCCCGTTCGATTTCCATTTTTTATTTTTTGTGTCGATTGTCAGAGTTCCGTTTTTCACCTCTATGGTCACGTCTGCCACAATCTCGTTGCTTTTGCCTTCAATCGTGGCTTTTTTGTTGCTTTTGCCTTGTGTGAATGCTACGTTGACATAGCTGTTGACTTTGATTGCGTTGAACGTGCCGACGCTTACGGTCTTTGTAGCGGCATATCCGCAGAACGGCAATATTGTAGCCATCGCTGCGATGAAGATTGATTTTTTCATAATGGTAGTAGTTTCCTTTCTGCAAATATAATGTTTTTTTTAATATTATCGCTGCCCGCTAAAAATATGGGTATTCGGTTTATGGGAAGTAATGCGCTGCCGTCGATGGAGTCAGCCCCGTGGGGGCTGTTGCTGCGTAACCCACGGCCTTGGCCGTGGGCAACAGGCAAACAAAGGCATCGGCCTCGTGGAGGCCGCACATAGTGTTGAGTGAGGAGTGTTTAGAGTAGAGAGTATGTAACTCTCTCAACTCTCAACACTAAACATTAAACATTAAACATTAAACCCTCAACTTTCAATGCGCAGCCCCTTCAGGGCTTGCGGCAGATACTGTAAAATTTGTTACTATGGATAATTTATTGATTGAATGAATTTTAGTGGGTATTGACGTGGTAAAAACGTAATGTTATAGAACATAAAAGTGGTGATGTAGTGCAAGTACGTTTCTGTTAAATATTATAAAGGAGTATGTTTGCAACGTGAAAATAATTTTACTTATTACCTAACTATTAAAAGTAATTATGAAAAAGCAAATCCTAACATTTTTACTTGTCTTTTTGCTTCCGGCAATAGCATTTGCCCAGCAGAAGACGGTGAAGGGTACGGTTGTCGACAAAGACAATCTGCCGGTTATCGGTGCCACGGTGAAAGTCGTGGGTACGAACATTGTTACTGCTACCGATTTTGACGGTAACTATGTTCTTTCTAATGTACCTGATGACGCTACCATCTCCATTACCTATATCGGTATGAAGACTCAGGAGGTGAAAGCAGCCGGGCAATCTCAAATTAATGTAACGTTGGTCGAGGATGCCCAGAATCTTGAAGAGATTGTGGTTATCGGTTACGGTACATCAAAGGCAAAGGACTTGACTGCTCCTATCGAGGTTGTCAAGGGTCAGGAACTTATCACTACCCCGACATCTTCGCCGATGTCGGCATTGCAGGGTAAGGTTGCCGGTGTCAACGTCGTTAACTCCGGTACTCCGGGTGCAGGTCCTACGGTTAAGATCCGTGGTGTCGGCTCATTCTCCGATTCCACTCCGTTGTATGTAGTCGATGGTATGTTCTACGACAATATCGACTTCTTGAACAACGCCGACATTCAGGAAATGTCAATCCTTAAGGACGCTTCCGCATCTGCAATCTATGGTGTGCGCGCAGCTAACGGTGTGGTTATCATCACCACAAAGAAAGGCAGTCGCCGTCAGGACGCAAAAATCACTTACAACGGCTATGTTGGTGTGCAGATGGCTACAAACGTGCTTGACATGACCAACGCAAGCCAGTACGCCACTATGCTCCGTGAGGCTGGCGAGGACATTTACGGCCCTTATTTGCAGTCATCAATCGCACGCTGGGGTGGTGACTACGACAAGAACATCTATGGTGCCGACACTGACTGGTATGACGAGTTGCTTCGTCCGGCAGTGATGACCAACCATAGCTTGAGCATCGCCGGTGGCGGTGAGAAGGCTTCTTACTCTGTAGGTATGAGCTACTTGTCGCAAGACGGTATCATGGATACAGAGAACTACTACCGCCGACTCAACTTCCGCGCGGCTTTGGATTATGACGCTACCAACTGGTTGAAGGTAGGTTTCAATGGCGTATTCAGCAGCTCTCAACAGCAACAGCCTAACAACGCGGCTTGGCAGCAGGCGTTCAATATGGCTCCGATTATGCCTGTTTATGACACGGCAGAGGGCGCAATCGGAAATGACGGCTGGGCATCACCGCAAAACCTTTCAGGTATCAGTGCTAATTTGTACAACCCGGTTGCAACTGCAAATCTTTATGATTCGCGTAACGAGAACTATCAGGTATTGTCCAACTTCTATGCGCAGTTGAACCTTATTCCTGATAAATTGAACTTCCGCACAAGCTACAGCTACGACTTCTCTTTGGTTCGCGGGCGTGTGTTCTCGCCGACATATTATGTCAGCTCTTGGCAGCATCTTGATGACAACTCATTGCAGAAGATGAACACCAACTACTATAAGTCAATCTGGAACAACGTGTTGACTTATAATGACAAGTGGGGCGACCATGCTCTTGGCGTGATGCTCGGTCACGAGGCACGTTGGGAGAACTACCGCTATATGTCGGGTACAGTCAACAATGTGCCGGAGGGCGCTGAGGAGTACCTCTATTGGGATCGCGGTAATACCGAAGGTCGTGTTCTTGACGATGACGGTACTACTTATCGTGGTCTTTCAGTGTTCGGCCGTATCAACTACAACTATGCCGACAAGTATTTGTTGATGTTCACTATGCGTGCCGACGGTTCTTCCAAGTATAACGAGCACTGGGGCTACTTCCCATCAGTAGGTGCTGCATGGACAATCTCCAACGAGGAATTTATGAAGGACCAGAGCGCAATCGACTATTTGAAGCTGCGTGCAAGCTGGGGTATGCTTGGTAACGACAAGGTTGCCGCTTCCGACGGTTTCGCTGAGCTTGTGACCGGTAACGACGCTTCAGGCGTGTTCGGCAACTATTATGGTGCTGCTGGTAGCCCTGTAAACGGTTGGCAGAACACAACATACTTCTCTTGGTTGAAATGGGAGATTGTAAACGAGACCAACGTAGGTTTGGAACTTGCAACACTTGACAATCGCTTTAACATTGGCGCTGACTGGTACTACCGTCTTACTCAGGATGCCGTAATCAGCCCGCAGGTGCCGATGACCAACGAATATGTTGCTCGCAACACTGGTGAAATCCTCAATATGGGTGTTGATTTGAACTTGAACTGGGCTGACAAGATCGGCGATTTCAGTTATAATATCGGAGCTACTCTTTCTTATCTCCACAACGAGGTTAAGTCGCTTGCAAGCGGTGTGAACATTGTGCGTGGCGGAAAGACTTCTCAGATTGTGGGCGAGAAGATGAATTCGTTCTATGGTTATGAAGTGGAGGGAGTTTATCAAAATGAGGCAGAAATTGCAGCCGACCCGATTGCCGTTGCCAACGGTCTTGAGCCGGGTGACTTGAAATATAAGGATCAGAACGGTGACGGTACTTTGGACAATTCCGACAAGAAAGCTCTCGGTTCTTATATACCTGACTTTACTTACGGCTTCAATATCGGTTTCGCTTACAAGAACTTCGATTTCCAACTCACCACCTATGGCCAGGCCGGTGGCGAAATGTGGAACCGCAAGCGCGCTTTGCGTTACGCAAGCTCTTACTTTAACTTCGATTTGGACTCTTATGAGAACCGTTGGCATGGTGAGGGCACTTCCAACACTCATCCTTCTTCCAAGGGCTTGACAAAGGGTTGGAACGTAGGCGACCAGTATCCGAGCACTTACTACATCGAGAAGTCTAACTACTTCCGTATCCAGAACATCACTTTGGGTTACACATTCAAGAATGTGAAATTCGGCAGCTACACTATGCCGGGCATCCGCTTGACATTGACAGCCGACCGTCCGTTCACCGCATTCAAGTCGAACAGCTTCACTCCGGAGCTTTCCGATGCTGAAGGATGGGATACAGAGGTATATCCTTTGACTGCAACTTATACATTCGGTGTGCAACTTGATTTCTAATAATCACAAAAAACTAAATTTTTAAGTTATGAAAATTTTCAAGAAAACAATAGCATATATGGCGGCTGCTACATTGCTGCTGTCAGGTGCATCGTGTAGCGACTTCCTCGACAAGGCTCCTGAAAATACGGTGCCGGAAGAGTCGATTGACTATACAAACCTGTCGAATATGTACCAGCCAGTATCCGGTGTGTATGGCGCATTGCGTACGGGTGGCATGCACTGGGTAGGTCTTCCTTTGTACATCGTGCGCGACGATGATGTTTGGTCAGGCCGCCACGACGACCAGGCAGACTTGATTAATATCGGTGAAAGCTTCGTATATATGAACAGTTTCTGGGGATTCAATGAGATGTGGAACCAGAACTACAAGATTGTCCGTGTGGCTAATTCTGCACTTAATGATTTGGCTAATTTCCGTGCAAATTGCAATAGCGAGGCTGATTTGCAGAAGAACAGCGAATATGAGGGCGAAGTCCGTTTCCTCCGCGCTTTGGCTTACTACCGCCTGACCCAGTTGTTCGGCGATGTGACTATCCTGCGCAGCAACACTCAGACCGACTTGACCCGCTCTGTGCGCGACGTGGTTTACGAGTATATGCTTACCGAGGACCTTCTTCCGGCAATAGAATTGCTTCCGAAAGTTCATCCGAGAAATGCCGAGCATATGGGTGCCGCCACTTCTTATACAGCTGCAGCACTTGCCGCTAAGGTTTATTTGCAGATGGGTGATTTCCCGAATGTGAAGAAGCAGACGGAGTATGTAATCAAGAGCGGTATGTTCGATTTGTATCCTGATTTCTATAACTTGTTCAAGACTGCAGGTATGCTTTGCGAAGAGTCTTTGTTCGAGTGCCAGATAACAGACTTTGATAACGGCTCAGGCGAGGAAATCAGGGCTGGTGAGTGGTACACTTTCCAAGGTCCTGCAAACACAGGCGTTGTTTCTGGTTGGGGCTTCATCGGCTATCGTGATGAATTTGTTCATTGGGCAGAAGTAACCCGTGGCGAGACTGTCCGTGCAACTACTACATTCCTGAAAGGTGGTGAGACAACTCCGAGTGGTGACGCTATAAAATTAAATACTAATATGACGGCTACCAACTGCTGGAACGGCAAGGCTTATCTGCCGTCAAGCGAGACTCCTGCAGGACGTTCTTATGGCTCTGGTAACAATATCCGTATCTTGCGCTATGCCGATGTATTGTTGATGTATGCTGAGGCTTGTGTTGAGACAGGACAGGATTTGGGCAATGCATTGATTCAGTTTAACAAAGTTAGAACTCGTGCAAAAATGCCGGAAATCAAACAATCTGAGCTGACTAAAGATATGATTCTTGACGAACGCCGTATGGAGCTTGCCGGCGAGTGGGGCGAACGCTATATGGACCTTGTACGTACTGGCAAGGCTGCTCAAGTGCTGAATGAAGGAGTTGATCCAACTCCTGGCGACCGCTATATCGTTGTGAACGGTTGGACAGAGGACAAGACTTACTATCCTATTCCGCCGACACAGATTGAGAACGCTCCGGCATTGGCTAATGAGCCGTTGACTGAGTTGACTGTTCAGCAGTAAAATTTTATAGAGTGAATTTGATATAAGAAATCTGTAATGGACTATTGAGAAAAAGGCCTCTATAAGGCTGGATAAATGGTTTTACCAACATAGTGATAAATAATTGCTCTTATATCAAATTCAGATTGATTGATGAAAATTCCGATAGCGTTTTTATGAAGGTAAAAAAGTTATTGATTTGCTGTGGAATTGCGCTTGCCGGGCTACAACCGGCCGGCGATTCCATAAAGGTTGTTAAAGGTCAGATAAGCGATTATTTCATTACCGTGACCAAGACCCGTACGGTGCGAGGCATCGTGCGCGACGAGGACGGTAAGCCGTTGGAGGGCGCGACGGTTATGTTTTTTGCAAGCCCTATGCATTGCACTACAGGCAGCGACGGCAGCTACGCCATAAAGGGAGGCGAAGCCGATTTGCGTTTGTATGTGTATTATCCCGGTAAAAAGATTGTTGATATGCCGTTGGAGTTTTCGGACGTTGACGTTGATGTCACGCTCGTTGACGACGACCGCAAACCCATAGCGCAGCGGCGCGCATCGAAGCCGACACGGTGGTACGACGCATCCACCTATAGCCCGCGCACGTATTGCAACCCGATGAACATCAGTTACAATTACGAGCCGTACAATAACAATGTGCGTCCGAACGGTTCGTTCCGTTCGTCGGCCGACCCGATGGGGTTGACCTATAAAAATGAGTACTTCCTCTTCTCCACTAATCAGGGAGGTTTCCACTATTCAAAGAATCTGAGCGAATGGGATTTTGCCCCGGCAAGTTTCCAGCGCCGACCGACCGACGACGACCAGTGCGCGCCGGCGGCATTCGTGAGCGGCGACACGCTTTATTATACTGGTTCCACATACTACGGTCTGCCGGTGTGGTACACTACTAATCCGAAAGGCGGACGATTCAAGAGGGTGATGGACTGCGGAGTGCTTCCGTGGTGGGACCCTTATCTTTTCCTTGACGACGACGGGAAATTGTATCTCTATTACGGCTCAAGCAATGAGTATCCTTTGAAAGCCGTGCAGCTGAGCCGCGACGACTTTTATCCTATCAGTAAAATCCATGACGTGCTGATGCTCCGTCCTGACGAACACGGCTGGGAGCGTTTCGGCATGAACAACGACGACAACGGGGCGACGCTCGCGCCGTTCACCGAAGGGGCGTCGATGACAAAACACAACGGAAAATACTATCTTCAATACGGTGCTCCGGGCACGGAATTCAAGGTCTATGCCGACGGTGTGTATGTAGGCGATTCGCCGTTGGGTCCGTTCACTTACCAGAAGCACAACCCGATGAGCTACAAGCCGGGAGGATTCGTGCAGGGCAGCGGCCATGGCGGCACTTTCCGCGACGTAAGAGGCAACTATTGGCACGTGTCGACCTGCATGCTTTCGCTGAAATACAAGTTCGAGCGCAGGATAGGGCTTTATCCCACGGCATTCGACGCTGACGGCGTGATGTTCAGCTCCGCCGCTTTCGGCGACTATCCGAACTGGAATGCCGACAGCGACATCAAGAACCCCGCAGACCGTTTCACCGGCTGGATGCTGCTCTCTTTGGGCAAGGATGTGACGGTTTCGAGCACCGACAGCATCTATGCTGCCGTAAACCTCTCCGACGAGAGCATGCGCACGTTCTGGTCGGCCAAGACTGGCAATCCGGGAGAATGGCTGATGATGGACTTAGGCGATGTGAAGACGGTGAAGGCGATACAGCTCAACTATTACGACCACAAGACCGTGCAGTACAACCGCGCCAACGACGTTTACTACCAGTACCGCATCTATGCGTCGGAGGACGGCAAGGAGTGGGAGCTTGTGGTTGACAAGAGCGACAACGACCGCGACTGTCCGCACGACTACATAGAATTGCAGTCGGATTTGCGCACCCGCTATCTGAAGTTGGAGAATCTGCACGTGCCGTCGGGCAAATTCTGCCTTTCGGAGTTCCGCGTGTTCGGCACGGCCGGTGGCAACGCTCCGGCGGCGGTGAAGAAGCTGACGGTGAAGCGCGACAAGGCCGACAGCCGTAATGCCATGGTAGAGTGGGAGGGCGTTGACGGCGCATACGGCTACAACATCTATTACGGCATCGCTCCCGACAAGATGTACAACGCGATAACCGTCTATGGCGACAACAAGTACGATATGCGCGGCTTGGACAAGGATACGGACTATTATTTCACAATCGAGTCCTTGGGCGAATCCGGAAAGTCGAGTTTAAGTAAAACCATTAAAATATAGGAACAATTAATTATGAGAAAACTTTGTTTGTTTGCGGCGGCGATTGCAATTACGG
>ENA-ORSJ01002294-ORSJ01002294.1-human-gut-metagenome-genome-assembly--contig:-NODE-2294-length-13063-cov-5.977706_pt1 | contig 13063 bp, 4 predicted proteins | sample MGYA00242191_ERZ509158 | MGnify/ENA primary metagenome ERZ509158 (study PRJEB26280, sample SAMEA2338623) | human gut metagenome | biome: human gut; feature: human-associated habitat; material: faeces... | reverse complement strand
GCGGGGATGAGCTTGCCGATGATGACGTTCTCCTTCAGGCCCACCAGATGGTCCACCTTGCCCTTGATGGCGGCCTCGGTGAGGACCTTGGTGGTCTCCTGGAAGGACGCGGCAGACAGGAAGGAATCCGTGGCCAGGGAGGCCTTGGTAATGCCCATCAGCAGCTGGGTATAGGTGGCCTCCTGCAGCGGCTCGCCGTCCTCCCGGACCTCGCCCGCTTCGATGCGCTGGCGGACGCGCTCGTTCTCGTCCTCCACCTCCAGGATGTCGGCCATGGCGCCGGACAGCAGCCCGGTGTCGTTGGCGTCCTCCACCCGGACCTTGCGCATCATCTGACGCACGATGACCTCGATGTGCTTATCGTTGATATCCACGCCCTGCTGCCGGTACACCTTCAGAACCTCCTGGATGAGGTAGTTGTGCACGGCGGAGGCGCCGCGGATCCGCAGCACGTCGTGGGGGTTCAGGGCGCCGTCCTGCAGCTGCTTGCCCTTTTCGATAACGTCGCCGTCCCGGACCTGCAGACCGGTATGGGGCACGGCATAGGTGCGGGTATCGCCGTCGTCGGCGGTGACAATGATGTTCAGCAGGCTGCCCTTGGTGGCCTCCTCGAAGCGGACCTTGCCGCCGATCTCGGCCAGGGTTGCCATCTTCTTGGGCTTGCGGGCCTCGAACAGCTCCTCCACGCGGGGAAGACCCTGGGTGATGTCGCCGCCGGCCACGCCGCCGGTATGGAAGGTACGCATGGTCAGCTGGGTACCGGGCTCACCGATGGACTGGGCCGCGATGATGCCGACGGCCTCGCCGGGACCCACGGGCTTGGAGGTGGCCAGGTTCATGCCGTAGCACTTGGCGCAGATGCCGCTGTGGGCCTTGCAGGTCAGCACGGTGCGGATCTCGGCGGAGTGAATGTCGAAGCTCTCCAGCAGGGCGGCGTCGTCCTCGGTCATCATGTGGTCCTTGGAGATCAGCACCTCATCGGTGCCGGGCTTCAGGATGTCCCGCACCGGGAAGCGGCCCTTGACACGCTCGGAGAACTTCTCGATGACCTGGCCGTTTTCGCTGATCTCGGACACCAGAATGCCCTTCTGCACGCCGCAGTCGTCCTCGCGGATGATGACATCCTGGCACACGTCCACCATGCGGCGGGTCAGATAGCCGGAGTCGGCGGTACGCAGAGCCGTATCCGCCAGGCCCTTACGGGCGCCGCGGGAGGAGGTGAAGTAGTCCAGCACGGACATACCCTCTCGGAAGTTTGCCTTGATGGGGATCTCGATGGTCTTACCGGCGGTGTTGGCCATCAGGCCGCGCATACCGGTCAGCTGACGGATCTGCTTCATGGAGCCTCGGGCGCCGGAGTCCGCCATCATGAAGATGGGGTTATAGCGGTCCAGGCTGGCGGTCAGGGCGTCGGTAACGTCGTTGGTGGTCTTTTCCCACTCGCGGACCACCAGCTTATAGCGCTCCTCGTCGGTGATGAAGCCCATGTTGTACTGGTCCTCGATGTCCACCACCCGCTGCTCCGTCTCGCGGATCAGCTCATACTTCTTCTCGGGCACGGTCATGTCCGCGATGGAGATGGTGATGGAGCCCCGGGTGGAATATTTATAGCCCGTGGCCTTGATGTTGTCCAGCACCTCGGCGGCGATGGTGAAGCCGTACTGCTTGATGGTGCGGTCCACGATCTTGCCCAGCAGCTTCTTGCCGCAGGTCTCGGTGATCTCATAGTCGAAGAAGTGCTCGGACCGGGTGCCATCGTCGTTGTACCGCTTCACAAAGCCCAGATCCTGGGGGATGTTGCGGTTGAAGATGATGCGGCCTGCGGTGGCCCGGACCACATGGGACAGCTTCTCGCCGTCCACTTCCTTGGTGACGCGGATCCACACCGGCTGATGCACGCCGATGATGTGCTCGTTATAGGCCATGAGCACCTCGTCCTCGTCGCGATAGATGTTCATGTGGACATTGGCCTTCTCCTGGTCGGTAAGCTCGTCATAGCTCTTGCCGGCCAGGGCAAAATCCACGCCCTGGGGCCAATATTCGTCGTTGTCCATCTGGCTAACGCCGTTTTCGAACCGCTCGAAGGTCAGGTAGTAGGAGCCCAGCACCATATCCTGGGTAGGCACGGTAACGGGGCCGCCGTCCTGGGGCCGCAGCAGGTTGTTGGCAGACAGCATCAGCAGCCGGGCCTCGGCCTGGGCCTCGGCGGACAGGGGCACATGGATAGCCATCTGGTCGCCGTCGAAGTCGGCGTTGAAGGCGGTGCAGTTCAGGGGGTGCAGCTTCAGGGCGCGGCCCTCCACCAGCACCGGCTCAAAGGCCTGGATGCCCAGGCGGTGCAGGGTAGGCGCGCGGTTGAGCATCACGGGATGGTCCTTGATGATCTCGTCCAGGGCGTCCCACACCTCGGTGACGCCCTTGTCCACCATGCGCTTGGCGGACTTGATGTTGTTGGCGGAGCCATCCTCCACCAGCTTCTTCATGATGAAGGGGCGGAACAGCTCCAGGGCCATCTCCTTGGGCACGCCGCACTGATAGATCTTCAGCTCGGGGCCCACGCAGATAACGGAGCGGCCGGAATAGTCCACGCGCTTGCCCAGCAGGTTCTGGCGGAAGCGGCCCTGCTTGCCCTTGAGCATGTCGCTGAGGGACTTCAGGGCCCGGTTGTTGGCGCCGGTAACGGGACGGCCCCGGCGGCCGTTGTCGATCAGGGCGTCCACGGCCTCCTGGAGCATGCGCTTTTCATTGCGGACGATGATGTCCGGGGCGCTGAGCTCCATCAGACGCTTGAGGCGGTTGTTGCGGTTGATGACCCGGCGATACAGGTCGTTGAGGTCGGAGGTGGCAAAGCGGCCGCCGTCCAGCTGGACCATGGGGCGCAGCTCCGGGGGGATCACCGGCAGCACGTCGATGACCATCCACTCCGGCTTGTTGCCGGACAGGCGGAAGGCGTCCACCACCTCCAGGCGCTTCACCACCCGGGCCTTCTTCTGGCCGGTGACGGTTTTCAGCTCCGCGTGGAGCTGGGCGCTGAGCTCCTCCAGGTCGATCTGCTGCAGCAGCTTCTTCACGGCCTCGGCGCCCATGCCGGCGTCGAAATCGTCCTCATACTTCTCCCGCATGTCGCGGTATTCCTTTTCGGACAGCAGCTGATTGCGCAGCAGGGGAGTCTCGCCGGGATCGGTGACGATATACGCGGCGAAGTACAGGACCTTCTCCAGGATCCGGGGGCTGATGTCCAGCAGCAGGCCCATCCGGGAGGGGATGCCCTTGAAATACCAGATATGGCTGACGGGGGTGGCCAGCTCGATGTGGCCCATGCGCTCCCGGCGCACCTTGGCCCGGGTGACCTCCACGCCGCAGCGGTCGCAGATCTTGCCCTTGAAGCTGATCTTCTTATACTTGCCGCAGTGGCACTCCCAGTCCTTGGTGGGCCCGAAGATCCGCTCGCAGAACAGGCCGTCCCGCTCGGGCTTCAGGGTGCGGTAGTTGATGGTCTCCGGCTTTTTCACCTCGCCGTAGGACCATTCGCGAATCATTTCCGGAGAAGCGATTCCGATCTTGATGGCGTCAAAAGTGGGATAACTCATGCTGTATGCTCCTCCTATTCCTTAAAATTCGTCGTCCGCGCCGTCGTAGGAGGCCTCTACCTCCTCCTCGGGCACATAATCGAAGCCTGCGTCCGCCAGCTCCTCTTCGTTGGCGTACCGGCTGCGGCGGTCGTCGTCGGCATCCATGCGGGAGAGATTGAAGGTATCCAGGGCGTTTTCGTCCTCCTTCAGCTCGATCTGGTTGCCGTCCTCGTCCAGCACCTGGATGTCCAGGCACAGGGACTGCAGCTCCTTCACCAGCACCTTGAAGGACTCGGGCACGCCGGGAGTGGGCACGTTCTTGCCCTTGACGATGGCCTCATAGGTCTGCACGCGTCCGGTGACGTCATCGGACTTCACCGTCAGGATCTCCTGCAGGGTATAGGCCGCGCCGTAGGCCTCCAGTGCCCAGACCTCCATTTCGCCGAAGCGCTGGCCGCCGAACTGGGCCTTGCCGCCCAGAGGCTGCTGGGTCACCAGGGAATAGGGGCCGGTGGACCGGGCGTGGATCTTATCGTCCACCAGATGGTGCAGCTTCAGGAAGTACACATAGCCCACGGTGACCTTGTTGTCGAAGCGCTCACCGGTGCGTCCGTCGTACAGCCAGCTCTTGCCCTGGGGGTCCAGACCCGCCTGGGTCAGGGCCTCGGTGATGTCCTTATCGGTGGCGCCGTCGAAAATGGGGGTGGCCACCTTCCAGCCCAGGGTCTTGGCGGCATAGCCCAGATGGACCTCCAGCACCTGGCCGATGTTCATACGGGAGGGCACGCCCAGGGGGTTCAGCACGATGTCCAGGGGGGTGCCGTCGGGCAGGAAGGGCATATCCTCCTGGGGCAGCACCCGGGAAACGACGCCCTTGTTGCCGTGGCGGCCGGCCATCTTGTCACCGGGCTGGATCTTGCGGCGCTGGGCGATATAGACCCGGACCACCTGGTTCACGCCCGGCCCCAGCTCGTCGCCGGCCTCCCGGGTGAACACCTTGGCGTCCACGATGATGCCGCTTTCGCCGTGGGGCACCTTCAGGGAGGTATCCCGGACCTCCCGGGCCTTCTCGCCGAAGATGGCCCGCAGCAGGCGCTCCTCGGCGGTCAGATCGGTCTCGCCCTTGGGGGTGACCTTACCCACCAGGATGTCTCCGGCGTGGACCTCGGCGCCCACGCGGATGATGCCGCGCTCGTCCAGGTCCTTCAGGGCGTCCTCGCCCACGTTGGGGATATCCCGGGTGATCTCCTCGGGCCCCAGCTTGGTGTCGCGGGCGTCGATCTCATATTCCTCGATATGGATGGAGGTGTAAACGTCCTCCTTCACCAGCCGCTCGTTGAGCAGCACGGCGTCCTCGTAGTTGTAGCCCTCCCAGGTCATGAAGCCCACCAGGATATTGCGGCCCAGGGCGATCTCGCCCTGATCGGTGGCGGGACCGTCGGCCAGCACCGTGGGATCGTCGCCGCCGTGGACCCGCTCGCCCACGGAAACGATGGGCTTCTGGTTGATGCAGGTGCCGTGGTTGGAGCGCAGGAACTTGATGAGCTTATAGTCCTTGCTCTCGCCGCTGTCATACTTGACGGACACGTTGGTGGCGTCCACCTTGGTGACCACGCCGTCGCCCTCGGCCAGCACCACCACCTCGGAATCCAGGCAGATCTTGTGCTCCATACCGGTGCCCACGATAGGAGCCTCCGGCCGCAGCAGGGGCACGGCCTGCCGCTGCATGTTGGCGCCCATCAGGGCGCGGTTGGCGTCGTCGTTGGGCAGGAAGGGGATCATGGCCGTGGCGATGGACACCATCATACGGGGGGAGATGTCCATATAGTCCACGTATTCCGGCTCCACCTGGATGGTCTCGTCCTGGTGGCGGCAGGTGATACGGGGGCCGATGAGGCAGCCGTTCTCGTCCACCGGCTCGGCGGCCTGGCAGACCACATACTGATCCTCCACGTCGGCGGTCATATAGGTGATCTCGTCGGTGACATGGCCGGAGGGCCGGTCCACCCGGCGGAAGGGGGCCTCGATGAAGCCGTACTCATTGACCCGGGCATAGGTGGCCAGATAGGAGATCAGGCCGATGTTGGGACCTTCAGGGGTCTCGATGGGGCACATGCGGCCATAGTGGCTGTAGTGCACGTCGCGGACCTCCATGTTGGCGCGCTCGCGGCTGAGGCCGCCGGGGCCCAGGGCGGACAGACGCCGCTTGTGCGTCAGCTCGGCCAGGGGGTTGGTCTGGTCCATGAACTGGCTCAGGGGGCTGGAGCCGAAGAACTCCTTGATGGCTGCGGTAACGGGCCGGATGTTGATGAGGCTCTGGGGCGTGACAATGTCCAGATCCTGGATGGTCATCCGCTCCCGGATGACCCGCTCCATGCGGGAAAAGCCGATGCGGAACTGGTTTTGCAGCAGCTCGCCCACGCAGCGCAGGCGGCGGTTGCCCAGATGGTCGATATCGTCCTTGGACACCAGGCCGTGGGCCAGGACGTTCATATAGTTGATGGAGGTGAGGATGTCGTCGATGATGATGTGCTTAGGCACCAGGCGGTCCGCCTGCAGGCGGCACTGCTCGATGAGCTCCTCGCCCTGATACTGACTCAGCAGCTCCTGCAGCACGTCGAAGCGCACCCGCTCCTTGATGCCGCAGGCCGTCTTGGGGTCAAAGTCCACATAGCGGCTCATGTCGCACATGCGGTTGGTGAAAATGCGGATGATGTCGCCGTTTTCCAGCTGGACCTTCACCATACCCACGCCGATGGCGTCCAGGGTGCGGCAGTCGTCGCCGGAGAGGACGTGGCCCTCCTCCAGCAGCAGCTCGCCGGTGGCGGGGTCGGCTACGGGCTCGGCCAGCTTCTGGCCCTTGGCCTGGGTCCACAGGGTCAGCTTCTTGTTGAACTTATACCGGCCCACGGTGCTCAGGTCATACCGCCGGGGATCGAAGAACAGGTTCTGCATCAGGGTCTCGGCGGAGTCCAGCGTGGGCGGCTCGCCGGGGCGCTGCTTGCGATAGATCTCCAGCATGGCCTCCTCATAGGATTTGCAGGTGTCCTTTTCCATGGTGGCCACAATGCGGGGATCGTCGCCGAAGCGGTCCAGGATATCGGCGTCGGTTTTCAGGCCCAGGGCCCGGATCAGGCAGGTGATGGGCAGCTTGCGGTTCTTGTCGATGCGGACCCAGAACACCTCGCTGCTGTCGGTCTCATACTCCAGCCAGGCGCCGCGGTAGGGGATCACCGTGGACGTCAGCAGGGGCAGGTCCGTTTTCAGGTCGATCTCCTTGCCGTAGTAGATGCCGGGGGAGCGGACGATCTGGCTGACCACCACGCGCTCGGCGCCGTTGATGACGAAGGTGCCGCCATGGGTCATCAGGGGGAAATCGCCCATGAAGATCTCCTGCTCCTTGATCTCGCCGGTCTCCTTATTGTGCAGGCGGACGCTGACCTTCATGGGGGCGGCATATGTGGCGTCCCGGGCCTTGCACTCCTCCACGTCGTACTTGGGCTTTTCGTCCATGCTGTAGTCGATGAAGCTCAGCTCTAGGTTGCCGGCATAGTCGCCGATGGAGGCCACGTCGGTAAAAACCTCCCGCAGGCCGGTGTCCAGGAACCACTGATAGGATTTCTTCTGGATCTCCAGCAGGTTGGGCATCGCCATGACCTCTTCGTGTCTGGCAAAGTTCTTGCGCAGGGTCTTGCCATAATACTTGTCCTTGGCCATCTTCAATACTCACGCCTTTCTTTTCGCATTTTCTCCGTGCTTTTCCTCAGGGAACGGCTCTCCACCGATTTGACACGCGTGGGCGAGTTGTTTGTTTTCGCACTGTTCCACTTGTAATTTCGGGGGAAAGCTGGTATCATAACAGCAGATTGAAATGGGGCGTTAGCCCCATTTTCCCAATATAGCGTCTCATTGTACCATAGACGCGCCTGCTTTGTCAACATAAAACACTGCTTCGCCCGAAATTTTTTCGTGGCTGCGGTGTTTTTTATTTTCCGCCTCCCGCACCTCCGGTCCATCCGCAGGGGCGGACGACTCTGTCCGCCCGCATATCCGCACTCCCTGCGGCGCATTCCGTAGAGGGCGGCGTCCCCGACGCCCCAAGGCATTCCGTCATTTTTCCATACAAAAAGCAGCCCTTGGGGCACCCTCCGTAAGGAAGGGACTCCAATGATTTGTATTTAGCTTTTTTCGCGGATTGTGGTGTCATAATCCGATGCTTGCTATCCCTGTGGACACGACGGCAAATGCTTCGTATTATTTATTTATAATAACTCCTTTGTACCAAGTCGGAATGTATTTCGTCATATTCTCATACCAGCTTAGTACATCTTTTGCTTGATTTATCATTACTTGAATTTGGCTCTGCCCAAAAGGAATTGCCCAAGGCACAGAAGATAAAGTATTACTGCTAATATAAAGTGCGAGCAACTCCCAAAACGGAATTGGTACGTCATTGCTGAAGTATCCGTTTACCATTCCGGTTGCAAACAAAGGGGTAGCTTGAGCGCACCACACAATGCGGTTAAATTCTTCCCACGGATCTCCGAAGTCATTTCTATTAAAATCAATGATGTAGAGTCGCTTATCATTCCCTATCATCATATTGCCGATATGGTAATCTCCGTGCTGATAGGTTCGAGGGCGACCGCTGAGCAAATATCTGTGAGCGTTAATGTAATCAATGAAGGCTTGCCCATTTTCGTACTTGACAGGACATTCTTCATACATCTTGATTTTGTGGTCTGCTTTACGATTAAAATAGATTTCCCAATCTTCTATTTCTTTCGGAGCGGGGATTTTATGAATTTCTTTTAGTATTTTTCCCGCTTCAAAACCATAAGAATACTGTTCTTGGTTTGTTAAATTATGTATATTTTCTTCTGCATCAATGCCATCTATCCAAGTTTGAATAGAATAAACTCCTTCATCAAATGTGCCGAACTCTAAGGGGCGGCACATTGGTACACCGAGAGCTGCTACCTGACCCATAAGTTCATATTCGCTTTTCTTCCTGTCATACTGTTCAATCGGAGAAACACGAAGCAAAAATTTATTTCCTTGCTCGTCGGTAACACAGTATTTTCTATCTTCTGACCAACCTTTATCTATTAGTTGCTTTGTAATAAATTCATGTTGTGGCATAGCCTTTCATCCTTTCAAAGAATTATTTGCCTTACAAAAATTATTCTTGGTAAAATTATATTTCTTATTATACAGAAAATAAAATCATTATTTACTATTTTTTGCTCCTACCGTAATCCTTCAATATGATTGTTTTTCCTATAAATTCAAATTCCGGCTGACGACAAAACCAAAGGGAGACAACTTCCTTACGGAGCGTCTCCCTTCGGCTGGCTTTTTGTATGAGCTTGTCAAAAATTCTTTTTGACAAGTTGTTTTCAGAACAGGCCGGGAATGTTCAGCCCGCCGGTGACAGAGCCCATGGCGGACTCCATGGCCTCCTCCGCCTGGCGCAGGGCCTCGTTAACGGCGGAGATCACCAGGTCCTGGAGCATCTCCACATCCGCCGGGTCCACGGCGTCGGGCTGAATGGTCAGCGCCGTCACCTGCTTCTTGCCGGATACGGTGGCCTGCACCGCGCCGCCGCCTACGGAGGCGGTGAAGCTGCTCTCCTCCACGTTCTTCTGGGCAGCTTCCATATCCTGCTGCATCCTGGCCAGCTTCTGCTGCATTTGCTGCTGCTGGCGCATCATCCCGGCGCTGCCGCCGAACCCGTTGCGGGCACTGTATCCCTTAGCCATGTCGCATTCTCCTTTATATTACGAAATATTGCTTATTTGATCTTGAAATTTTCCAGCTGCTGGCCCTGGGCCGCCACCTCATCCAGCTTATCCGGGGTCTTTTCCGCCGGAGGCTCCTCCCAGGGCGGCGTCTGATCTTCGGGAGCCGCCGTTTCCGCCGGAGGCTGGGGCTCCGGGGCCTTTGGGGGAGCCGGTTTTGGCTCCGGACGGGGCTTCCGGGGGGGGCCGGTGCGCCGCCAACGGTCAGCACCACCCGGACGGTTTGTCCCTCTGCGGCGGAGGCCACCTCCTGGAGCACATGGAGCACCGAGTTGTTGTTCAGGGAGTCCCGGACGAACTCGTTCTGGCAGTACAGCGTCAGGCAGTCGCCGTCCACCGCCCCCCGGACCATATTCAGAAACACCCGGTGATTCACCGCCAGGCGGCCCTTGCAGTGCTCCTTCATGGCGTCCCATTTGCCGGTGTCGCCCACCACGGCGGCAGCCCTGGCAGCCGCCGGGTCGGAAGCGGGTCTGTTGGCCGGACGCTTGGCAGGCGGTTCTTCGTCCGGAATATCGAATATCCGTTCCCGGTTCCCGGGCTCCTGGGGCAGGGGCGGCTCCTCCGGCATGGGAGGGCGATCCTCCGCCGGTTCGTCCCGGCTTGTCCCGGTGCTGTCCCGGGACACAGGGGCCGGTTTCGGGGACATCCCACTGTTTTGCGGGACAGTTTTTATTGAAATTCCGTTAGATATCTGATCCTCCAGCCGGTCGATCCGCTGGCTCAGGGCCGTCAGGTCGCCGGAAAGGCCTTCGTCGCACAGGCGCAGCAGACACAGCTCCGCATCCGTCCGGGGCTGGAAGCTGTCTCCCAGCCCGGCGCAGCAGGCCTGGATGGTCTCCGTCAGATACAGAAACCGCCGCATGGGCTGGCTGCCGGAAAGGGACTTCAGGATCTTGGTATCGTATATACCCGTCAGCAGGGCGGCGGCCCCGTCGGGGGCGGCCTTGAGAATGGTCATGTCCCGGGCCAGGTCCCCCAGCTCCCCCAGCATGGCGGCCACATCCTTGCCGCCCCGGTACAGCTCATCCAGCCGGGTCAGGGCCCCGGCGGCATCCCGCCGGAGGATGCAGTCCATCAGCTCCACCGTCTGGACGCTGCCGGCCAGGCCCAGAATGTCCAGCACCGTGCGGCTGTCCAGCCGGCCCTGGGCCACCCGGCATTGGTCCAGCAGGCTCAGGGCGTCCCGGAGAGCGCCGTTGGCCATGCGGGCCAGGATCTCCGCCCCGTCGGGGGCCAGGGGAATATTTTCGGCCCCGGCAATGCGCAGCAGATGCTTTTCCATATCCTGGGGCAGAATGCGCTTGAAATTGAAGCGCTGGCACCGGGAGAGAATGGTGGCCGGAACCTTGTGCAGCTCCGTGGTGGCCAGAATGAACATCAGGTGCTCCGGCGGCTCCTCAATGGTCTTGAGCAGAGCGTTGAAGGCCTGGGTGGACAGCATGTGGACCTCGTCGATGATATAGACCCGCTTTTTCAGCACCGTGGGGGTATAGACCGACTCGCTGAGCAGCTCCCGGATGTCGTCCACCCGGCTGTTGCTGGCAGCGTCCAGCTCCGTCACGTCCAGCAGGGAGCCGCTGTCGATGCCCCGGCAGGCCTCGCACCGGTTGCAGGGGGCCCCGTCCTCCGGGTGCAGACAGTTGACGGCCTTGGCCAGGATCCGGGCGCAGGTGGTTTTGCCGGTGCCCCGGGTGCCGGTGAACAGATACGCGTGGGCCGTGCGGCCCTCGGCCACCTGGCGCTGGAGCGTGCCGGTGATGTGGTCCTGGCCAACCACCTGGGAAAACGTCTTGGGCCGCCATTTGCGGTACAGTGCCTGATACATGAAGCAGCCCTCCCTTTGCGTTTGCGTAAAAATAAAACTCCTCCGCTGCCAGCCGCGGGGCCGGTGGACTCGCGGCACATGGATGATCCCTCTTAATGCTGCTCGGTTCCCCGCCTGACATGATTCGTGGGTATCCATTGCGCGAGACCGGCTCCGCAGCTGGCGGCGGAGGAGTCGTCATGCAGATATCCTATCACATTTCGCTCCCGTTGGCAACTGGAATTTTTTTCGCAGGGGGATTCATAGAAATTTAACACAAAAGCCGACGTTCCGCGCTTGTGAGAAAAAATTTTTTATGGTATACTCCAATAATACTGAGAAAGTATCTGCCCGGCGGGCAGTTTTTTTAACGGAAGGAGACCGATATGGACTCAAACAACAGAAACAATCGAAACGGCGGAAACAAGAAAAACAACAAAAACCTGCGCAGCGTCATCTCTCTGATTGGCTGGGCCCTGGTGCTGACGCTGGTATTCAACTACATCCTGGCCGCCACCAGCGGCGGAAGGAGCTTTGAGGTCCCCTACAGCGAGATGATGGACCTGGTGGAGCAGGACCAGATCAAGGAGATCCAGCTGAAGGACGGCGTACTGTACGCCACCCCGGTGGACGGATATACCTATACCGAAAAGACGGACAACAAGTACCGGGAGCCCAAGACCTATACCCAGAGCGAAAAGTCCAAGCTGACCCTGTATACCACCTATCTGACGGACACCCGGCTGCTGCCGCTGCTGGATGAGCACAATGTGGAGTATTCCAGCCCCGTCAAGAGCTCCTGGAGCGTTCTGGGAGACATCCTGGTGATGTATGTCCTGCCGATGGTGCTGATGATCGGACTGTTCCTGCTGGTGATGCGGATCGCGTCCAAAAACGGCGGGGGCATCGGCGGCATCGGCAACGTGGGCAAATCCAACGCCAAGGTGTATATGGAAAAGCAGACCGGCGTCACCTTCAAGGACGTGGCCGGTCAGGATGAGGCCAAGGAGTCCCTGGAGGAGATCATCGACTTCCTCCACAACCCCGGCAAATACACCGCCATCGGCGCGAAGCTCCCCAAGGGCGCGCTGCTGGTAGGCTCCCCCGGCACCGGCAAAACGCTGCTGGCCAAGGCCGTGGCCGGCGAGGCCAACGTGCCGTTCTTCTCCATCTCCGGCTCGGAGTTTGTGGAGATGTTCGTGGGCATGGGCGCGTCCAAAGTCCGTGATTTGTTCAAGCAGGCCAAGGAAAAGGCCCCCTGCATCGTGTTCATCGACGAGATAGACGCCATCGGCCAGAAGCGCAACAGCGGCCAGCTGGGCGGCAACGACGAGCGTGAGCAGACCCTGAACCAGCTGCTCACCGAGATGGACGGCTTCGAGGGCAACAGCGGCGTCATCATCCTCGCGGCCACCAACCGTCCGGATTCCCTTGACCCGGCTCTGACCCGCCCCGGCCGCTTTGACCGCCGTGTTCCTGTGGAGCTGCCCGACCTCAAGGGCCGCGAAGAGATCCTGAAGGTCCACGCCAGGAAAGTCGCTCTTGCCCCCGGCATCGACTTCAACACCGTGGCCCGGATGGCCTCCGGTGCCTCCGGCGCAGAGCTGGCCAACATCGTCAACGAAGCCGCTCTGCGGGCCGTGCGCGCCGGCCGCAAGAGCGTGACCGAGGCCGACCTCGAGGAGAGCATCGAGGTGGTCATTGCAGGCTACCAGAAGAAGAACTCCATCCTCACCGACAAGGAAAAGTGCATCGTAGCCTACCATGAGATCGGTCACGCTCTGGTCGCCGCCAAGCAGACCCACTCCGCCCCCGTGCAGAAGATCACCATCATCCCCCGCACCTCGGGTGCTCTGGGTTACACCATGCAGGTGGACGAGGGC
>ENA-ORSJ01002292-ORSJ01002292.1-human-gut-metagenome-genome-assembly--contig:-NODE-2292-length-13070-cov-3.013139_pt1 | contig 13070 bp, 10 predicted proteins | sample MGYA00242191_ERZ509158 | MGnify/ENA primary metagenome ERZ509158 (study PRJEB26280, sample SAMEA2338623) | human gut metagenome | biome: human gut; feature: human-associated habitat; material: faeces... | reverse complement strand
AGTAGCGCGAACCTCCGCTTCCCGGCTCCTTGTGCCACAAACATGGAAAGCCCTGGATGAACGGAGCAAGTGGAAACCGGCACTCGAGACAGATGCAGGAGCTTTTTTTGCGCACCATATCCTCCAGGCCGGGCATAGCGGATATCCTCTTTGCCTGCATGAGCCTTCTCTTCAGCCTTGCTGCCCTGAAGGGCACGCTGCAGCTCTCGCCCCTGGGAGCTGGCATAGACAGTGATCTGCAAAACTACGCCCAGATTCTCGAAGCTGTCAGGTATCCGGCTGCCTTTGCTGTCGACCCCATCGCACGGCTCTTTGTCCACGATCCCGGTGTCCCCAATCTTCTGACAGACATCGCAGGCCTTTTTTCATCCAGTGAGAATGCTGCGGTGGCCATCCTGAAGGCAGGATCCATTGCCATTTGGCTGCAGCTGTTAAGCTGGTATGGCCTGGGGAGATTTTTGTGGGGCAGAGCCTCATTGGCTACACTGCTGAGCCTTGCCTGCAGCATTACCTTTTACTGGGCCTATGGCACGTACTGGGGAGCTACCCAGGCAGAGCCGGTCCCGCGCGTGTTCTTCAATTCCTGCCTTGCGCTCTTCATAGGTCTGGCTCTGCCAGCCCTGCAAAGCTATGGCACAAGGCTTCTTTTGGCAGCACTGCTTGGGGCAAGCATCTTTGTCCATTCCGTGAGTGCCCTGATGGCAGGAGCCATGTTTTTGACATCCTTCCTGCTTTTGCCCTGCCAAGGCGAAGGCTCGCGCTTCAGTCTTGCAAGGCATGTGCTCCAGACACTTGGTTGTGCGCTGCTTTATCTTGTTCCTGTTGTCTGTTTTCTCTTCTGGCGCGTGCCTGTAGCCCAACCCTCTGGCTCGGATCTGGCGCTTCTCGAGCAGGTCAGAGCCCTGCGTTTTGCCAACAACTGGCAGGATGTGTGGGGAAGCCTCTTTGCAGTCCTTGCACAGTATACGTACAAAATTCCCCTTTTGTCCGTGGGAGTACTTCTCCTTGTCTTTTTGCATTGCAAAAGAGATTTGTTGCCCCGCAGGGTACAGGCTCTTCCAAAACTTCTGCTTGCGCTGATCGCCGGTGTCGCAGCAGGCTGTCTTGCCTGTTTTGTGGAGATGCAGCTTGCTTTTGCCCTGGGGCGTCAGCCAATGAGCCAGGAGATGCTGCGGGGCACGCGCTTTCTCATTCCCCTGTGCCTTTTGAGCATAACCTGCCTTGTGGGGATTGGCTGGCGCAAGCTTCCTCACCTTGTCGCTGCCTGCGCTGTCGTTGCCGGTACCTTGGCGCTGTTCTTGCTCTCTCAGGACAGGCAGGTCATGGCTGCCCGTTATTATCTTTCCTCGGTCTGCCATCTGGAAGTGGAAGACAGTGCCTTGCGGGAACAGGAAAGAAACAGGCTTGAAGTAGAGGCCATGCAGGCCATAGATCGTCTTGTCCCGCAAAGCGAGAGCATTTTTGCCCCGGACGATACAATGGCAGTGCGCTATATTGCCAGACATCCCCTGCAGGCAGTGCACAAGGATGGCAATATCATCTACTATGCGCGCGACATTGCACAGGCGAGAATCTGGCTGCGTGAACAGAAAATGCTTGCCGCAAGGCCGGACAGTATTATCTCTGTCTGGCTTGAATCAGATGCCAAATGGCTTTTGGTGCGCAAAACAGGCCGCTACTGGTCCGCGCTGGCCCAAAATCAAACGTTTGGTGTTGTGTTCGACAACGCGGACTGGCAGCTTTTGGGCAGGCCCTGAGTCGTGAATATGTGCGATTCTGCCGCCCTGGAGATCCCCAATGGATACAATAGCCGTCCTTATCCCCTGCTATAACGAGGCCCTGACCATAGCCAAGGTCGTCAGGGACTACCAGCAATGTCTGCCCGAAGCCACAATCTACGTGTACGACAACAATTCCAGCGACGACACTGCGAGACTGGCTGCCGAAGCAGGCGCCATTGTTCGCAAGGAACCTCGGCAGGGCAAGGGCAATGTCGTGCGCTCCATGCTGCGGGACATTGATGCACGCTGCTATCTGATGGTCGATGGTGACGACACCTATCCTGCGGAAAGCGCCAGAGAATTGTGCGAGCCCATTCTGAAGGGTGAGTGCGATATGGTTATCGGGGACAGGCTGTCCTCGACCTATTTTACCGAAAACAAGAGGCCATTCCACAATTCCGGCAATGTCCTGGTTCGCCGCTTCATCCGCTCCCTGTGGAGTAGGCAGGGAGGAAGGGAGATCAACGATGTCATGACCGGCATGCGGGCCTTGTCGCCACTTTTTGCAAAGGCCTTTCCCGTCATGAGCCCCGGTTTCGAGCTTGAGACCGAGCTGACCATCTTCGCCCTCGAAAACAGCTTCAGGATACAGTCCGTTCCCGTTCAGTACCGCGATCGCCCCGAAGGCAGTACCTCCAAGCTCAGCACCTATAGCGATGGCTTCAAGGTCCTCAAGACCATCTTCAGGATGTACCGGGATTACCGCCCCTTCAGAGTATTTGGCCTTGCGGCTTGTCTGTTGGCCCTGTTTTCTCTTGTGCTCTTCGTTCCGGTTTTGGGAGAATACCTTGCGACCGGGCTTGTCCCAAGACTGCCCACCCTGGTGGTTTCGGGCCTGAGCATGAGTGTCGCCATGCTGAGCTTTTGTGCGGGGCTCATCATGGAACGCATCTACCTTGGTCAGCGCCAGAATCTCGAAATTCAGCTGAACACCCTCCACATGGCACTCAAGAAGGAAAATTTTGAGGGGGGAAGTATTTGCTTTTTCAGTAACTTGCGATAGATCTGCTTCGGATAGGGATTTGTCTTCTCGTTAGTGTCTCGCAATACAAGGATGTATTGTGTAGTCAATCATGTTTTCTAAGCAAAAAAGACTGGTGTTAACAATTATGGAAAATTGGGAAATAAATGGAAATCTTGCTGATGAACAGTATGGAATGCAAAATTATCAAGTTTTTGAAAAAGTTATATGTGATACAAAAAATTATTTTAATGCAGTATTTGACGTTGAATGTCTGAATAAAGTGCCGTTTTATGTAGACAATAATATTTTTAATCCTAAAGCTCCTATATCAACTTCTGTATTGAAAAAAATTTGTAATAATTACTCTTAGAATAGATTGTAATGCTTGTGAAGCACAAATTTCCTACCAGTTTGCACATGAGTTGACTCATGTTGTATTTTGGGTATATTGGGGTTTCAACAAAAAACATGCAACAGATATAGAAGAGGCAATTTGCACAGCAGCATCGTTGATTGTTATAAAAAATATGTATCCAGATTATTTTGATAAATATGTGCGATACACAGCATCTTTAGATAACATTGGATATCGAAATGGAGTGCCTCTTGCAAAGAAAATTTGCTATGATATGGAAAAGATTAAATATATGATAAAGAATTTTCCCAGGGAATTGTTATATGAAGCTCACAGCTGATAGCGCTTACTTGGACTATCAGTGCAGTGTATTGTTGCAATAGAAGTGAGAACCTCTCTAAGTGCATCAGAGCCTCTATCAACGGTCATCTACCACTCTCCAGGCTTTCAGATCGAAAAGGACTGGTGCCTTGCCCATAGGGACAAGGCCCAGAATTGTTCCGAATCTTTCCTTGAAGGCTTCGTCAAAATGCCAGAGCAAAAGGTAGTCCACATCATACGTGTGGACCAGCTCCCGGAAATTGTCCGGAAAATCTCCCAGACTCAGCCTGACCATGCGCGTGGTATGGGGACTGAAGCTTGCGCTGCTTTCGACATATGCCTCCCGCAAATCGGGCATGACATAGAGCTGGCAGGCATTGTTCAGCTCGTAGTTCGGATTACCTGTGACTATCAGGTAGGATGAGCCTGAAGGAACATGTTTCTGCAGGAAGGTGGCAGCCTCGCGCATGTCGGCAATGGGTTCGGGCAGGCCGTGGGGCCGCATAAAGGCAAAGATGAGTGCGTGAACGACCATGAGTGCCAGGCAAACCTGCAGGAATCTTTTCAGGAGACGTTTGCCATGAAGGGAGGCTGCCTGCAAAAAGAGAATGCAGGAAACAAGCAGCGCAGGTCCCAGAACAACGGCCACATAGCGCTCAAAGCTCGCGGCATAGGCCTGTTCCTCGGCTGTCATGTAGAAGAGAAGCACGTAGCCGTGCAAAAGCAGCCAGACAATCCAGGTCACAAGGAAGTAGGCCGGAAGAAGAAGGTAGCCGGGCCTTGGGCGAACGTACTTGCCTGCATACCAGAGCATGGCACCCATGCCCAGGAAGAAGGCAAAATTGGTACTGACGTACTTGCCGTACCAGATGCAGGGTATGGAAAAGAGCGTTTTGACGAAGAAGGCGTTGAGGTAGCTTTTCGCCACAACTGACAGGGCGGCGATGGATGGATTGGCAATGCCGGCAAAATGGGACTGCATGTCGCCAAGCACAATGCATTTGACGTACATCTGCCAGCCAAACCAGACAAGCACACAGGGAAGAAAGAGCATGAGCCCCATCTTCAGGGCAGGGAAAAATCCGCGTTTGATGATACCCCAAAGGTCCGTGTCCCTGTCGTTGCTTCCTGTATTGTTGCTTCCTGTATTGACGAGCTGAACAAGGGCAATCGATCCTATGGCAAAGCCTGCCAGGACAAAGCCTGTCGGCTTGCAGAGTGTGAGCAAAAGCAGGCTTCCTCCCCAGAGCCAAAGCCTTTTTTTCATATCTGTGAAATAGAAGACCGCCATCAGAACAGGAGAGACGTAGAAGGCCAGCTGCAGGGCTTCGCCATAGGCAAAGAGGTAGGAGTCCTGCCAGACACGTGCTCCTAGGGAGCGTAGTATGACAAAGCTTCCCAGGACAAGGCAGCATTGTTCCAGACGGCCCCTTATGCGTGGCAGGCCAGCGTGCAGTACGACACCGCAGACAGAGAGCACAACCGCTGCCTCGGCAACAGCGATCCGGGATTCACTGAAATGTCCCAAAGGCTGGAACATGGCCTGCAGGATGGTGATGCCCGGAGGATACATCAACACCGAATCCTTTCTTGGCAGAACAGAATTCCAGTCCCAGAGTCCGTTTTCCAGAACCAGATGCTTCACAAGGCCAGCCCAGTAAAACTCATCCCAGTAGACAACGCGGGCGTTGGCGTAGTGCCAGACGAAGAACCCAAGCAGAAGCCCAAAAATCAGGATGGGCTTTGCAATTCCCGCAAGCTTCGCCCTCTCTGTTCGCAAAAGGCTGATGAGAGTGTAGCAGCCCAAAAGCAGCGACAAGGCCAGCCAAATCACCTTGCCCTGGGCGTACAGGTGTGCAAAGGCAAAGACCAGCTGGAAAAGAGCCGTGCACGTGATGGCCAGAAAGGGCGCAGTCAGGGGCGGGACGAGGCGCCATGCCCCAAAGAGGCTCAAGGCACACAAGCCTGCAATTTGCAAAAGAACGTCCATTCCTTCTCCTCATCTGTGCAACAAAACCCAGTCGCTGTTTTCGAACACTGGTACAAGGCTGATTTCTGGCCCCCTCTGGGCAAGAGTGTGCTTGTGCACCAGCATCCACTTTGTGTTTGTGCTCTCCCAGATGGAGAAAAGGCTGTCGTTTCTCGCAAGGGCCTCCTGTTCCCGCAGCCACTGCCAGGCAAGCGCGTAGTCCCTGGCATAGTAGAGGATGATTCCGTCCTTGTGGACAGGATGCAGGGGGTGACGAGCCACATAGCGGACAGAAAGGGTGTTGTCCGGCGAGAAGATTGGCTCGCTCTTGGGAACAAGGCGCTTGATCGCCAAAAGCGCATCCAGCTCGGTTGTGTTATCCCTGCGCATATGCTCGGCAGCGCCCTCGGCTGGAAGATGCAGTGTCTGGCAGACGTAGTATCGTGCTGCCAGCACCATCTTGTCCGGGGAAACACAGAGGAGCACAAGTGCTGTGGCAAGAGTCAGCGAGATGCAGGACCAGCGGGGAAGCCTGCGCCAGAAAAGAAAGAGTGCGCAGGTTATTGCAACAAGGCAGACTGGTATGATGAACCGTGTGCCTCGCAGGATTTCCCTGCCCATGGACATGCGTCCCATGCGAGGGGAAAGGTACATCTCGAATGCGCAGACAAGGCAGACTGCCACAACACCTGCCAGCATGAGGGGCAGGACAGTTGCCAGTGGCCGGCAGCTTTCGGGAAGCTCCCTTCTTTTGAGGAACAAAAGAACCATAGCCGCCAGGGCCAGGGGAATAAGCGGCGTTTTGGTGGAAAAGAGCAGGATGTGCTCTGTGAGGCTTCCCCAGACATTGCCCCAATCGGCCGCAAAGCGCGTGGCAAAGATGGTGCGCACAAGGTTGTAGCAACCGGGAAAAGGAGCTTCCAGGGTTACGCGCATGCCAAGAAAAGCCAGTATGGGCAGAGCCAAAAGCAGCACGCACAAGGCTGTCGAGGCAAGGTGGCGCAGGACATTGTTCTTCCATCCGCCGACAGGAAGCAGGAAAAAGAGTGTCAGGAAAATGCCCCCGCACATGAAGGCACTCACGGAATGGATAAAGACGCCAAGGCCTGTGAGAAAGCAGCAAAGATACCTTGGCATACTTCTCTCAAGGCCCCTGCAACACAAAAGCAGCAAAAAGGGCCACAGGGCATTGAAGAAAATGCGGGGGATGCCCTCCTCGTGGGTGGCTCCCCAGTAGGTCCCGAAGCACCAGTACCAGGTGATGCTTGAGAGCAGGGCCATGATCACGGCAAGAGAAGCCTGCCCGAAAAGGATTTTTCCACAAACGTACCAGCAAAAAAGCTGTGCGAAGATGGCAAGTCCTCCGGCAAGGACAAGGGATATGGCCGTGGTGTCTTTAGGGAAAAGGCCTGCCAGGATGGTGAGCAGATTGGGAAGACCCGGATCGTGGGGAAGATAGTGGACCAGGGGATCTGACGCGAAGGGGGCCGGATTGCGGCTCACCTCAAGGACCTGGGCGTAGTTTTGCAAATCCGTGTTGATGCCGCAGCCCATGGGGCACAAAAGCAGTATACCCTGAACAGCGGCATAGGAGAAAAGAGCGCAGGCGAGGGCGACAAAAAAATCCGTGCCTGTGAAATGCCATTTTGTTGCAAGCAAGCGAGCCAAGGTAGTGTTCTCCCACAAACGGTCTGTCACCGCTCCAAAAACCGCCTTTTGCAAAACCGGCGGGCTGGCAGTTTCTTGCACGGCAAGGCCTTTCTTGGCAAGAGGGGGACGGTTTTGAACCTTAAAAAGACTGGACGATATCCGGCAATTGGGGATAGAAACCTGAGACCTGTCCGGTTGAGACGGTCTCGCATCGTCTGTTTTGCGGACATTTGGGAGTTTCCGGGCAGGATGGCTTTTATTGGGTGGGGCAAGGAGGAACTCTTTCTGATGAGTCTCGACACAGGGAAACGCTACATTGTCATAGGCGCAGGCCCGGCAGGCCTGACGGCTGCCAAGAGCCTGCTCGCACTGGGCTGCACAAACGTTCTTGTCATAGAGCAGGAAAATGTGGCTGGAGGAATTTCCAAGACAGTTCGCCACAATGGCAATCGCATAGACCTTGGCGGCCACAGGTTCTTCTCCAAATCCGACGAGGTCATGCAGTGGTGGCAGTCCGTTTTGCCCATGGAAAGCGCTGAAATAGGACAGGACGAAGAGACCTTTCTTGTGCGCCACAGACTCTCGCGCATCTTGTACGAGCGGAAGTTCTTTGCCTATCCCGTGACCTTGAGCATGGACACTCTTGCGAAGCTTGGCTTTGTGCGCCTTGTGAAGATTGCCATATCCTACGCGCTGGCCCGTCTGCATCCTGTTCGCCCCGAAAAGAGCCTTGAGGACTTTTTCGTGAACCGCTTTGGCCGGGAGCTGTATCAGACCTTTTTCCGTGACTACACGCAAAAGGTGTGGGGCCTTCCCTGCAGCGAGCTTTCCGCAGACTGGGGTGCGCAACGAGTCAAGGGGCTCTCCGTCACGGCAGTTCTGGCCCATGCCATCAAAAGCATTGGCAAGAGCCTGCGCGGGAGGAGCAAATCCGGTATTGCGCAAAAGGATGTGGAGACAAGCCTCATCGAATACTTCCTCTATCCCAAGCACGGCCCGGGTTCCCTGTGGGAAACAGTGGCCCATGACGTTGAGCGCATGGGAGGCACAATACTCTACAAGACCAAAGTGACGGGGTTGGAATATGCGGACCGCATCACAGGCGTTGCCGTTACTCCCACTGCAGGCGGGAAGAGCGCAGAAGAAACAGTGTATCCCGCGGATGTGGTCATCTCGTCCATGCCTTTGCAGGAACTTGTGGCCGATGTGCGGGGCAGCGTGCCGAAAGACGTCCTTCATGTGGCAAGGGGCCTTGCCTATCGCGATTTCATGACCGTGGGTCTTGTCCTGCGCACAAGCGAGCGTCTGGCAGACCTCAAGGACAACTGGATCTATGTGCAGGAGCCTGATGTGCACATGGGCCGCATACAGATCTTCAACAACTGGAGCCCCTATCTCGCAAAGGACAGGCAGACGCTTTTGCTTGGTCTGGAATACTTTTGCAGCGAAGGAGACCGTTTCTGGACCATGGATGACAGGGACTTCATTGCCATGGCCGCAGGGGAGCTTGAAAAGATCGGTCTTGCCAGGAAGGAAGACGTTCTTGAGGCCTTTGTGGTGCGCGTGCCCAAGGCTTATCCTGCCTACTTTGGCAGCTACGAGAATATTGGCGTTTTGCAAAAGTGGCTGAACAGCGTGCGAAACCTCTATCCCGTGGGCAGAAACGGCATGCACAGGTACAACAATATGGATCACTCCATGCTTTCCGCACTGCGCACAGTGGACTGTCTTGCCGGCAAGGGTGTTGCCAAGAATGATGTCTGGCAGGTCAATGCGGAAAAGGAGTACCACGAGGAGAAGGGGTAGGGCTGACGGTCAGTACCTCTTTGGTGCAAACCCCGCTTTGGTCAGGGATTGTAGCGTCCAAGGGCATTTCTGAGCAGGATATTCAAAAGCTCTGCATTGCCCTTGAAGAAGCTGATCTTTGTCGGAACTTTTCCTGCCTTTGGGTAGGCTCTGGTGACAGGGATTTCGCACGCCCTGTATCCGAGCTGTGTGGCGCGCACCGAAAGATAGGCCAGCAATTCGTACGTTGCGAAAACGTCTCTTAAGGGGCGTACGCGCTCGTCAGAAAGATACTCTGCCGAATAGCCCCTGAAGGCGTTCGTTGTATCGGTAAAGCGCTGCCTAGCGGTCAGGGAAATGACGGGTGCGTGGATGAGGCGGACAGCTATGGTGCGGACAAGGGGTGTATTGATGGCCCTGCCTCCGGCAACAAAGCGGGAGCCCTGCACGAAGGCATAGCCCTCCTGCAGCTTTTCTATGAATCTTGGCACATCCTCGATGCTGTCCTTGTTGTTGCCGTCTACGGTTATGATGCCCTTGTAGCCTCTTTTCAGGGCCCACCAAATTCCCATGCGAAGCTGGGCTCCCTGCTTTCCTGAATCCCTTTTGACCAAAAGGGTGTTTACGCCAAGCCTTTGCAGGGTAGTGGCGTCTGTGCTTCCGTCCGTGGTGCCCCCATCGCAAAGAACAATGTCGGCACGCTCTGCAACATGGTGTTCACGGGCCCTTTCAAGCTCCTTGATGATGCGCTCGCCCTCGTTGATGACAGGGATGAGTACGACATACTCACTTGTCTTTTCCCCGTACTCCTCGCACTCGAATCTTGGCACGCCCTTTTGCCGCTCATAAACAACCATTCCTGCCTCTCCCTTCACAGTTTCCGACCTACAGATAGTTCGAGCGCACAAGCTTTACAGCCTGCACAATGGCCCTTTCAATCAGGGTGCCTCTGTCTGCACCATCCTTTTTGGGTATCAGCATTTCGATGGTGACAATGTCTGTTGTTTGTCCCATGACCTTTTTGAAAGCCTCTCCAATTTGCGCGTGGCTGACTCCGCTCTCTCCAAGGGGAGCAAGTTGTGGTTCGCTTATATGGACATGCCCAATCCAGTCCCTGACTTGTTCGATGGTCTCGGGGGACTCGTTGTTCATGAACATGGCCCCGGTATCCAGCTGCATACGGATGCCAGGATGATCGAGTTTTACGACAAAGTCGCAGGCATCCATGGTATTGGTCAGAAAATTTGCCCCGTATGCTTCGGGATTGGGCTCGAGGCAGACCACAACGCCCAACTTTTGTGCGATGTCCCCAAGACGCGTGAAGAACTCCAGCGCCATATCCAGCGTCTGTGCATCAGAAAGGCCCTTGCGATCGCGGTTTTTCGGGCTGCCGAATACAAGCCTTTTTGCCCCAAGGCCAGCTGCAATGCGGCAAATGTGAATGAGACGTTCAAGCATGCGCTCCTGAACTTCTTCGGTACCAAACACATTGAGCCCCTGGGTGCCAAAAAGAAGAGACTGAAAGCCTGCCAGGGCAAAGCCCCGCTCTTCCCAAGACTTTCGCACGGCAGCAATGTCCACATCAGACGCCTCATCCGGATTGGGGAAGTATTTTCCAGGCGCTATATCGATGTGATGGACATCAAGGGAAGCCAGTATTTTGGCAACCAGGGCATCGTCTGTCGTATCCCAGGCGATATTGGAGATGGAGATCTGTGTCATGGAGCCCCCTATGCCTGCTTCATGCGCTTCGGTTCTGTCAGGGCGTATTCCCTGATTGCGGCAAGGGATGCTTCTGCGGAATACTGATAGTCCTTCCTGCCCCAGATGTCGGCATGCAGGGAACGAAAATCGTAGCGTATGGCAGGACGGGGCAATGTGTTTTCAAAATCCAGTCCAAAGGCCTCTTTTGCCACTCGTGCAACGTCCAGGGGCTCCGCTGTCAGGTGGACAAGCTTGAGGCCGTGCTCAAGGCATTTTGAGATATCGTTCCACAAGTGGACCATGGGGTAGAACTGAAAGACATCCTGCGCGTTGATGTTGTGCAAGTTGTTGTCGTTCAGGAAATCAAAGACAATGTTTTTCTTGAGTCCCGGTCCCACAAGCCCCGGCAGTCTGACAATGAGGGCATTGGCAAAATACTCTTGAACAAACTGTTCTAGACGCCACCTGTTGTAGCCATAGGGATGCAGTCCCTCTGTTTCCACAGCATTGCTTTCGTCAACAGAGACAGGCTTTCCAAAGACATCGACTGTGCTTATCAGCACGAACATCTCCGTCTTAATGGATTCAAGACACGAGATCAGGCTGTCGATGCTTTTGGCATCCGCCAGTGGCTCCTTGTTTGCCAGCCATTTCTGGCCCGGAGCACCTGCGCAGACAACGAGCTCAAAGCTCTGCCCGACAATGTCCTGTATGTTGTTTGACCTGTAGAGATGCTCGAAGCTTGCTGCGTGCAGCAGCGTCTGACCAACAAAGCCGCTATAGCCAATCAATGCTGTTTTCATGTCCTCTCCTTCGGAGAACGTTAGCGTGTGGTGGAAGCCATCAATGCAATTCCAGCTGCAATTCTATCGATCCCGTCCGGTCTGTACCAGATTGACCTCGGAACTGTCGCTTTCCTCAAGGACGTTGATCCTGTCCTGATTGATCATGGTGAGGGAATTGCGTTCAAAGACAATGGCGTATTTTTCCCGATCGCGTATCTCTGTGAGAATTCTGCCTACATACTCGCTTAAGAACATCAGGATGACGAACTGCAAAAGGGAGAAGAATGAAACTATCAGCACAGTGGAGGCCCAGCCTACAGCTACGTCATCCTTGAAAAGGCGCACGAGAAGCGCAAAGAGGGAAACAAGGCAGGCTACAGTGGAGCCGGCAAGGCCGAGGAGCGATACAAGACGCAAGGGGGCCACGGAATTGAAGACCATGAGGCGCATGGTTTCCCTTAAGGCCGAATAGAGCGATTTTGCAGCAGGCTTTCCATGCATTTCGCCTGTCCCAAGCAGTGCATAGGGCATAGCCTTGCATGCGTAGCCACTGTTCTGGATCTGCATCGCAAGCTGTTGATAGTGCCGTCCTGTCTCCATCACCGCATTGGCAGCCCGTCTGGAAAGGCAGCGGAAATGGGTGGCATTGTGCGGCAGCCTGTAGTCGATGCAGTGCAAAAGCCAGGATGCAAGCGGGCGCACGGCCCGATACAGGAACGTGCTTGGAACATGCGCTGTTCCGACAACGACGTCGTTTCCGTTCTTGCACAGTTCCACTGCAGTGCCAACTGATTCCAATGGATCGCAGTCCAGGCGCATCAGGACAATGAAATCTCCGATGGCGTTTTCCAGTCCGGCAGCAAAGGCGACATCGTCGTGAACATTGTCTGAAAGCTGAAGATAGCGGATGGAGGGAACCTTGCGAAGCATGGCATCAAGGGACTTCGCACAGGAGGACTGCGCGTCCTTCTTTGCCATGACAAGCACTTCGTAGTCGCTGTAGCGCTCCCCAAGGTAGGAGCACAATGCTGGCAGTTTGCAAAGAGCCTCTGTCCTTGCGGCATCTACCACAGTGATGACAGTAACAAAGGACTGGCTTTTGTACTGCTTGTTCATCATTCACCCGATTTCAATTTTGTTGTTTGGTTGCTACAATTCCCCCATCGAATGCAGGGCGAAGCAGGGGGCCACTGAATACGAGAGAGCTTTTTTCGCAAGGGAGGGCAGCCATGAGCAGCCTGTTTGATACGCCCATCAGAATGGCTCATGAAATGCGGCAGCGCTATTTTTCCGATGACTGTTCCCCGATGTCGGCTTTTGCCGGAATTTTCAGGGATTACCATATTGAACTTCAATATGAAAGCCATGGCGATAGTCTTCGAAGGGAAGGCGAAACCTATATCATCACTCTGCCGCGCAATACGCCTCCCGAAAGGGATGTATACACCATTACCCATGAGATCGGTCATATTGTGCTTGGGCACACGCTTGATGCGGCTGGAATGCTCGTCCGAAGTCGGGACTTGCCCCCAGAGGAAAGGCAGGCAAATGTTTTTGCTGCTGAACTCCTCATGCCCAGGGAACAGTTTCGTAAAGTTTGCAGCGACTATGGCAACAACGTGTACGAAGTTGCCTTTCACTTCGGTGTTTCTCCTGCCGCAGCTGGTGTGAGAATGTCTATTCTTCGCATTGCATAACATAAACCTGAGTTCCCGGGATGTTTTTACTACCACGGGTCTAATTCAGCTGAGGATCT
>ENA-ORSJ01002290-ORSJ01002290.1-human-gut-metagenome-genome-assembly--contig:-NODE-2290-length-13086-cov-2.849820_pt1 | contig 13086 bp, 10 predicted proteins | sample MGYA00242191_ERZ509158 | MGnify/ENA primary metagenome ERZ509158 (study PRJEB26280, sample SAMEA2338623) | human gut metagenome | biome: human gut; feature: human-associated habitat; material: faeces... | reverse complement strand
GACGGCGTGCACTCTTTCTAATCCAAGTAGGATGGAAATAAGCACTCTCCAAAACGACATTCCTTGTTGTTTCGTAAGTACCACTACCCTTACCACCGAATACTCCTGCTATGCACATTGCATCTTCTGCATTGCATATGGCCAAATCATGCTCTCCAAGCTTGTGTTCAATCCCGTCCAATGTTACAAACGGAGTACCTTCCGGCATGGTCTTTACCACGATACGATGTCCTGTAACCATATCCGCATCGAAACAGTGCAATGGTTGACCATATGCCATCATGATATAATTTGTTATATCAACAATGTTGTTTATCGGCCGCAAACCGATAACACGCAATTTTTCCTGCAACCATTCAGGACTTTCCTTTACCTCGCATCCTGTAATACTTACGCATGCGTAACGCTTGCATGCATCATGGTTTTCAACCGTAACATCTATCGGCATATCATTATTATCGACGCTGAAAGAATTACAATCAGGACGATGCAATGATGTTTCATACCCGTTGCGCAAAAGCCAGGCATATAAATCCCGTGCTACCCCCCAATGGGAGAGCGCATCTGCACGATTGGCCGTTATGTCTATCTCTATTAACCAATCACTTTCCAAATGGTAATATTCTGCCGCCGGCAAACCTATTTGCGCATCATCCGGAAGTACAATAATACCGGCATGGTCATTACCCACACCAATTTCATCTTCGGCACATATCATACCGAAACTTTCCACGCCACGCAGTTTTGACTTCTTTATAACAAATTCCTTATCCCCGTCATAAAGGACGCAGCCCAAATCGGCTACTATCACTTTTTGCCCGGCCTTGACATTAGGAGCTCCACAAACTATTTGTGACGGAGTATCCTTGCCTAAATCTACGGTAGTAACATGCAAATGATCCGAATTCGGATGAGGCTCACAGGTTAAAACTTTTCCAACATACAGACCTTTCAATCCTCCTTTTATACTCTGCACCTCTTCCAATGCGTCAACTTCAAGGCCTATGGATGTTAAAGCGTCGCAAACCTCTTGTGGCGTAAGGTTAAAATCTACATATTCCTTAAGCCATTTATAAGATATATTCATCGCAATTTATTTTATAATGCTGTTCTTTTTAACCGACCGCAAAAGTACTAATTTTTAGTCATTCACACAAAAGTTTATGACAAAAAACCACAAGTTACAGTATTGTACAAAGATTAACGCATAAAGTTACAGTATCACAAATAGCGCAACTGACAGTATTTGTAATTGTTAAATATATTCCTACAATAGTAGTCTTATTCTGTTAGTCTGACGATTCTCGCCCCTGTCATTGTGCGTTGTTTCTGCAAATATGCATATAATGTCATTGTTTCTTCAACTACTTTATGTCTCAAGCTCGACGCATTTATAAGATGGAGTCCGTCTTTATGCCATACAGCAAAACCGATATGCTGAATGTCTAATCCCTTTAACGATGTGGTCAAAGCAATGATATCCCCGTCTTTTACGGTTTTACGAAGGAGAGCCGTATTGGTTATTCCACCTTTCGGAATATACCTATATGACTTCTTGTTAATTAAATTCTCCATTTTTGCGATCTCGGGCAAATATCCGGGATTTTCCTTCAACATCTTATACTTTCCAGGGTTGGATGACATGTAATATACATTGACATCCTGAACTGAAGAAAAAGGAGGGTCTGGACTTTGTATCTCGGCACATATGCCTTTCGATGTGTTGTCTTCTATCCACTCCGTAAAATAATGCAACCTTCTCGTATAATGCGGCATTTCTCCACCACGATAACGTATTTTACACAAATTATCGCAAAACGCCTTAAACGTAAACTTCCCTTGCTTCACACATAAATTCAATGCCACAACATTCTCAACGAATGTCGTACAGTCAAGTTGCCGTAAATTAACGACCAGCTTCTCTGTCTTATTTACCTCCAACGTATGTGCCACATATGGAATACCCAACAACTTCCGTGCAAAGAAAATAATAAAGTTGGTATTGCCGTTTTGCCGGCGCGCATCGGTAAGCAGGTTTATTACACGCAAACTGTCAGACTTCTCGTACTGTACGTCATAAGCATGACATAGACATGGCAGCAAAATCAACGCAATTATGAAACAGACTTTCTTCACAACAATAGTGATATCTTAAAATTTCCCCAATATTCTGTCGAGCACCCAATTTACAGGCGTCGCCGAAACACTTGTACATGAACATGCCCCAAAGCCCTGCAAATCTTCAATGACGGCTTTTATTATAGGCAATTGTACATAAGGAGGATTAGGCACTGTTATACTTGTTATACCTTCACTCGTCACTAACTGGATTGGGTCGTAATTATATACAGAGAAGCACAACATTCCCTTATCACCGATAACCTCGATTCTGTCCTCTTTGGCTGACTTATGCCCAACAAAGCACCACGAGCCGCTTCCGGGTAACCCACTCTCGAAACGAAAGCATGCACTAACACTATCTTCAGCCGAATACAATCCTGCACGATTGGCACACATACCTTCAGCCTCGGTTATAACGCCGAACAAATCCTGTAACAAATCCAACTGATGGGGAGCCAAATCATAAAAATACCCTCCGCCTGCAATGTCCGGCTGTAGACGCCACGGTAAAGAGCCTCCCGAGGAATAATCCAAATCACGCGGCGGACACGAGAACCGAATCTGAACATTCATAATGTCCCCTATACCACCTTGCCGTATTATTTCCTTCACTTTCCTAAAATAAGGTAGATACCTTCTGTAATAGGCAACAAAGCACGGAACTCCGGTCTGTTCACTTATGCGGTTGATTCTCGCACAATCGTCATAGCTCGCCGCCAAAGGCTTCTCTACATATACAGGCTTTCCTGCCCTCATTGCCATTATTGCAAACGTTGCATGGCTTGACGGCGGCGTAGCTATGTATATAGCATTGACATCCGGGTCGTCAATCAATTCTTGAGCATCGGTATACCATTTGCTTATATGATGCCGTTCGGCATAAGAGCGTGCCTTCTTTTCGCTACGGCTCATCACGGCAATCACTTCAGAACCTTCAACTTCATTGAATGCCGGACCGGATTTCTTTTCAGTCACCTCCCCACAACCAATGAATCCCCACTTCAACAATTTCATAAATGTGTTCGGATTTTATATTAAACGTCAATCATGCCGCGCCATCCATACGCCATGACAAGTATTAATGTTTTGCAAAGTTAGCATTTTTTATTGACATCATGGTACCATCTTACCAGGAATATTATTACTTTTGCATTATATTATAATAATATCAAGAAAAATGAACAATCTAAAACAAGCCGCGATAGACAAGAGCCGCAGTTATATTTCATGTCTTTCGGAGGCCCACAGAATGCTTTTCGACAACATCAGGCAGATTTTCAGCAAAACCTGGATATTTGTTCTTGTGCTTTCCATTTTATCTGCCACGTATTTCTCAATCCATATCCATACAATGCTGTACGGCACGAACACAGCCCTGACAACAGGGATATGCATAACGGCCGTGGCAACATTGAGTGCCCAAGTTGTTTACTTTGCACGGGTAATGTTCTTGATTAACGGCAGACCGATGATATGGAACATCAAAAGATGTACCAATATTACCGCTTGTTATATTGGCTTTTGCTTTATCCTCACCCTCATTTACGCCGCGATAACCTACGGAATCGTTCTGTCCAAGGGAAGTGTTACGCTTGCCGAACTATTGCCCGTGTTCTATATCTTCGGAGGCGTATCGTTTGTAATAATGCTCATCATGTTGCCTTTCATATACGTTGGGCTGAAATACATCATGGAGCCGGACAGTAAACTCTGGAAAATTATTACCAAGTCATATGTTACGGGCTTACGTTACTGGGGCTTCATATTCATAGCTTTATTACTTGCTACACTGTGTACTTCCATATGTGGCGCGTTGGTGTCCATCCCTACATTAATCGTTATGGCAGCCAACGCCCTTTCCGTATTTGGCGTCAACTATCTCGGCGACCCTACAGGATTACCGCCTTACTTTACGGTAATTCAATTTACTGTCGTTACATTTTCATCATTTATATGCTTGTATATCAATATTTTCGCAATATTCGTTTGCTATTTCCTTTATGGCAGCATTGAAACTAAGGAGAAGGAGAAAAAGGAATACGAAAAGAATAAAAACGTAAAAGAATGAAACCACAACGCATATTGTTTATCGACCGCGACGGAACGCTTGTAGAAGAGCCGCATGACGAACAGGTTGACTCGTTCGACAAACTTAAATTCACAAAAGGAGTTTTCAAGAATCTTGGATTCATACGTTCGAACCTTGACTTCCGTTTCGTTATGGTAAGCAATCAAGACGGTCTTGGAACCGAGTCTTTTCCAGAAGAAACATTCTGGCCGGTACACAACTTTATATTGCAGACTCTTGCCGGCGAAGGAATCACGTTCGACGACATACTGATAGACCGCCATTTCCCAGAGGACAACCATCCATGCAGAAAACCGGGAACAGGCATGCTAACCGAATATATCAATAACCCACAATACGACATTCCCGGCAGCTATGTCATAGGCGACCGTGACACTGACAGGCAACTTGCTGACAACCTGGGGTGTAAAGCCCTTATTTTAGGACAAGACAACAAGTCTTGGGATAAAGTTTCAGAAATACTTTTTGCCGGCGAACGCACGGCAGAGATAAGACGGACGACAAAAGAAACGGACATATACATATCCTTAAATATCGACGGAACGGGCAAAAGCGACATTTCCACCGGTATAGGATTCTTTGACCACATGCTGGAACAAATTAGCAGGCACGGGATGATGGACTTAACCGTTAATACAAACGGTGACCTGCATGTGGACGAGCACCACACTATAGAAGACACCGCCCTTGCATTGGGTGAATGCATATTGAAAGCATTAGGGAACAAACGTGGTATCGAACGCTATGGTTATTGCCTGCCTATGGACGACAGTCTTTGCCAAGTAGCCCTTGACTTCGGCGGAAGGCCATGGCTGGTATGGGAGGCGGAGTTCAAACGCGAGAGGATAGGAGAAATGCCTACTGAGATGTTCTATCATTTCTTCAAGAGCTTAAGCGACGCCGCACGGATGAACTTAAATATCAAGGCAGAAGGAGTCAATGAACACCACAAGATTGAAGGTATATTCAAAGCGCTGGCAAGAGCGCTGCGCATGGCCGTAAAGCGTGACATCTATCATTTTGAATTGCCGTCAACCAAAGGCCTGCTATAGCCCTTTGGACATCAGACAATATAACAGGTTAATAACAAAAAGGAGTGTCATAATGAAGAAATCAGCGCCCCAAAAGTTTTTTTGTCTAACTTTTGGGGCGCAATGTGCCGGACGTGACGACATTGTCAGGGGCGCACGTTTTGTTAATTTGCACCGCAAGGCATTGCCGCCGTTATGACAGATTGTAAACGTAAACGTGTGTTTGCACGTCATTTGTCTATACATGTTTTTCGGGTAAAAGTGATGAAATAGGTTGCAGGTGGTGGCGCCGGCAATGTTCAATGCTGCGTTTTACCGTCGACAAGTAGACGAAAGGTCGTGTTTTGTGTCATGATATGCCATGTTTTATTATGAAAAAGACCGTCTTTTCAGTACGATATGACGGCTTTTACGCACCGAAAAGACGGCCTTCGAGGGGCAAAAAGTCGGTATTTACGCTTTTTCCTTGCCGCATTTATTGCACATTTTTACTGTTAAAGTCATAACATATTGCCGTACAGAGAGTTGCGCTTGCACGCCGTAGAAAGGCATATTTGCGGCCAAACGCCTTTCCGACTGGAAATAACGCCGCACGGAACGTCAACACAAATCAGTTTGTAAGCTAACAGAGTATTTGCCTTACATAATGAAAATATACCAGCCTCTCAGCCTACGGCAAACACAAACACGACCAAATAATACAATTGTACCGCCAAGACATATACCGGCATGAACGGAGCGAACATGACAACCCCGGAATACAGGCTTCTGAATATATCGCCGACATGCGCCAGCCCGCCGCTTACCATGCCGTATATGATTGAAAGGACTGTTATAGAGAATGTTATTATAGGTACAAGCGCTGAACTGAACGCGCTCGGGAATAGCCCTCCTGACACTCCTAAAAGTACGGCATGCGGTACAAAGGCAAGCATAACAACAACAAAAACCATCACGCATGCCACGACAGCAACCGTATATACGGCATGCCGACAACGATAGGCCAACCGCTCTCCGCGCCAAAGCGAGCATAACGCATCCTTTAATCCGCTATGCGAATAAGTACCGTATGCCATGAAACCGAGCAACAGCCAAACGAGCAAAGGACACGACATATTATCCACAAAGCTCCCGAAGTACCACCTTACGCCCTCGCCACTCAATACAGACCTTAATTCGGCATACGGCCATACGGACGCAACTATCCAAGAAAAAAGCACCAACGCCGCCTGGAGCACGACCAAGACTATAACAGACCACGGTAAAACCTTACGCTTTAAGTTCATCCGAATACTATCAAAAAACATTCATGAACAAATCCATCATATCATCTTAATTCTCGTCAGGACGTAGATTGTCCGCATCTAACACGTGCAATTCAATGGCGCGTGTAACAAGACGTGTGGCATTCACTCCCACTCCGCCGTTTCCGTCGGGAAACAACTTACGTACAAGTTCGTTTTGACGTTTCTCAAGACTCTTAACCCCGAAAGGCATACCACGCAACCCCGTTATCTGCTCTTTTGTATATCCCAACGCCAGATGGCGTAAAAAACGTTCGTCGTATTCGTCAATTTCATAGTTGACCAATGCCTCTTGCCTCAAGATACGGCTATTGACGCTATGCTTGAAGCATTTAATTATTTTATCAAGTATAGGCTTATTGAACACGAGTTTGCGGCCTTCCATGACTTCGGATATATCACTTCTCGTCAACAACTCACCGGTTTTAAGAATTATGCCGTTGCACCCGGCGTCCAATGCATCAACCCATAATTTCTCATTCAATATTTCACCAGTAAATATCAGTACCTTTATTAACGGATACATCTCCTTAGTCTGGCGACATATCTCCACTCCTACAGTTGTCGAGCCTCCTAGGCCTAAATCCAACAACACAAGGTCAGGCTGCCGTTGCTTTATCAAACGCCAATATTCCACCTCGTTGGCTGCCGTGCCTATTACTTCGGCTTCAGGCACGTCATTTCTCAATATTCCCTCCGTACCCTTCAATTCCAAGGGGACATCCTCAACTATTATAACACTGAACTTATCCATAATCAAAATAATTTATATGCTTTATATAATCTCCGGAACATACCAAAGGCTGCCCCTGACACCATTTTCACTTATCTTATAAAATATATTTTCCGTCACCGGCAAGAGTCACCTTGACCGTAACAGCTCCATCATCATCCGCTACTACGTCTATTCCACAACCATGAAGATTTGTCTGTTCAGCGTTCTCACGAACGATCTGCCTGCATATCAGGAATGGTATATTAGCCGTAGAAGGCGTGAACAAATCTACATTTTGCCTATCCTCAATCTTCATGTTACGGCATACCAAATTAACAACAACATATCTTTCCATGACAAAATCTACCGAGACATCAGAAGCTTCATATCCACATTGTTTCTTCAAGATATCAAACAGGTATGTAAGTAAAGTCCTGTCGCCCAACACATTGCATTCCACTCCCAATATTCCCTCCATTGATACGGGCCTGCATTCGAACTTTACATTCTCTATCTGCCGCCTGATTTGTTCACATAGGATAGAATAAAGTTCCTTATAATACTTGGCCACTTCACATATTGCGTCAATGTTGCCCTCTGTGTCATCAACCAGCTGGCGTATACGCGAAGGGTAATACATCGTCTCATGCTTAAGCGTGCTTAAACTGTTATCAATGACATTGTTACTTATATATAATTTCTCGATTTCATATTTTATCCTGTGCAAATCGTCTTCGGCATATTCAATGTCGAGCGATTTCACCCTGTCTGTATCAATGGACCGCGCTAACGCAGCTTGTATCTTCAGTATTATTTTTTTCAATACGTCGGGATATTTTCTTACATCTACGTCATTTATTAAGCCTGCTTTTTCCTCATTACTTATATCGGAAAGCAATATCTTGTTGATGTTTTTTATATTCTCGACACAAAAACGGAAGTACAACACATAACGATAATACAAGAAATAATAAGCCGCAATTATCGCAACAAACAATATTATAAGTATGATAATCGCTATTGTCTTATTCGTCTTTGATTCCTGCATAGCTACGCAATAGTCAGACAAGCCATTGTCTGCCGAACGGGCTTTAAACAGTTGGGTATAAATCTTGTTGTTATACACATATAGTCCCCACTTATGTAAAGCAAGAGCTGCCACCGCGCTTTCGTTACGCATGTCCTGTATAACGTCATAATCGGTCTTGACGTTCTTATGGAACCATATAAGTTCAGCCGGAACTCCGTTAAAACTTTCATCCCCGGAAATATAATATTTCCCCTCGGGATACAAAAGTTTGTAATTCTTATTAAGATAATATATAACTGAATCGGCAAACTCAAGTGTCCGTAAATAAGTACCGCTCACATTGCTATAATATGCCGAGTCTGCATATATGTCGGCTGAATCCAGAAAACATGCACTCATTTCGGCTATCCTATCTGCCATATTGCCAACTGTGTTACGGGAAAAAGCATATTGCCCGTATAATACGGTACAAATTAACAATATAACATTCCTGATTACGCCGAACGGAAGACGAAAATAAAACCTGCTACCTTTACCCTTTTCACTTTCAGCAAATAATCCGCATACGCGGAATATATTGCTGATTTTTTTATATTTCTCGATAATACCTTTACAGTTCATCAGCCCGAAACCATGCCCGTTATAAATCTTATGTTCGAATATCCCTGACAATTCCTTTTCCGATAATCCTGTTCCTGTGTCACTTACAGATATCTCCACATAGTTTTCCGTCTTAACGGCATATACTTTAACCGCTCCTCCAACAGGAGTGAACTTACGGGCATTGTCAGCAAGAGTGTTCAACATGAAGAGTGTTAAGATTTTATCCGCTTTAACTACCGCGTCCAATGGAATGACCTCAAGACTGACACCCTTCAGCCTGAACGACATGCCGGATTTCGATAAAATATCGAACACCTCGTTTATGTTAAAACTTTCAATATGCAAGCTAAGCTGGCCCTGCTGTAGCTGAATCCAATATGTAAGAACGTCATTATATTCGTTGATTTTATCCGTCAGTTCAGCCATATACGCCTTACGTTCTTCATATATGCCCTTATTACCTGATTGCTCCTTTAATTTTCCTGCCTCATTGATTATTCTATCTATATACGGAATAACGTTATTTACGAGAAACACTTTTGCCTTGTTATCCAAAGCCCTTCTTTTGTCACGTTCAAGACTCAGCCTGCTCAAAGACAACTCTTCATTTATTGTCTCATACTTGTCATTAAGCTCATCCTCCCTTAGTTCTTCGTGTTCCTCCCACGTCCTCAATGGCACTAGCAATTTATCTATATACGCTTGGTTATTCTTCTTTTTTCCTAATTTGTCAAATACATAAAGAAGAGCTATAACGACGGCCATCAACAAAAGAATGACAATAATCAGTGCATTTAGTTGCACGGAAATACGGTTTAGTTGTTCTGCACGTGCCTCCAACTGCCGGTCCTGCCGCGTTTCTTCTTGAATGTCCAGATATTCATTGCGATTCAAATCGCTGTTATTTTTATCGTCCATGGCCGAATAGACCATGCTTAAACATTCCCTGATACTGGCCACAAGATCTGGAGCCTGCCCTACCGCAGGATTGCCATTCAGCGCATTCTCGAGACATATCAACGACGATGAATAATCTCCAATCGCCCAATAACAAAACGAAAGGGTACGATACGCGCCTACAATCTGGTAAACATCCCCATAATCGGAAAACAACCGCAACGCCTTTTGGGCCAAATAACCTGCCAAGAGACTGTCCGGCATGTTATCATCATTAATGTAAATAAACGCCGCACGGTTTTCCGCGATCAGCCGTCGGCGTGTTTTCCCTGAAAGTGATGTCTTTCAATATCCGTTACAGCAATACGACGGATCAGGGTGAGAAATCCTGGTCGCAGCGCCGGAAGCCCCCCTGCCAATAAGTATAGCCATAGTTTTTCGCCAATATATAACACTTGAACAAATACTCAAGTTCTTTTTGCGAAGTGGCAATATGTGATTTTTCGTCTATAATGCCACCACTTCCAACCTGGTATAAATAATTAAGGTATTGCGCCGTATCCTTCTGGATGTCGCCGGATGGGTCAATTTCTTTTAGAGACTCTTTAGTCTGGCGGGTAAGGCCGACATAATAATAATAGGTAGAGCAAATTATTGAATATTCAGTCCTGGCATAAATCAACCTGTCAAGCATGCGCTCCGGCAAGACAGATATTTCTTCGTCAATTCGCTTCAAGCGATTTGAGGCCCGTTCCTTGTATTCGTAAAAATCCTTGTTCCGTGACATACGTTGGCACAAGCGCATATATTGTATGTCCGCAACCAAGAGTTCTATTTGGTTGTCCGTTGATTCAACAACCAGACCAAGAAGGCTGTCGGCTTTTGCGTACTCCATTCTCGCCATGCTGACAAAAGCCAAGTTATTATACGCTTCCGCCTTTCCGGCTGGGTAACCGTCGCACATGGCCAATGCACTATCCGCATAAATCTTTACAGAATCAAGACTACGGTAATGATAAGCGTAAGACAAAGAATTAAGTACGTCAACTCTTCCGTCTTTTGAAGAAGTACAAGCTGACAAAAATAAAAGGCCCAATATGCCGACAAGCAATATTGAGCCTTTATAATAATATCTATTATCCGCGTGCCTTCGCAATGTAAGCCAAAGCCTCCTTGCACTTGTCGGTTATTGCCTGCCAGTTGCCTGCGGCTACAACATCCTTCGGGAAGAGCTTAGAGCCCATGCCCACGCAGAACACTCCGGCCTTGAACCATGATGTAAGGTTCTCCTCGTCTGGAGAAACGCCACCGGTCACCATCAGCTTAGACCATGGCATAGGAGCCAAAAGACCCTTAACCAACTTAGGTCCGAGCACGTCACCGGGGAACACCTTGCACAGGTCACACCCCTTCTCCTGGGCGAAACCTATTTCGGATACGCTTCCGCAACCCGGGGTGTAAGGGATAAGGCGACGGTTGCAAACCGTAGCTATCTCCGGATTATACAACGGGCCAACAACGAAATTAGCCCCAAGCTGGATATAAAGCGCAGCCGTAGCTGGGTCAACAACCGAACCTACGCCCAAGGCAAGCTCCGGACATTCCTTAGCGGCATATTTTACAACCTCTCCGAATACCTCGTGAGCGAAGTCGCCACGATTGGTGAACTCAAACGCACGCACACCACCGTCATAACATGCCTTGATTACTTTCTTTGCTACCTCTACGTCCTTATGATAAAAGACAGGTACCATACCGGTTGCGCCCATCTTGCCCAACACGGCGATTTTATCAAATTTTGCCATTTTCTTCTTTTTCTCTTTTAAATATTAAGTAAAGTCCCAGACAATAGGAGCATACAAGTTCCCAACCTTCCTCTCCCAACTCGTTCAGGGCTTTCTGCTCATCTTTAAAACAAAATGATACTACCTTATATTCAAAACGTTTGCCCATACGGATTGAATTAACGCTGAACACGGCCTGAAGCGTCGCCACCTGCAAGGTTCTCAACCTCGTCTGCCGACATAAGGTTGAAGTCGCCGGGGATAGTGTGCTTCAATGCCGAAGCCGCAACGGCAAACTCAAGAGCCTTACCCTGGTTGTCGGGATATGTCAGCAAGCCGTGGATAAGTCCGCCCGCGAACGAGTCGCCTCCACCAACACGGTCGATGATCGGCATGATGTCATAATGCTTGCTCTGGTAGAACTCCTTGCCGTTGTAGATAAGAGCTTTCCATCCGTTGTGGCTTGCGGAAAGCGACTCACGCAAAGTTGATACGACATACTTGAAGCCGAAAGTCTCCATCATGCCCTTGAATATGCCGTAATATCCCTCTGCGTCTGTCTTGCCACCCTCTACGTCAGCGTCAGGCTTGAAGCCAAGGCAAAGCTGCGCGTCCTCCTCATTGCCTATACAGACGTCAACATATTTCATGAGGGGCTTCATGATGCTCTGTGCCTTCTCCGAGGTCCACAGTTTCTTACGGAAGTTAAGGTCAACGCTTACAGTAACTCCATGACGCTTTGCGGCCTCGCAAGCAAGACGTGTCAATTCGGCAGCCTTGTCGCTGATAGCGGGCGTAATGCCGCTCCAGTGGAACCACTGTGCGCCTTCCATAATCTTGTCGAAATCAAAGTCTGAAGGATCAGCCTCTGCTATTGAGCTGTGGGCACGGTCGTAAATAACCTTAGACGGGCGCATGCTCGCTCCGCTCTCAAGATAATAGATTCCGACACGGTCGCCGCCACGGGCGATGAACTGCGTGTTGACACCGTAACGGCGAAGCGCGTTCACGGCGCACTGTCCTATTTCGTGCTTTGGCAATTTGGTTACGAAATATGCGTCGTGGCCATAATTTGCAACGCTGACCGCCACGTTAGCTTCGCCACCGCCATATACAACATCGAAAGAATCGCTCTGGACAAATCTTTTCTGACCCGGAGAAGAAAGGCGAAGCATTATTTCGCCTAATGTAACTACTTTAGCCATTTTCTTTAATTTTAATTTTTTGAATGTTTATAGATTCGTTTTTTCGTTACAAAAATACTATTTAAATTATAACCAGACAAATAAAAGGACAAAAAATAAAGCTTTTTCAGAAAAATATTCCTGTATTTTCAGCATTCCGATAGCGTCAGCCATTTCCCTCTCCTGTTTATTGTTGTGTAAGCGAACCACCCCCGACGGCAAGCGCAAAGGTACGCATTATCCCCCGCACCGCCAAAAAAAGCGTGCGGCTAAGGCGTTAAAAAAATTCACAATCGAATCGGATGGGCGTTTTTGTAATTGTAAGTGT
>ENA-ORSJ01002287-ORSJ01002287.1-human-gut-metagenome-genome-assembly--contig:-NODE-2287-length-13091-cov-3.287205_pt1 | contig 13091 bp, 12 predicted proteins | sample MGYA00242191_ERZ509158 | MGnify/ENA primary metagenome ERZ509158 (study PRJEB26280, sample SAMEA2338623) | human gut metagenome | biome: human gut; feature: human-associated habitat; material: faeces... | reverse complement strand
GGGGCGAGGAAGTTGCCACAGCCGAATCCTGCACGGGCGGCATGCTTGCCATGCGCATCACGGACATTCCGGGATCGAGTGCTGTCTTTCGCACAGGCCTTGTGACCTATGCCAACGAAACCAAGACAAGGCTTCTCAATGTGCCGGAAGACATGCTCAGGGCCCATGGCGCCGTGAGCGAGGAAGTGGCACGTGCCATGGCCGAAGGCGTGAAAAGGGATGCAGGCTCAACCTACGGCATAGGCATTACCGGCATTGCCGGGCCTGACGGAGGAAGTGCCGAAAAGCCCCTGGGCCTTGTCTACATTGCCCTTGCGACACCCAATGAGACCTATTGCCTCAGGATGCAGCCAAAGGGGATCTATCGTGGAAGATCCTTTGTGCGCGAGCGCAGCGTAGGCAAGGCGCTGGACATGCTGCGCAGATACCTTGAGGGATACCCTGTCCTGCACGAGCTCATCTGAGAGCAATGGGAGACAAGCCTTTTCCTTCACTCTGGCATTTTGGGCAGAGTCCACAGGCATGGAAAATCTCCTGGAAAGTGCCTCTACTGGCCGATCCAATGAGTCTGCCAGAAAAAAATCTGATTTTTTATTGACAGACCTGACGGTCATGCGTTAGTCTTTTTTGTTGTCGCATTCCCCAATAGCTCAATCGGCAGAGCGGGTGACTGTTAATCACTAGGTTGGCGGTTCAAGTCCGTCTTGGGGAGCCAAAAGAAAATAATGGGTGGTCTTTGCAAGTACTGCAAGGACCACCTTTTTTTGTTTGTTGACGTTTCAATCCACGCACCCGCGAGGGGTGCGACTTGTGTGTGCGTTTCAGAGTACTGCAAAAAACAGGTTTCAATCCACGCACCCGCGAGGGGTGCGACCGTTCGCGGCGACAGCGTTGTTGCGCTGTTCCATATGGAGTTTCAATCCACGCACCCGCGAGGGGTGCGACTGTCCTGGTGATTTGTCAGGGAAAATCAAATAGTTATTTGGGTGTTTTCGAGAACTGTCCCAAAAGGTCATCTCTCAAAAACCATTCCTGATGGAGTATGCACAAAAAAGAAAGATATTGCAATTAGTTATATTGTTCGAGAACCTCCCGGGGAAAAGCCGCCCGACTCGGGTTGTCGATCCTGCCTGGACGGTCATGTTTTAGTTGCTAATACAAATCGTGCCCGAGGGGCAACATGTTGTACCCAGCCTGTTTCCCTACTGTTCCGTGAACTCCTTCGAGATCAGCGATGCCGTGTACTCGGGCAGAAGCACGCGCTCCTCATCGTAGGGCTTGCCCCACTGGCTGAAGGCCACGTTTTCGGCAACGGGTCCGTTGAAGATGTAGGAGGACTGGGAGACATAGCCCACGCGCTGGATGTAGGCAGCCCTGCGGCTGTCCGTAAGGGGCTCGCCGTCTACCAGCATGCGGCCCTCGCGCATGTTCATGAGGCCGCAGAGAATGCCAGCCAAAGTGGTCTTGCCAGAGCCCGAGGCCCCGATAAAGCCTATCTGCTCGCCGTGGAAAATGGAGAGGCTTATGTGCGAGAGGCTATCCATTTGGGGCCTTCACATTTTCCTCACGCCTGTTGGCACACAAGGGACACGGAGCTTGGGGCTGTTGCCATACGCAAGGCCCTGTCGCATACTTTGCAGACACTACGGGCAGCCCCTGCCCTCGCCTTCATTTCACTTTCTCGCAGTCCTTGAGGAATCTGCGGGACAAAAGCCAACTACGGAGAACAATATGTTTCGTACCATACGGCGCGCCAATCTGGCCCTTCCCGATCATGTGTGCCTAGACATTCTGCTTACTGGTTCCTACGGAACCTTTGCCTTTCTGGGGGATGACGACTACCCCTACGCAGTTCCCGTCAACTACGCATTTGACGGAAAATCCATCTATGTGCACTGCGCGCTTGAAGGACACAAGATGGACGCTATTGCCAGGCACAACAAGGCAAGTTTCAGCGTCGTGGAAGCCCATGAGGTCATTCCCGAGGAGCTTTCCACGGACTACCGCAGTGTCCTTGTTTTCGGACGAGTACGGGTAGTGGAAGACAACGAGGAAAAACTTAACGCCCTCCACCTTATCTGCCAAAAGTACGTTCCCCATATGGACAAAAGCGTCGAGGACTACATCACAAGGAAGGCGCCCTCCACGGCAGTCATCAGGATGAGCGTTGAACACATGAGCGGCAAGGAGGGACGCCGCCTGGCCCTGGCCCGCAAAGACCAGAACTGACGTTCCTGCGCCCTATAGGAGACCATATGCACCTTATCCTGCGTCTTGTCAGGCTGGCAGGTCTTGTTCTTCTTGTTACCTGCCTTGTGCTCTTTTTCCAGTTCAACGTCTTTGCCCTGCAGTTTGTGGATTCTCTCGCGCAAGGAACAGGCTGGATAGCCTTTCTTGTGCTTTGCGGCCTGGAAGTTCTGGGACTCTTCTGGCTCTACATGGCCTGGATGCCCAAAAGATCCAAGCTTGTCCTGAAAGAAAACCCGACCGATGAGGAGCGTGCGGCCTTTGTGGCGGAACTTGCGGCACGGCTTGCGGAAAATCCCCATGTGCGCGCAGCAGGGATACGCCCGGACAATCCGGAATTCCTTGAAAAATCCCTGGCCCTGCTCGATGCCAAGGCCGACGAGATCATTCGCTCGGACGCACGCAGGATCTTCCTTGGCACTGCCCTTGCCCAGAACGGCCGCCTCGACGCACTCATTGTCTTTCTTGTGCTCGCGCGCATGGTCTGGCGCATCTCGGCCCTCTACAACCAGCGCCCGACACCTGCGGAAATCTGGAGTGTGTACACAAGCGTCTCTGCCTCTGCCTTTGTGGCCTTCAGCATCGACGCACTGGACATTCCCCAGACAGTGACTGAATCCCTGGGAAGCCTTGTTCCGGCTGTCGCCCCCCACATGGCAGGAACCTCTATGCCCTTTGTGGGTGCTACCATGCACCTTTTCACTTCCTGTGTTCTCGATGGCGCAGCAAACGGCCTGCTTGCCGTGCGCGCAGGCGTTCTCACCAAGAACGCCTTTTGCCTGGCAAACCTTGCGAAGAGCGAGGCAAGAACCATCTCCTCCAGGGAAATCCGCCAGAACATGCTCTCCCTCTCGAAGGAATGCCTTGGTGACATCACAACCGGCCTCAAGGAGCAGCTGAAGGACATGGCCGGAACCGTTGCAGACAGCGCAGTGGAAAAGACCGTCACTGCAGCAAGGACCGTGGCCTCCTCGGTGAGCGGGGCTGCTTCTTCAGCCGGGGATTTTGTCATGAAGGGTGTGCGCGGAGGCGAGGCTGCAGTAAGCGCAGTTGCCAGCGGCGTTGGCTCCACTGTGGATATGGTCACAAATGCCGCGAGCAAGACTACGGACACCGTGAGCGGAGCCGTCAGCGAGACTAGGGACTTTGCCCAGAGCACCCTGCGCTCTGCCACACAGACCATATCAAACGGCGGGCAGGCAGTTGTGCGCACTGTGCAGTCCGGAACAGGCAAGGCGAAAAACTTCGTGCGCAGCGCTGGCAACCTTTTTTCCAGCGTGCTGCCGGGAAAGCACGAGTACACTCAAGAAGAGCTCCTTGCCCTGAAGATAGCCCTGCTCTGGAGCAAGGGACCGCTCTCCACAGCTGCTGTCCTTGAACTTGAAGGCGAATTTGGTCAGTATCCCGTTCCGCACGAGCTTGCAGACGCATTGAACCGCATCCCCAACCTGGACCTTCTGGCCCCCTATCTCGAAGCCTGGAAGGGGCGGAAAAAGGACATACTGGACATCATGAACAAAATAGACATCACACCCTGCGACGAGAGGGAGAAAGCCTACCTTGAACAACTGGGCTTGACCTTGCGCGTAGGCAGGGCTCTTGCCGGGAGATAGGCCCATGTGGCGCATGCAGATACATCATCAGATAGGTCAGGACATCCTTTCCCTCAAACGCCAGGGAGCGGCCTTTACCTGGAAGACTCTGGACGCACTTCGCGCGCGCCTTGTGCGGGCTGGCGAGTACGAGTGCGGAAACAAAACCTCCATCGAGGAGCGGGTTAAGGCCCTTTCCCTTGAAACGCGCCCCACGCTCTTTGGGGAGGACCTCATGCTCGTACCCCTGCCAGAGGCCAACATGCTCCTTGAGTGGGAAGACAACGGGGAAAAATGCGCAACCCTTCTCACGGACAGGGTGACCACCCTCGAAATGTACGTTTTCCGCTACTCTTTGGATCGCGAACGCTGGCGCTGGCCCCTTATTGGCATGGCCTACGGCCCGAGCTTTCACGACAACTGCCGCATAGCAGTCTACGAGCCCACAGCCCTGCAAAAGTGTTCCGCAAACGCCATGAAGGCCATGGTAGAACAGCACGTGCTTGCTTCCGGCACTGCCGTGCTGGCCCTGGAGCTTGCCAGGCACGAGCTTGTGCAGCCCATAAACGGAAGGCACGAGACGGCTCTTGCCCTGCAGGAGAAAAAGGGCGAACATCAGGATTTGCCGACACCCTCGTCCCTTGCACGGGCTTGTCGCACCCGTCACGAGAGCGCGCCCATGGGCAAGGGCGCACACAGGATGTAGCCCAAACACTGCCCAAAGAAACCTCAACCACGCTTGCGCGAGGATCCCATGTCCGAACAAAACGACTGCATTTTCTGCATGATTGTCGAGGGCAAGCTTCCCTCTTCCAAGGTCTACGAAACGGAGAACCTCTACGCCTTCCTGGACCTCAATCCCGTCCACGAGGGGCACACCCTCATCATCCCCAAGAAGCACTGTGAAAACATCTTTGACGCGGATCCTGCCATTGGCGAGGACGTCATCAAGGCCATGCAGCGCGTAGGCGAGGCTCTCAAGAAGGTCACAGGCTGCACTGGTGTCAATGTCCTGCAAAACAACGGCAGAACTGCAGGCCAGATGGTCTACCACCTCCACTGGCACATCATCCCCCGCTTTGCAGCGGACGGCCTGAGCCTCTGGCCCCAGCAAAAGTACGCCTCCATGGACGCCATGAACGACATGGCAGCACGTCTGCGCGAGGAACTGGCAAAGTAGCTGCGCTCACAAGGCTTGCAGTACGCAAAAAGGCTCCGAATTGCCGGAGCCTTTTTTGCGTACAATCAGGGTGATTGGAGTCCAAAAAAAACTAGAAGACTATGCTCTGAAGCCAGGAATCCACTGTGCTTCCCGCACCGCGCACGCTTCTGCCGCGCACAGGCAGGCCCTTGAGAATGCGTGCCTTCGGGCAGAGCTTCCTGATATCGGACTCGCTCGTGCCCATGGCGCTGCCACCGTGGGTGCAGAAGGGCGCCACTGTCTTGCCGTCCATGTTGTAGGCTTTCAGGAAGGTGAACACGGCCCTCGGCATGGTGCCCCACCAGTTGGGGTAGCCAAGAAAGACTGTCCTGTACTTTTCCATATTGGGGATCACAGTGGAGATTTCCGGAAAGACGTTTGCGCGCTGTTCTTCCCTGGCCTGTTCCACGCAGGCATCGTAGTCATCGGGATAGGGCTTCACGGTCTTTATCTTGACAATGTCGCCGCCCACGCGCTGATGGATCATTTCCGCAATGGTGCGCGTGTTGCCGGAGTGGGAGAAGTAGACAACAAGCACGTTGTCACCCTTGCCAGCGGCCAGGACATCGGAACCTGCCAGGGGCATGGTGCCCAGGGCAAAGGCAGAGGCCAGGGAGGCCCTCAGGAAAAAGCGGCGCGAGGCAAGCAGGGGGGTATCGTTTCTCTTCATGGTGGTGGGCTCCATATGTTCGCCCGGGAGCCCTTATCGGCCCCCTCGGGGCATTGACGTATTGTGTCCGCAGATGCGTATGCTTCCCCGGGACAGAAGGAAGAATAGCCGCACATTGGTGTCCGCATGAAGGGGAAAACATTCCCATTTCTTGCCCATTTCTCGCATGAGTCCGGAAAAATCCCACGAGCTTTGGCTGATTTTTGGCCACATCCTGCAAACAGGACAAGGCTTGACGGCCCCCTTGCCGAACACGTAGAAAAGAATGTGCATCCTGCAAGCACGATGCACAAAAATCCCTTTGCCAACCTTTTCATTCAAGGAGGAAGGCGCTTCCTCCCCTGCACAAATGTAGGGGTATCCGCGCCAGTATTTGTGATGAATGCCGACACAGAGGGCCCCACGGGTCCCCGACCTAGTCCCCTGTACAGAGGGAGGGAAAATACCCTGAAAAAGCCGGGCGCGCTTGCCCTTTTCGTGCGCGAAGCCTACGGCCTCTCCCTTCTCGACTATCTCGCAGGGATCTGTTCCTGCCCTGCCACACTGATTCACCGCTGGATACGCACAGGGCAAATCCTGCTCAACGGCTCGCGTGTTCACCCCCACACTTCCCTGAACAGGGGCGACGCCCTCACAGTGCCAGCTTCGCTTGGCAGATTCGCCCAGGGCAGGGTCGAGTCATGAGCACGCAAGTGAGCACCCAAGTGCACACTGAAGCTTCTGCCCAGGGCAGCGAAAGGCTTCAGGGCATTGTGGTGAGCCACGAGGAGGCAGGACAAAAGCTCATGGGCTTCCTTGAGCGCCGCCTGCTTTTGCCCACACCGCTCTTGCACCGCTGGATACGCACAGGACAGATTCGCCTGAACGGCTCGCGCACCCAGCCCTTTGTGCGCATCAATGCCGGCGACAGCGTGCGTGTTCCTCCCTTTGCCGGTTCCATGTCGCAGCAGGCCCACGCCACACGGCAAAGGCAGGAGCGCCAAAAGGCCCACGCTGCGGCAGCCACAGCGTCCTCCCCAAGGAGCGCGCAGGAACACTACCAGGGTGCAAAAAGGCCGCAGACTGCCAGCCATGCAGCCCCAGGCCAGGTACAGGACGGTGTGGAGATCCTGGCCGAAAACGACGAGTACCTGATCGTCCTGAAACCCGCGGGCCTTCCCACGCAGCCTGGCACAGGCCACACGGACGCGCTCACAACGCGCCTGCAAATCCTGCGCAAGGGGGCCTTCACGCCCACACCTGTCCATCGCCTGGACAGGGACACCTCCGGTGTCCTTCTGGTTGCCAAGACCTTCAACGCACTGAGAAAGGCCCACGAGGCCTTGCGCAACCGCCAGGGCCTTGGCAAGGAGTACCTTGTCTGGGTGCACGGCATCTGGCAGGGCCAGGGGGACAGGCTTGTGCAAAGCTACATGCGAAAAGGCCTTGTTGGTTCCCAGGAAAGGATGCTTGTCTCGGATTCTCCCGCAGACGGTGCGCGCGAGGCCATGCTTGTGGCAAGGCCCCTTGGCTATGCGAAAAACGCGACCCTTTTGCAGATCCGCCTTCTCACAGGCCGCACGCATCAGATACGGGCCCAGCTTGCCCATTTGGGCTATGCGGTGATAGGGGACGGCAAGTACGGCAAAAGGAGCGCCGGCGAGCCCCTCTATCTGCACGCCCTGCGCTTGACACTGCCCAACGGCAAAAGCTATCAAGCCCTTCCGCGCTGGCAGGGCCCCTTTGCAGTGGCCACATTGCCAGCACCCATGGCAGAGGAGGCGCTTTCCCTGCCAGGCATAACGAGCGCCCAATCCTGTAACAAGCGACGCGAGCAAGGCCCATGTCTTCCACTCTTCCCAAGGTAGTTCTTGTGGGGCGCCCCAATGTGGGCAAATCCACCCTGTTCAACAGACTGATACGCAGCAACCGCGCCATAACGCACGACAGGCCGGGAGTCACGCGCGACAGGCTCGAAGGCATCGTCAGGCGCAAGAACATGCCCGAATTCGGTGTCATAGACACAGGCGGCGTGACCCTCGACGAGCGCGCTGTGGTGCAGGAAGGCCCCGAGGGCATACGCGGCTTCGAGGCGGAAATCCTGCAGCAGGTGCACACGGCCACGGAAGAGGCCGCAGTGCTGGCCTTTGTGGTAGACGGCAAGGACGGCCTTCTGCCCACGGACGAATATCTTGCGGACCATCTGCGCAGACTTAACGTGCCTGTCCTTTGTGTCGTCAACAAGGTGGACGGCGCAGAGCTCGAAGACAGGCTCACAGCGGAATTCCATTCCCTTGGCTTCCCTGTTCTGGCCGTTTCCGCAGAACACGGCTTCAATCTGCTTGAGCTTTGCGACACGCTCTGCTCCATGATTCCGGACTCGGCCTTTGTCGATCCCATAGAGCCCCCTGCCTTGCGTCTTGCCATGCTCGGCAGGCCCAATGTGGGCAAATCCTCCCTCATCAACGCCCTGTCCGGGGAAAAGCGCATGATCGTCTCCAACGTGGCAGGAACCACCAGGGACAGCGTGGACGTGCGCTTCAGCGTGGACGATCACGACTACGTCTTTGTGGACACGGCAGGTGTGCGCCGCAAGACGCGCATCACGGACACTGTGGAAAAGTATTCCGCAAACTCGTCCATCAAGTCTGCCAGCAAGGCGGACGTAACCCTGCTGACCCTTGACGCCATCGAGGGCGTGTCCTCCCAGGACAAGCGCCTCATGGACATGCTGAACACGCGCAAGATCCCCTTTGTCATCCTCATCAACAAAAGCGACCTTGTGCCTGCCACAAAGCTCAAGGATGTGGTGAAGGCCGCCAGGGAAATGCTCGGCTTCTGCTCCCACGTGCCCATTCTGACAGTCTCTGCCAAGAGTGGCGCAGGCCTTGAAAAAATCCTGCCCCTGGCCTCGGAAGTGCACGAGGAGTGCCAGGTGCGTGTGCCAACAGCCCAGCTGAACCGTGCCATGCAGACGGCCCTCACAAGCCATCAGCCGCCCCTCGTCAAGGGAGCACGCCCCAAGTTCTTCTACCTCACCCAGGCGGAAAGCGAGCCGCCGACCTTTGTCTTCTTTGTGAGCGATGCGGAACGCGTCTCGCCCACCTACGCCCGCTACCTCGAGAGCAGCCTGCGCAAGACCTTCCAGATTCGCTACGCGCCCATGCGCGTCAAGCTGCGCTCAAGCCACAAGAAGGACAAGTAGCCCTTCCCTTTCACACCTTGTAAAAAGGCCCGCCCTGAGTTTTCAGGACGGGCCTTTGCCTTTCGGAAATTGTCTACCTTGCTGAGGGTGCGGCCGGTGCGGGCTGGGCCTGCGGGGCAGCCGGAGCTGCAGGAACTGCAGGGGCAGCCTGCGCTGGCTGTGCCTGAGCCGGGGTCTGTGCGGCATTTTCCGCGATCTCGGAATCGCCCACCTTCACAGCGTATTCGTCAACGCCTGCAGGGGCATTCTGGAAGACCATGGTGAAGGGCACCCTGGCACCGGGAGCCACATAGGCATTGGCTATGGCCTGCTCCTCCTCGTTTTCGAGCGCAGCCAGAAGTTCGGCCTCTGTCATGGCGCGCAGCTGCGTGTTGGAGAGGCGCACTCCTGCCTTTTGCACGCGCGTGTCAATGGCCTGGCGCTGCTTCAGGATTGCACCCTCCACGTGAATGTTCTTTCTGGGCTGCTGATCGTGGTTGACCACAAAGCCCTCGATTACGAGCAGTGTGCCCACCTTGCTGTTGTCCACGTAGAACTGGCGCACGTCCTCAAGGACCAGTGCCTCTTCCACTGCCTTGGCCGCAGGGGCCTGGGGCTTTTGGGGAGCTGCAGTCTTGTTGCCCAGAACACGTTCCTGCAGGGCGGTTATCTGAGCCCTGAACTCCGGCAGGGTGCGGTAGGCGAATGCGAAGCCCACGCAGATGAGCACGAGAAGCACAAGCCAGAGCATGAGGCCTCCGCGCTTTTTCGGCGCCGCAAGCTCCGGCAGGGCGCTTTCCTTGGGCATGGCAAGATCCGGCCCCTGGGGCTTGTCCGGCAGGGGAGGCTGGGCCTCCTCCTTGGGCCTTTCGAAGACAAAGACTTCCTTGCACACGGAACAGCGCAGGCGCGCTCCGTCCTTCACGCCGTCCGGCAGCACAAAGCGGCTGCTGCATCCAGGGCATGTAACCTGCATGATATTTTCCCCCAATTGTTTGCTGGTTAGTCGTTCGTGTACTCGACCACACAGATGTCCGGCAGGGCCCTGTACTGTTCCGCGTAGTCAAGGCCGTAGCCGACAATAAAGCCCCGATCGAGCTCGAAGCCGGCAAAATCGACCTGCACGCTGGCAGTGCGGCGCTCCTTCTTGTCCACCAGGGCAGCAAGCCTGAGGCTTTTCGGGCCACGCACCTTCAGGACATTGAACAGACAGGCCATGCTCTGGCCGCTGTCCACCACATCCTCCACAATGAGCACGTGCTTGCCGTGTATGTCCGTTTCGAGGTCACGCTCGAAGCGGATGTTGCCTGCCTGCATGCCGTTTCCGTAGCTTGCGAGGCGGACAAAGTCCAGGGTCAGGTTGGTGTCGTTTATGTGGCGCACAAGATCCGAGAAGAAGAGCACTGCCCCTTTCAGCACGCACACTGCGACCAAGGGCTCGTCGTGGTAGACAGCGTTGATCCTCTCTGCCAGCTCGCACACGCGCCTGTCTATGCACTCACGGGTATACAGGGGAGTAAGCCCGGTTATTCTCATGGTCTTCCTCGCTGATGAACCCTATTGTGCAGGCTGAACCCTGTCCTTGTCCCTGATATCGTAGACAACGGCAAATTCGTCGCAGTCCGGGTACTTGGGACAATGCACGCAATCCGCCCAGATCTTTTGCGGGAGCACGTCCTTGTCCACAGTGGCAAAGCCCAGGTGGTTGAAGAACTTCTCCTGATAGGTCAGGGCAAAGACCCTGGAAATGCCTATTTCCGCACTGTCCCTGATACAGGCCTCAACCAGCATGCGCCCAAGGCCACTGCCGCGAAGATCCTCGCGCACAACCAAGGAACAGACCTCTGCGAGATCCTCCCACACGGGTGCCAGCGCCGAACAGCCCACTATTGTGCCGGTACTGTCCTCAAGCACGTAGAAGTTGCGGATATGGCCGTAGAGATAGGTAAGCGCCCTCGGGAGCAGCTGCCCCTTCATGGCAGCCATCATCAGAAGACCGTGGATGGGCTTGACATCGGCTATGAGCGCCTTGCGGATGACGTATTTATCCATTGTTTTCGAATCACCCTGAAAATAAGGGAAGGAAGAGCGCGCGCCACAAGGGCTCGACGTCTCTCCCTGAATGCAGTGAATGTGGTGGAGTGGTGGAGTCCAGGGTCCGGGAAAGAACCGACCCTTCTACTTCAGAAGTTCGCGGACCATTTCCTCGAAGGCTGCCTCGTCAAGGAAGCCGGAGAAGGCCCAGGCAACCTTTCCGTTCTTGCCGTAGCCCACGTTGAAGGGGATGCTGCGTATGGAAAAGGCCTGCACGACATCGCTGCCCGCGCGGTAGACCGGATAGTTTATCTTCATCTGCGCGACATAGGGCAAAACCTTGGCCACAGTGGCATCGTTGTCCACTGTGAGGCCCACAAAGTTCACCTTGCCCTTGTACTTATTCGTCATCTCCACAAGCATGGGGATTTCCGCCTTGCAGGGCGGGCACCAGGTGGCAAAGAAGTTCACCACCACGGGCTTGCCCCTGTTGGCCTGCACAAGCTTTTGCAGTCCCTGCACGCTGAGTGTTTCCAGGGGGGCCTTGGGTGCCGCAAGGGCAGAAGAGGCGAGGATCAGGACAAGTGCGACCACGAGGGCCTGTATGCGCGCAAACATCTGACGTTCCTTCCTTGGGTCACGGGCCGGCATGTCGGCCACATGTTGGCAATGCAAGTTGTGCGCGACCTGTTTTGTCACGCAGGGAGGCACTTAGCACGAAGCAGCCCAAAAGGCAAAAAGTTCCTGTGCCCTTGCGAATCAAAACGCAAGGGCATTCTTCCCCCCAAAAAACAGCTTATGCGAGCCTTGTGAGCCTCTTTGCGGCCTCCACAGCCTCCACTGCGTCAAGGCAGTAGGCGTCTGCCCCTATGGCCTCGGCAAAGCTTTTTGTCACTGCAGCGCCGCCAACCATGACCCTGATGGGAAGGTTTTGCTCGCGCACCATGCGTATGGTGTCTTCCATGCGCACCATGGTGGTGGTCATGAGCGCAGACAGGCCGATGATGCTTGCCCCGTGCCTTTTGGCAAGATCGACGATTGTCCCTGCCGGCACGTCCTTGCCTGCGTCAACCACCGTAAAACCGTGGTTCGAGAGCAGAAGGGCCACGATGTTCTTGCCTATGTCGTGCACGTCCCCCTCCACAGTGGCAAGCACAATGGTCGGCCGCTCCTCGTCGCTCTCCTTCGCAAGCAGGGGCTTTACGTGCGCAAAGGCCTTTTGCATGGTCTCTGCCGAGCGGATGAGCTGGGGCAAAAAGTAGACCTTCTTCTCGTAGAGCGACCCCACTTCGGTGATAGCCGGAATGAGCTGGCCGTTCACGATGTCAAAGGGATTGGTTCCCCTAGCAAGCTCCTCGTCTATGAGGGCTGTTACGCGGTCGCGATCGCCCTGAAGTACTGCCTCGCCTGGGGTGGCCGCGCCCTTTGCATTCCCTGACAAAGCTCCCCTGCCCTGAGCCTGGCCCTGCGTCTGGGCGCCACTCTTCCAGTCTGCAAACGCTCCTATGAAGCAAGCTGCGTTGTCGTCTTTTGCGAGCAGAAGATTGGCGCTTGCAACTGCCTCGCGTATGCGGGCACTTGCGGGATTGGCTATGCAGGAGTTGAGACCTGAGCCTGCTGCCATGAGCAGGAAGGAAGAGTTGATGAGCTCGCGCGCAGGCAGACCGAAGGAGATGTTGGAAAGGCCAATGGTTGTGGCAAGCCCGTTTTCCCTGCACCAGGAAAGCAGCTTCAGGCATTCCACAGCGCCCTCGGGCTTGGAGGAAATGGCAAGAGCCAAAACGTCCACCATGACAAGGCGTCTTGGGATATTGAGGCTGTCTGCCTCGCGCAAAAGATCCTCGAGAATGGCTATGCGCTCTTCAGCCTTCACTGGCAGCTTTGCATCGCGCATGGGCAAGAGGATGAAGGGCATGCCAAAGTCGCGGCAGGCGGATCCCAATCGCTCCATGCGGCCCCTTGCGCCATTTATGGAGTTGACAAGGAAGGAGGCCGGACACCAGGGCATGGCTGCCAAAATGGCGTCGTCGTCCGAGGAATCGAGGCTTAGGGGGATGGTGTGGCGCATGACAAGCTCTGCCACAAGCCTTGGCAAAAGCTCCACCTGGTTCACGTTGTGGGCGCCCACGTTCACGTCGAGGATCGGCGCGCCGAGGGCCACCTGCTCGGAGGCGAACCGCATGG
>ENA-ORSJ01002275-ORSJ01002275.1-human-gut-metagenome-genome-assembly--contig:-NODE-2275-length-13140-cov-2.456706_pt1 | contig 13140 bp, 7 predicted proteins | sample MGYA00242191_ERZ509158 | MGnify/ENA primary metagenome ERZ509158 (study PRJEB26280, sample SAMEA2338623) | human gut metagenome | biome: human gut; feature: human-associated habitat; material: faeces... | reverse complement strand
ATTTGTTTCTGTTCTTTTGCCTTTTTCATCTGTGTGCCAAATGCAGCCGTCTGTTTCTCGTATTGTTCGCTGGTGGCTGCGTTCCGGTTTTCGTCCGGATCCGCCTGATGGTCAAACAGCAGCTTGCCGGTCAGTTGCCGTGCGTCATTATGCCATTCGGCGTAACTGTACCGTCCGTCCAACAGATTCTCTCCTTTGACCCATTGGATGTAGGCATAGGGGCGGTGCTTTTTTTGCGGTTGGACAAGTGTGGGCAGAAAGCTTTTTCCTTGCAGATGCGAGGGCAGCGGGATGTGGCAGGCTTTGCACAGGGGGGGATAGATGTCGACGAATTCAACAATGCTTTGCGAACAGGCGTGTTTCCATCCGGGACCTTTGATGATAAGCGGAACGTGCGTGGATTCTTTCAGCAGCGTGTGCTTTCCCCAGAAGTCGTGTTCTCCCAGATGCCACCCGTTGTCGCCTAACAGTACGACGATGGTATTTCTGTCCAGCCTGAGCCGTTTGAGTTCGTCCAGCACCAGGCCGATCTGTGCGTCGACAAAGCTGACGCAGGCGTAATAGGCGTGCCGGGTTTTCCGATGGAAAGCTTCGGAAGATGTATCGTCTGTTTGAGTATATTGGCAGATCTCCCGGGAACTCTGCACCTGCTTGGGCAGTCCCGACGGACGGTATCTGTTGCCGGCAATTGCTATGCTGTCTTCTTCATACAGATCCCAGTATTTTTGCGGGGCGATGAAAGGCAGGTGCGGCTTTCTGAAACCGACAGCCAGAAAGAAAGGCTCTTTCCTTTCTTTCAGTTCGCCCAGTTTCTGTATCGCTTTCCGTGCAATCGTGTTGTCTTCGTAGCAGCTGTCCGGCAGGTCGGCCGACTCATAATACGGTCCCCGGTGACTTCGGGGATGCAGATCTTTTTCTTCGACGGTCTTTTTCCATACATTCCATTTGTTGTAGGTTGCCCAGTCGCCGCTTGCCGGACTTACAATCCACGGAGTTTCGCTCCAACTGTCCGTGCGGTCGTCGTGGTGATGGAACACTTTTCCTAACGAAACCGTATGGTATCCTTGCTCCTTGAATGCCTGAGGGAGGGTGGTGACTCCGGGCAGGTCGTTTTGGGAGTATGTTTCGGCATCGACAAATCTTTTTCGTTCAAAGTCCGGATATACGCCTGTCAGCAGGCTGGCGCGTGAAGCACCGCTTACCGGCACGTTGCAATAGGCATTCCGGAATACGACAGACTGTGATGCCAACCGGTCGATGTTGGGTGTCTGTACCGGGCTTCCGTAGCATCCTAATTCCGTCCGCAGGTCATCGACAAAGATGAACAGGACGTTTTTCTTTTCCTGCGCATGCAAGGAAAGCGAGCACAGGCAGGATGTGACCGACAGCCATCCTGTCTGCTTGACGAGTTGTTTGAATGATGTTTTCATGTCAGTAGTTTTCATTGTTTTCGCAGGCTCTAAGATAGGTATTTTTATTTATGCGGCGGGAATAAATAGTCCAATAAGGCATACGTGCAGATGCAGGTCTTTGTGAAAAATATAATATATTGATAAATAGAGTTTTACTCAGTGTAAAGAAGGCTTTAACACTCATTCGTTGGCCGCATTTGTAGCTGGTTTGGACAAAATCTCCCCTTACGTCCGTATGTTAAATCGAAAAGGGCACATGATATATCCCCTAATTTTGGATGAATCCTTACCAGTGCATGTGCTGGATTTCCTACTTTTGCGTCATGACATTGAACTGAATTAATGAACCGTGGCGGCGTGTCGCGAGCGGATTGCGCATGCCGCCACAACTAAAACAATTATCGTTTATGAATAGAAACAGCAAGGTAAAAATGATTGCGGCTTTCTGCCTGTCCTGCGCGTTCGGTCTGCTCCACGCGCAGGATGCGGAGAAGGCATTCGTTAAGGAGAACATGACTTTTGCGGCCGGGCAGTACCGGCTGATGTTGCAGACTCCTGCCCAGGGCAAGGACGGCAAGGGTGTGATGCCTCACAGCACGCGCAAGGACGGGACAGTGTCGAAGGCGAGCATCTACATGTGGACTTCGGGTTTTTTTCCGGGCTCTTTGTGGTATCTGTCCGAGTATCTGGGCGACAAGGCTCTTCAGGATTCGGCTTTGGTTTACACGCGCAAGATGGAGCCTGTCAAGTCGTTCACGGACAACCACGACATCGGCTTCATGATGTATTGCAGCTACGGCAACGCCAACCGCTTTTCGCCTCAGCGCTCCTACCGTGACATACTGGTGGAGTCAGCCCGCTCGCTCTGCACGCGCTACCGCGAGAAGGCCGGCGTAATCCAGTCGTGGAACGGCTTCCGCTCGTGGCACGGCGACAAGGTGTACGACTTCCCCGTCATCATCGACAACATGATGAACCTTGAGCTGCTGTTCTACGCATCGCGGGCTACGGGCGACCCTTCGTTCCGTGACATCGCCGTTTCGCACGCCAGGCATACAATGATGAACCAGGTACGCGACGACTACAGCTGCTTCCACATCGTATATTACGACAAGGAAACGGGCAAGCCCATCAAGGGTGAAACCTCGCAGGGATATTCCGACAACTCGGCATGGTCTCGCGGACAGGCGTGGGGCATCTACGGCTTCACGATGTGCTACCGCGAAACGAAGGATCCTTCTTTCCTGACTACGGCCCAGCGCATGGCCGACTTCTATCTGGACCATCCGAACCTGCCGTCCGACAAGGTTGCGTGGTGGGACTTCAACGCGAACCAGCCGGGCTACGTTCCGGGCGTGCGCTCGAACGCGAACAATGTGGTGCTGAACTACCGCGACGCTTCTGCCGCCGCCTGCACCGCTTCCGCGCTGCTCGAACTGAGCACGTACAGCGAAGGCAAGCTCGCGAAGAAGTATCTGGAAGGTGCCAAGGCGATCCTTCACTCGCTGGGCAGCCCCCGATATCGTGCCGAACTGGGCAAGAACGGCAACTTTATTCTGATGCACAGCACGGGTGCGATTCCTCAGAACGGGGAGATAGACGTTCCGCTGACTTATGCCGACTATTATTTTCTGGAAGCGCTCTACCGCTACGACAGGATATTGGACGGCAAGCCGCTGTTCTGAGGCTGAATCTGCGGCGGGCATACAAAAAACAGGCACGGGGGACACAGAGTTGCAGAGAAAAATGTTAATTTCGGCCTTGTAAATTTTGTGTTTCCGGTGCTTTTGCATTCGTCGTGCCGGGTGCATAACTGCCGGATGCTTTGTTAATTGAAAAAACTGCTTATGAAAACAAAACTGATTCGCTTGCTTTGTGTTTGTCTGATAGCTGTATCGGCATTGCAGACAACAGGTGCGCAGACTGCGCTTGCTCCCGTCCGCTGGGAGCGTCTGAATACGGAATTGCTGGCCGATCCGTTGGCGGACCGGACTATACAGCTCTTCCGCCAGGGACTGAAATATCCTGTCAACGACTGGTACAACAAGGTAAAGGGCTATGGAAGCCAAACGGGCAAATACCTGGACTTCAAGGGGAATACGGAACATTACATCCGTCCGGTCAGCCATGTAGCGTTTTCGCTGGCTGTAGCTTTGCGCTTTCATGTCTATGATGAAGCTGTAACAGGAGTGCCGGTATCGGAGGCAAAGGCCATAGCTGTCCGTCTGATCCAGTCGCTGGCTTACCGTCATAAAGCCTGTATCGGAGAAGAAAAGGGATGGGGAAAGCAGTGGCAAAGCGCATGGTGGGCTTCGCAGGCGGCTTTTGCAGCTTGGCTGCTGTGGGACGAACTGGATGATGAAACACGCTCCCAAGTCTGTAGCATGACCGTGTATGAAGCAGACCGCTTTTTAGACTACAAGATTCCTTATTATAAAGACAAGGCGGGAAAGGTGATTTACAAGGGCGACAGCAAGTCGGAAGAAAACGCATGGAACTCTGATATGCTGGTATTGGCCTCGCTCATGTTTCCCGAACACCCGAACGCTCCCGTATGGCACCGCCGGGCAGTGGGACTGCAATTGTCTGCCTATGCTTCCCCTTCGGATATTCACAGCGGGAAGACTGTAAACGGAATTTGTCTGAAGGACTTTCTGAACGGAAGCAACATGGAGGAAAACGGAACGGTCGTCAATCATGGCATCGTGCATGTGGACTATACGGTGGCTTTCATGCAGAATGCCATCAATGTGCTGCCTTATGTGCTGGCGGGAAAACAGGCGATGGAGGTTTCGCTGTTCAACGGCGACCGTATCTATAATGCACTGAACAATCAGCAGTTCGACGGACATACTATGTACGTGCGAGGTAAGAACGGAGAGGCGACTCATGAAATTTATTTCCCGGAGGGGAACGACTGGGGCACCAGCAAGCAGGTGAACTGCTGGCTGATGGATGTGATAGCTCACTGTTTCGGGCTGGACAAGGGCATGAAACCATCTGCGGCCGACTGGATGAAGGTGCGCGAGGATGAAATGCTGCGCATGCAGGGGCGGAACTCCAATGGCACGTATTATCAGGGAAAAGAAGATCTGTTTCCTTCCCGCGAAGAGTTTCTGCTGGCGGAAATCGCTTTCGGCTATCTTTTCCTGTGGGCGGACAACAGCCGGTTACTGCAACTCTCGAATGCTGCCTGCCGTATGCCGTCGGACTGTGCGGATGCCGCCGTGCTCTCTCCTTCTGAAGAAATGGACATCTATCTGTGCATCGGCCAGTCGAACATGGCAGGGCGTGCTCCCGTTCCTGCGGACATGCAGGATGACACGCTCGAAAACGTGTGGCTGATGAACGGAGAAGGCGGGTTTGAACCTGCCCGTCTTCCGCTGAATGCATACTCTAATATCCGGAAAGACCTTTCCATGCAGCAGTTGGGACCGGCGTGGACTTTTGCCCAATGCGTAGCGCAGAAAGGACATCAGGTGGGACTGGTTGTCAATGCACGGGGCGGAAGCAGCATCCAGCAATGGGAAAAGGGACAGAAACTCTATGAGGCTACTGTAGAAAGACTGAAACAGGCATTGCGTTCCGGCAAATTGAAAGCGATTTTGTGGCATCAGGGCGAAAGCAACTGCAGCGGTCCGGACCGGATCGCACCGGAAGAGTATGAGAAAAGACTGATTGCGCTGATGGAAAATCTGCGGAATGAGGCGGGGGATGCGCATGTGCCTGTCATCATCGGGCAGTTGGGGCAGTGGAAGTGGGCCGGAAGGAAAGACATCAAAGCATATAACCGTATGCTGGAGTCGGTGCCCGGCAAACTGCCAGAATCGGCATGTGTGTCTTCCGACGGACTGGAACCTGCCTTTCCGGGGACAGAGGATCCGCATTTCGGTGCGGAGGCCCAGCTGGAGTTCGGGAAACGGTATGCCGCCGCATTGGAGAAGATCCGGGCACATGCGGGCAGATAGTGCATGACAGGATAAAAATCGTTTGTTTCAAAAAAAAAGTGAAGATGAGAAAAGCAGGTTTTTGGATAACCGTCTTGTCGGTATGGATGGCCGTCTTGTCGGTTCAGGCATCGCGTGTGGATACGGTTTGGGTGAAAAGCCCTTCCATGAACAGGGACGTGCAGGTAGTTTATATAGTTCCCCAGCAGGCTTGTGCCGGACAGCCGGAGGCCTGTCCGGTCATATATCTGCTGCATGGGTATGGCAACAATGCGAAGAGCTGGCTAAAATATAAGCCCGAACTGCTTCGCATTGCAGACGAGAAAGGCATCATGTTTGTTTGTCCCGACGGAAAGGACAGCTGGTACTGGAACAGTCCTTTGAATCCGGACTATCGGTTTGAGGAGTTTGTTTCCAAAGAATTGGTGCAGTACACTGACAGTCATTACGCGACAGTCGCATCGAGAAACGGGCGTGCCATAACAGGAAACAGCATGGGCGGACACGGTGCGCTGTGGAACGCCATGCGGCATAAGGACGTGTTCGGTGCGGCAGGAAGTACCAGCGGCGGAGTGGATATCCGTCCTTTTCCTGGCAACTGGGGGATAAGCAGGCAGTTGGGCGCATATGCCGACAACCGGCAGCGGTGGGAAGAGCATACGGTTATCAGCCAGACAGGCCGGATAAAAGACGGTGACCTGGCTCTGATTGTCGACTGCGGCAGTGGGGATTTCTTTCTGAAAGTGAATCTGGAGCTGCACCGGCTTTTGCAGGACTGCGGTGTCGGACACGATTTCATCGTTCGTCCGGGAGAGCATAACTGGACATATTGGATTAATTCGATCGATTATCAGATCTTGTTTTTTGAGAAATATTTCAAACGGCGGATGTCCGGCGTAAATGCGAAGCAGACAAAGTAAGGCATTTGGCGGATATCCCGAAAAGAGAATCGTAATGTTGAACTAAATAAAAAGGTTATGAAAAAAATGAATTGCTTGGTGCTGCTGTTGGTGGCAGTGCTGATGTTGCCTGCCGTACCGGTACAGGCGAAGAACAAAAAAGAAAAGGCGGAACAGGAAATGTCCACCGGTGCGCAGGACCGTGAACAATGGGTGAAATGGCTGTGGAAAATTTCTTATCCTGTCATACACAATCTGGCGGAAGGGACCTTGCGCAAGAACATGCCGATTGAATCACCGAGCGGCAATCCTGCCGGGTATGATGAAATAACCCATCTGGAAGCTGTAGGCCGTACGTTGGCTGGCGTGGCTCCCTGGCTGGCCTTGCCTGATGACGATACGGAAGAAGGTAAATTGCGCAAGCAGATGCGCGAAGAGGTTCTGAAAGGGTTGAAGAACGCTGTTGATCCGGCATCGCCCGACATGCTGAACTTCACCAAACAGGCGCAGCCCATCGTAGATGCGGCTTATGTGGTTCATGCTTTTCTGCGTGCCCCGAAAGCTTTGTGGGAACCGCTGGATGACGTGACGAAGAAACGTTTTCTGGATTCGTTCAAAGCCTTGCGCGACCGTACGGGTGCCTACAACAACTGGCTGCTCTTTACTGGTCTGACCGAAGCCTTTCTGCTGCAGCAGGGCGAAAAAGCCGACCAGTTCCGCCTGCGTGTGTCTAAGAACAAAATACAGGAATGGTATGTGGGTGACGGCTGGTACAGCGACGGAAGCAAGTTCAGCATGGACTATTACAATTCGTATGTGCTGAATCCGATGATGGTGGCTATGCTGGAAACGCTGGTTCCTTTGCGTTGGGCAAGCCAGAAGGAATATGAGCAGGCCCTGAACCGCATGATACGCCATGCTGAATTCTGTGAACGCATTATCGGTCCGGACGGAACTTATCCGGCCTTCGGGCGTTCGGTGACCTATCGTACCGCTGCCTTCCAGTCGCTGGCCGATGCAGCTTTGCGTCACAAGCTTCCTGAAGGAATCAAGCCAGCACAGGTGCGTTGCGCCCTTACTGCCGTACATCGCAACATGTATGACGGAAACCAGAACTTCGATGCAGACGGATGGCTCGTGCTGGGCTTCAACGGCCATCAGCCGAATATAGCGGACGGCTATACTTCTACGGGCAGCCTTTATATGGCGACGCTGAGTTTCCTGCCGTTGGGCTTGCCTGCCGATGATCCGTTCTGGACGGACGCTCCAGCCGACTGGACCACAAAGAAGGCATGGGCAGGAGAACCGTTCAAGAAAGATTATAAGGTGGAGTATTGACCGGGCTGCCTGCATAAGCTGGCACAGGGACACAAAGCTGCAGAGGAGGATTCCGGATTTGGACTTTGTGTCCCTATGTTTTTTGTGTTTGAATATCATCTTTATCCTTATGTTGTTTGACGAATAGAAAAACAGGCTATGAAAAGCTTTTATTATTTGGCCGCGGTGCTTGCGGCGGGCTTGCTGGCGCAGACGATGCCGGCACAAGCCAAAGGGAAAAAAGTTTCCGGGAATTTTTATCACAAAGGCTGGACTGACCTTAACCGGAACGGCCGGATGGAAGTATACGAAGACCAGTCGGCCTCTGTCGATGAGCGTGTGAAGGATTTGCTTTCACGGATGACGCTTGAAGAGAAGATTGCCGAGCTGAATCTGGTTCCGTACTATGCGAGTCAGGATTCGGCTGTAAGAAGCAAGATACGGCAAGGAAAGATCGGCGCGCTGCTGAAAGCTAACGGGGCGGAACTGAACCGTTCGTTGCAGAAAGAAGCTGTAGAGTCGCACCGCCTCGGTATCCCGCTGATATTTCATGAAGACGTGATCCACGGCTATCGGACCATTCTGCCTGTCCCGTTGGGCGAATCGTGTTGCTGGGACCGTGAATCGGTGAGGAAGGGAGCCGCATTAGCCGCTAAGGAAGCTACTGCCGCCGGTATCCAGCTGACTTATGCCCCTATGGTGGATGTTTCCAATGATCCTCGTTGGGGGCGTATCATGGAAACCTCTGGCGAAGACCCTGTTTTGTCGGCGGCATTGGCTGCCGCCCGTGTAAAGGGATTTCAGGGCGAGGACTTGAAGGATAAAGAAACGCTGATGGGATGCGTAAAGCATTTTGCCGGATATGCAGCGTTAAGGGGAGGACGCGATTATCAGAATACGGACTTTTCGTTGCGCGACTTGCAGGAACAGTATCTGCCTCCCTTTCAGGCTGCCGTCAATGCCGGCGTGGGGACGCTGATGTGTTCGTATACTTCGTATGACGGAGAGCCGGTCACCATGAACCGGTTCATGAATCATGATGTGCTTCGCGGACAGTTGAAATTTGAAGGACTGCTTATCTCCGACTGGACAACCCTGAGTCATGCCGTTGCCGAAGGGGCTGCGGCCGACGGCAAGGAAGCTGCCTGCAGGGGCATGAACAGCGGGCTGGAAATGGATATGGCTTCTTCGCAATACAGCCGTCATTTGCTGGATCTGGCGAAAGAGAATGCCGTGTCTGCAGACGACATCACAGAGGCGGCACGGAAGGCACTTGTCGTAAAATTCCGCCTCGGACTGTTTGACGACCCGTATGCTTACTTTGATGCGGAGAGGGAAAAGCGGACTTTGCTTTCGCAGGAAAACCTTGACCTGGCGTGCGAGCTGACTGTGCCGACCATGGTACTGCTGAAGAACAGGGACGAGGCTTTGCCGATAGAGAAACCTGCCACGATAGCCGTTGTCGGTCCTTTTGCTTCGGACAAGACCAATCTGCTGGGCAGATGGAGCATGAAGGGACAGACGGAAGAGGCTGTCAGTGTGGAGGAAGGGCTGAAGGAGGTGATGCCCGAAGCGGACTTTAAGGTTGTAGGCTGCAAGCTGGGAGAACTGAACGATGCGTATGTGTCGTCTGCCGTTGCAGCAGTCCGTGAAAGCGATATCGCAATCGTCTGCCTGGGCGAAAGCGCGCAAAACAGTGGCGAGGCGGTGACGATGGGCAAGATAGAGCTTCCGCAGGATCAGATAAATCTGCTGAAAGCAGTCAGAAAATGCGGAAAGAAGGTTGTGACCGTACTGTTCAACGGGCGTCCCCTTGTGTTGGAAGAAGTGCTTGAGGCAAGCGACGCCGTGTTGGAAGCATGGCATCCCGGTACGATGGGCGGCAAAGCTGTTGCCTTGCTGCTGAGCGGAAAGGAGAATCCTTCGGGGAAGCTGACCCAGACTTTCCCGAGGCACAGCGGACAGATTCCTGTAGCTTATAATGAAAGAAGGACGTTTACCAAGATAGAGCCGGGCGATTTGCCCGAAGGCCCCCAGTTCCCGTTCGGGTTTGGACTGAGCTATACACAGTTTGAGTATTCCAATCTGTCGGTCAGCAGAGAAACACTTGGCATCGGCGATTCGTTGAACGTTTCCGTTGATATCAGGAACACCGGAAAGCGCAAAGGCCGTGAAGTTGTCCAACTTTATATCCGTGACAATGTAGCAACCGTAGTGCCGAGGGAAAAAATGCTGCGCGACTTCTCTTCCGTCACTTTGATGCCCGGAGAACAGAAGACCGTGAACTTTACGTTGCCTCCCGAAGCATTTAAGATTTACAACAACAAGATGCAATATGTGGTAGAACCGGGCGAGTTTGTTATCATGGTGGGACCGGATTCACAGCGGCTGTCGTCGAGAAAGGTTCTGGTCCGTGCCGATGGCGAATGAATGATGGACATAAGTGAGATGTGTGTAGAATCTTGTATATATCAACAGATTTTCAATCGTATTGTATGAAAAACATTGGCATAAAGGTGGCTTGTGCAATTGTGCTGGCAGTCTTGCTCTTGTCTTTGCCCGTTTCGGCGCAGCAAGTGTACGAGCCGCGTCCTTCGGAAAAGCCTTCCAGGTATCAGAAGCAGCAGATCAGAAGGAAGTACGGCATGTTTATCCATTTCGGCATCAACACATTTAATGATACGGAGTGGTCGGATGGCAGTTTGCCGCCCGGCTCGTATCGACCGGATACGATTGATGCTGCACAGTGGATAAAAACGGCAAAGGATGCCGGCATGAGATACGTCATTCTGGTGGCGAAACACCACGATGGATTCTGCATGTGGGATAGCCGGTATACGGACTATGATGTGGCCCGTTCCGGCAATGCGACCGATGTGGTGAAAGCCGTGGCACGGGAATGCAGGAAACGGGGTATCCGTCTGGGGCTGTACTATTCACTGTGGGACAGGAAAGTGAACCCCGACGTTCAGAATCCGGAGAGCGATGAAGCCTACAACAGATACATGCTGGCGCAGCTGGATGAACTGATGGACATCACGTCGGAATACACCCGGATCGTGGAGTTCTGGTTCGACGGCAGTTGGGCGAAACCCAGTTACCGCTGGCCTGTGAGGGAAATTTATGAAACGATAAAGAAACGCGAGCCTCAGTGTCAGATTGGAATCAACTGGAGCATCGGTCAGGATGCCAACCCCAACGATCCCGACGCTCCGAAGGAATCGGTGAATATCAAGCCGGACAAGCAGAAGGAGGGCGATCCGATCCGGTATTTTCCGAGCGACTTCCGTTTGGGTGACCCGATGCTTCCGGCCGATCCGGATCCGAAACTGTTTGTCCACAATGGCAAAAAGTATTACATGCCTTTCGAGTCTACGGTATGTATTTCCAAACGCTGGTTCTACCATACGTCCGACACGGTCTATAAGTCCTGTGGCCGAACTGAAGGAGGTTTATCAGCGTGCCACGGCACAGGACAATATCCTGATTCTGAACGTTCCTCCAGCAAGAAACGGAAAGATGAGGCCGGGAGATATCGACTTGCTGCAAAAACTGAAAAAAGCAATCGGCGTGAAGTAGGCACGCCCGCACAGCACTTCGGCGTGAAGGGCATCTCAGCTTCCATCTGCATCCGAAAAACCGGGTACGGATGGAAGCGTCGTTTATGGGAAAACAATCCGTAAATCAGTTACAATCGTCAGTAAATAGGTTATTCTCCTTCTGATGGCGGTCCGTTATCTTTGCATTGAAGTTAATTCATAGAATCATAGATTATGGACCGAAGAAATTTTCTGAAGCAGGCATCGAGCTATGCCTTGCTTGCCGCCGGGACAATGGCGGGAGTGTCTGGCGCTTTTGCCGGCACGCCATCTTCTTCGAACGGACAGCCTGACAGGATGTCCGATGAATCAAAGCAAGGAGGAAATATGGAACAGCGCAGTTTGGGCGGACTGAATGTGTCTGCCATTGGTTTAGGGTGCCTGCCTATGGTGGGCTATTATGGCGGAAAGTACGGGAAGAAAGACATGATAGCCCTTATCCGCAGGGCGTACGACAAGGGTGTCACGTTCTTTGATACGGCTGAGGTGTACGGGCCGCATACCAGCGAAGAGTGGGTGGGCGAAGCCGTCGCCCCGTTCCGGGATAAGATAAAGATAGGAACAAAGTTCGGCTTTGGAGTAGAAGAAGGGGAACCTACGGCCTTAAACAGTCGTCCCGATCATATCCGTCGGGCTGTGGAAGGCTCGCTGAAACGCCTTCGTACCGACCACATCGACCTCTTGTATCAGCATCGCGTTGATCCGAATGTACCTATAGAAGAAGTTGCCGAAGTGGTAAAAGAGTTGATGCAAGAGGGAAAAGTCTTGCATTGGGGTATGTCCGAGGCAAGTGCCCGTTCCATCCGGTGTGCCCATGCTGTTTGTCCGCTTTCGGCGGTACAGAGCGAGTATGCTATCTGGTGGCGCGAACCGGAAACAAAAATCTTCCCGACGCTCGAAGAATTGGGTATAGGCTTTGTGCCTTATTGTCCGTTGGGACGTGCCTTTCTTACCGGAGCCATTCACGAAGACAGTACCTTTTCCCGAAACGACCGACGCTGGAACCTGCCGCAATTCCAGCCGGAAGCATTGAAACACAACATGCCTTTGGTGTATCTGGTACAACGATGGGCAGAACGTAAAGGCATTACCCCCGCGCAGTTCGCGCTTGTATGGATGCTTTCGCGCAAGTCTTGGATTGCTCCCATTCCGGGAACAACCAATCCCGATCATTTGGACGATTTTCTTGGGGCGGGAAAAGTTCGTCTTTCTGCATGGGAGATAGAAGAGTTCGACCGCGACTATGCTAAAATAGATCTGATGGGACATCGTGCCGATCCGTTTACAGAAAGTCAGATTGATAAATAAGAAAGAGATGAAACAGATATTATTGATACTGGGACTGCTGTCGGTCCTTTTGTGTTCGTGTACTACGAATGAAAGAAAACAGGTGAAACAACAAAATGAAGTAAGTATGGAAAAGAAGAATCTTGGAAGTCTGCTGGCACTTTATCCGAAACCGATGACGGTGATTGGTGCCGAGGTAGAAGGAAAAGTAAATTGGCTGGTCGTCGGACATACGGGAATCATAGGGCATGACCGTATACTGGTAAGCATGAGTAAGCAGCATTATACGAATCGAGGAATCAAGAAGTCGAAGAAACTTTCTATCAATTTAGTGAGCCGGAGTATGCTGCCTAAGGCCGATTATGTAGGGAGCGTCAGCGGAGCCTCTGTCGACAAGTCGAAAGTGTTTGCTTTCCATTTCGGGGAGAACGGTACTCCGGTGATCGATGAATCTCCTTTGACAATGGAATGTGATGTGGAGGATATTTATGAAACTGATGGCTTCGACAACTTTATCTGCTCGGTAGTCAATACATATGCCAGTCCAGAGGTTTTGGGGGCTGACGGTAAACTGGATTACACCCGGCTGAAGCCCGTATTGTTTGAGTTCCCGACTTACTCTTATCTGGCTACAGGAGAGGTTATTGGTAAATGCCTGAATTTAGATGAAAAAACAGGT
>ENA-ORSJ01002274-ORSJ01002274.1-human-gut-metagenome-genome-assembly--contig:-NODE-2274-length-13153-cov-2.849824_pt1 | contig 13153 bp, 10 predicted proteins | sample MGYA00242191_ERZ509158 | MGnify/ENA primary metagenome ERZ509158 (study PRJEB26280, sample SAMEA2338623) | human gut metagenome | biome: human gut; feature: human-associated habitat; material: faeces... | reverse complement strand
CACGCCCTTGCGGACATAGAGCATGCCTATGCCCTTGGGGCAGTGGATCTTGTGGCCGGAGATGGAGAGCATGTCCACCGGAACCTTGGAGAGATCGATGTCCACCTTGCCTGCGGCCTGCACTGCGTCCGTGTGGAAGAGGATGCCGCGCTCCTTTGCCATTTCCGCCATTTGGGGGATGGGGTAGATGTTGCCTATCTCGTTGTTGGCATACATGATGGACACAATGGCCGTTTCCGGGGTGAGGGCATTGGCGTATTCTTCGAGATCGAGGTTGCCCTTTTCGTCAACACCAAGGCGGGTCACTGTGTAGCCGTTGCGTTCCCAGAAGGCACAGGTCTCGAGAATGGCAGGATGCTCCACAGCAGTTGTGACAATGTGCTTCTTGCCGGGCCTTGTCTGCAGGGCAGTCCAGATGGCAGTGTTGTCACTTTCCGTGCCGCAGGAGGTGAAGATGATTTCCTGGGGCTTTGCATTGAAGAGATCCGCCACCTGTTCGCGGGCCTCGTCCACGTACTTTGCGACCTGTCCGCCAAAGGTGTGCATGCTCGAGGGATTGCCCCAATAGGTTGTGAAGAAGGGCAGCATTGCCTCGGTCACTTCCGGGGCGACCATTGTGGTCGCATTGTTGTCGAAATAGATGGTTTGCATTAGGCCTTCACCTCTTTGACAACGATGTCGGGCTCTACCTGCATGCGCAGTATGGATTCGATGACCTGATGGAGGGTTGCCTGGGAGGCGGGGCAGCCGCCGCAATGGCCGGTGAGCTCCACGCTCACAACCTTTCCGGAAATGTCCACAAGGCGCACGTCGCCGCCGTCAGCCTGCAGCTGGGGACGGATGAGCTGCATGGCAGCCATGACCTTTTGCATGCGCTCGATATTGGTGAGACCGGCAGGGGCTGCTTTCTCTGTGTGGGAGGCTGCGACCTTCTCGTTCTGGGCTATGGTTTGGGCAACGCCTGCAGCTGCCTCGCCCTTGCCCTGACGGCGCAGCTCCTCTTCGAGAATTTCGGAAATCTCGTCGAGGCAGGTGCCACAGGCGCCGCCAGCCTTTGTGAAGGCCGTGATATCCTCAAGGGTGGTCAGATTGTTTTCCCTGATGGCCTTGATGATGGTCTGGTCGGTTACGTTGAAGCATTTGCAGACGAGCTTGCCCTCTTCCTGGGCGTGGGGCATGGCAGGCTCGCCCTTCCAGTTGCGGATGGCTGCCTCAAGGGCTTCCTGGCCCATGACAGAGCAGTGCATCTTTTCCCTGGGCAGGCCGTCGAGGGCCTTGGCGATGTCTGCATTGGTGACCTTCAGCGCATCGTCCACCTTCATGCCAATGACCATATCGGTGAGGATGGAGCTGGAGGCAATGGCGCTGGCGCAACCGAAGGTTTCGAAGGTGGCCTTTTCGATGACACCCTCGTCGTTTATCTTGAGGTACAGCTTGAGTGCGTCACCGCAGGCAAGGCTTCCCACTTCGCCTATGGCATTGGCGTCTTCCAGAGGACCGGCGTTGTGCGGTTTGAGGAAGAAGTCCTGGACCTTTTGTGAGTAGTTCCACATGTGATGTATCTCCTTGTACCGCAAGAGCAGAGATGGGCACTAAGGCCAGGACTTGCGGCGAGAGTTCGGATGAGCTCGATTCTTGCTGTTATATATGTCCCGCTTTGCAAAAGGGAAGCCCCCTTGAGGCGGGCAAATGGCGGAAAAGAAGAGGCCCGCCCCGCGAAAGCTTGTGCAGGGCGGGACAGGCAGTGAAATGCAGGCGTGAAATTTTTCCGTGCGCAGGGAAATTTCTATCCCTTGCGAGTTTCCTGATCTTCCTCCCAGATTTGGGAACAGGGCTTGAGACAACCCTCGTCGCAGGGCTGGGGGCAGGGGGCAATGCTCTCCTCGTCCCTTGCGTCGTCCATGAAGCTCTGATCCGCGCAGCTGCCAAGATCCCTCAGGGTCTTGGAGCGCAAAAAGCTGCGCATATGGTCGTCAAACTGCTGCCAAAATGACACTGTCTTGCACATGTCCTTGCGGGGACAGTTGTCGGTCAGGCAACGCACTGGGGAGATTTCTCCCTCAAGATGCACAATAACGTCCTCGAGGTTGATATCCTCTGGCGGACGATTCAGTCCGTAGCCGCCACCAGCTCCGCGCACTGCAGTAAGGATGTTCAGGGGACGCAGCGCACGTGCGATTTGCTGCAGATAGCCGGAAGAGATGTTTTCCTTTTCACCGACCTGGCTCAACTGGATTCGTTCCCCAGGGGGAAGTTCGGCAAGGCAGAGAAGAAAGCGCAGTCCGTAACGTGTTCTTGTCGAAAAATGCATACGCACCTCGTGGAACTTTGGTCCGACAGACCTTTCTGCTCTGTTGCCATGCACCGGTTTGAGACTTCAGCGGGCTGCAGGAAGAGCAGCCTTTTTTCAGAAAGGCAGGGATATGAGTGGAAAACGGGGTGTTGTGGCAGGTCCTAGAGGGTGAATGTATAGGGGGTTTCCTGGTAGACGTAGTAGTTGAGCCAGTTGCTGAAGAAAAGGTGCGCGTGGGCGCGCCAGTTCATGACAGGGCTCGCATCCGGATTGTCGTTGGGATAATAGTGGCGGGGCTGGTTGATGGGCAGTCCCTTGGCCAGATCCCGCTTGTACTCCAGATCCAGGGTCTCGCGATCGTATTCGAGATGGCCTGTCATGAAGACCTGGGAGTGGTCATATCTCTCGACCAGGGCAAGGCCGGCTTCCCTGGAGATGGCAAGAACGTTGAGCTCCGGAACTTTCAAAACGTCCTTGAGCAAAACCTCGGTGTGCCTTGAGTGGGGGGCGCAGAAGACATCGTCAAAGCCCCTGAACAGGCTGCAGGTGGGCATGAGAATGTCGTGCTCGAAGACACCGAAGCGCTTGGAAGGCAGATCGTGCTTCGGGATGCCGTAGAAGTGGTAGAGGCCGGCCATGGCAGCCCAGCACAGGTAGAGCGAGGAAAAGACGTGGCCGCTGGCCGCATAGGTCATGATGCGCAAAAGCTCGTCCCAGTAGTCCACCTGCTCGAAGTCCAGGTGTTCCACGGGAGCGCCGGTAACGATCATGCCGTCAAAGTGCCGGTCCCTGATTTCGTCAAAGGTCTTGTAGAAGCGCTCAAGGTGCTCAAGGGGCGTGTTGCGGGAGACGTGCTCCCTTGTGCGCAAAAGTGTCACATTGACCTGGATTGGAGTGTTGGAGAGAACGCGCAAAAGCTGTGTTTCTGTTGTGATCTTGGTCGGCATGAGGTTGACGATCACAATGTCGAGCGGACGTATGTCCTGCGAGGATGCGCGCTCCTCGCCCATGACAAAGATGTTTTCCTTTTCAAGGGCGGCCTTGGCAGGCAGATCTGAGGGAATGTTTATGGGCATTTTACTGGGACCGGATGGAAAAGGGTGCCCCGAGGTCAGGGCATAGGACAAAACTGGAAAAACAAAACGTATTCTTTTTCCTTTTTTTTGACCGGCTTTGGATGTTGCCCCCTTTGTGTCTTTTGTAGGGGGTACAATGCCACTCTTGCTGCACGTGTTCTCAAGGAAAGGCAACACATGAGTCTGCGCGACTTCAAGACTAAAAAGCGTAGGAAAACAATTGTCTTGCTAGACAAACCCGAGCAATTGCATTGGGCAGGGTCTTGGGGCAAGGAAAAAGAGCGTAGCCTTTATCTACAAGAATTGGCTAAGCCGGTCAAGAAGCAGCGAAGCAACGGGTATGAAAAAAACGCCCTTTTCAAAGAGTTGTGATCTCAGACGGGTGGTGAACGATTGCGTTGGCACCGTTTGCCAAAAGTTCGGCCTCGTCGCGAAACCCCCAGGTGACGCCTATGGCAAAGAGGCCGGCATTGCGTGCGGTCTTCATGTCTGTGGCAGTGTCGCCCACGTAGGCGACCTCGTCCCTTTCAACTCCGAGCTCGTCTATCATGGCAAGCAGTGCCTCGGGGTTCGGTTTCAGAGGGACATCCGGCCTTTGGCCGCGCGCAAGGGCGAAGGTGGAAGGGAAGAAGTCCTCGGCAAGACTCCGCGTCAATGGATCCGGCTTGTTGGAAAGGATGGCAAGGATTTTTCCCTGCTCCTTAAGGGTCTGCAGCATGGGAAGAATGCCCTCGTAGGGCACGGTGTTGACGCGCATGTGCCCTGTATAGAAGGTCTTGGCTTCGTGCATGAGGGCCTCGAATTCCGCAGTTTCCGGTGCAGGATTGCCGCGCAGGGCCCGTTCGACCAGTTTTCTGAAGCCGTTGCCAACGAAGATCTTGTAGCTTTGTACAGGGTGTACGGGCATGTTGTGCCTTTCAAGCATTGTGTTGCAGGCAAGGGCCAGATCGGCAAGGGTGTCGAGCAGGGTTCCGTCCATGTCAAAGACAAGGGCCTTGTGCTGGGTCCGGGAATTTGCGGAAGAATTGGTAGGCATACTGTTGTCCTTGGCTTTTGCGCGTAACAGAGTGTGGATATCTCTTTTGGCTATGCGTCTGTTTTCTTGCGGGGAGTACCCGGGCAGCGCATTGTGAGAGGAACCAAGACTATACATATTTGCTCTTCGTTGCCAAGACCCGCAAAAGGCTATAGAGGATTGGCCCGGACAATTGTTTTGTCTGATTCCCGTGCATGTGGAGGAAAGGACAACGTGCGACTTCTGGCCTGCGATTTTGACGGCACCGTTTTTTGCAAACACAGCATTTCGGAACGCGATCTTTTGGCCATTGCCAGATGGCGTGTCGAAGGCAACCTCTTTGGCATTGTCACAGGCCGTGGCGCTGGGACGCTCCTGGAGGATCTTTCCCGCTTTCCTTTGGAATACGACTTTCTCTTGTGCAACAACGGAGCGCTTCTTCTGGACAGCAGGGCAAATCCTGTAGCCGAGCGCCCGCTGGGCATCGAGATGAGCCGCTACCTTCTGGACCACGAGATACGGGAGCACTGCTCAAGCTGCGCGCTTTTCGCAGGATCTGCCATGTACGTCCTTGAGGAGACAGGCCCCTGGCTCAACCCCGTCTACACGCCATCCACCCTGGCTGTCCAAAAGGCCAGGGATATTGATTTCCTGCAGATAAGCTTTGGCTTCAGGGAGAGGACGAGGAGCATGGCCTGGGGGGAAAGGCTGCAGGCGGATGTTGCCGGAAAGGCACAGGTACAGTGCTCGCTTTCCGTTGCCGATGTAACGGCAAGGGGAGTTGGCAAGGCCACTGGCATTGCCTGGGCCCTGGATGCGCTTTGCCTGAGTCCAGGTAACATCCTGACTGTGGGCGACGACGGCAACGACAGGGAAATGCTTGCCGCCTATGATGGCTACGCCATGGAGGGGGCGGACAGGGATGTGCTTGCCGCAGCTGGCAAGAGCACAGCTTCTATTGCGGACCTTGTGGAGCAATGCCTTTAGATCAGAGATAAAAAGCGCTTTCTTGCGCGCACAAAAAAGAGATTTTGCAATGAAATACAAGCAGGAACTTGCCCTGTGCGTTATAACCATGATATGGGGCGCTACCTTCATCGTCATCCGCATGGCAATGGAGAGTTGCGGCCCACTGTTCTTCGTTGGCTTGCGCTTTGGATGCGCGGCCCTGATTCTTCTTGCGCTCTCATCCTCCGTCATCAGGGACATTACCAGAGAGGAAATCGTGGGCGGGTCTTTGCTAGGCTGCATTGTCTTTGCAGGCTTTGCCCTGCAGACAGCGGGCCTTGCCTCGCTTGATGCTGCCAAGTCCGCCTTTCTGACAGCCTTCTACGTGCCCCTTGTGCCCCTCATAGAGTGGATTTTCATGAAAAGGCGCCCTACGGCCAGATCCTTTGTGAGCCTTGCCCTGGCCTTTGTGGGCGTTGTGCTGCTTTCCGGGGGATTCCAGATGAACTTCGAGGCGAGCACGGGTGAAATGCTGACACTTTTGTGCTCCCTCATCTTTGCCATGGAAATTGTCTGTACAGGCATCCTTGCTCCGCGATCCAATGCCAGACGCCTGGCCTTTGTGGAGGTCTTTGTCACCTCCCTTCTCTCCTTTGCCCTCATGCCCGTGGCAGGAGAAGGGATTCCGGAATTTTCCTGGTACGTGCTCCTTTCCGCCTGCGGCCTGGGCTTGAGCACTGCCCTCATCCAGAGCGTCATGGTCTGGGCACAGAAAACAGTTCCCCCGAGCAGGGCTACCCTCATCTATACGGGCGAGCCTGTCTGGGGCGGCATTTTCGGCTATCTCGCTGGCGAGAGGCTCTCACCCTCGGCCCTGCTTGGCTGCGGCCTTGTGGTCAGCGGCCTTCTGTCCGGCATTGGCAGGAAAAAGGAGCGAAAAGGCAAGACTGTCCAAAAGAGTTCCTCAAGGGCAGGGTAGGCTGCTGTCACTTTTTCGCCTGCCTTGCATTTTGCTGTTCCCTGTGGGAAAAACAAATCAGGTGCTTCCGTTTTTGACAGCACGGAGGGCCTTCCATTCCCAGGAGGAATCAGTATGGCGCGCTATATTACCAACCTCAAGGATCTCGGCAAGGATCTGGCCTGGACACTGTTGCAGCAGGCGCGGGGCATTCCCGAGGCCAAGGGCATAGACGACTTTCTTGAGGACAAGACCTTTGTGCTGCTTTTTGCAAAGTCGGATTTGTCCGAGAGACTGTGTGTTACGGCTGCCATACGCCAGATGCGTGGCCATGCAGTGTACATGGGGCCAGAGGAAAAGTGGGAGGAAACAGTCTCACAGTTCCCGGCTGCGCTCATGGGCTCCATACGCTACTACATGGACGGAGTCATTGTGTACGGCATGCGTGCAAGCCAGTGGCAACCAGGGCCAGAAGTGGACTTCCCTGTCCTGAATGTGGGTTCCATGGACGCGCATCCCGCCCATGCCATAGCGGACATTGCCTGCATGATGCGCTACTGTCACGACGATTTGCGCAAGGTGCGCATTGCCTGGATTGGGGCACCTACAGGAACCATGTTCTCGCTCATGGAAGCGACCATGTTCTTTCCCTTTGCAATGCAGATTGCCCTGCCGGACATGTATCGCAACCCCATATACGAGACTCTCGCAAGCGACTACATGTCGGACATTACCTTTTTTGAGACGCCAAAGGAGGCGGTCAAGAATTGCCAGTTCGTCTTTGCCGGCAACAGTGGTCGCGGCATGCTCTCTCTGGAACAGATCAACAGATGGTCCCTGACCCGCGAGATAATGTCCCATGCGGAAGACAACGCCCATGTTTTGCTTGGCACAGCGCCCATGAAGGCCATTCCCATAGAAAACGAGGTTATTGGCAGCAAGAACGCACTCTTGTTGTTGCAGGCAGAAAACCGCCTGCGTGTCTACAAGCGCATGCTGCACTGGCTCTACGAATATTAACAAGGGCCCAATACACGGCCCGATATGACAAGGAAAACAAAAACCGGCCCAAATCGCCTCACAGGGCATTTGGGCCGGTTTTGCGTTCTTTGTCAGTTTCTTCGGACAAGGCTGCTATTTCTTGTCGGCAGCAGGCCAGAAGTCCCTGGATCGGGCTGGCGCGTAGCCGGAGGAAAAGGCGTCGAGAAGCGTTCCAAAGTACATGCGCAGTCTGGGCTTTATCTGCTGGCTGCGCACATCGTTGCCGGAATAGAAGAGCCTTGTTTCGGTATTGCCGGTCCAGGGGAGCCTTGCGGCCTCAAGTTCCAGAATCCTTCCCCAAAACCCCCTTCTTGCCTGCATGGCCTTTTGTTGCAGGGCGTACAAGGCATCGAGATAGCCCTGGGGAAAGTGCGGATCGTGGACTACATAGGCAAAGCCGTTCTCGACCAGAAAGGCTGCCAGTGAAGTCCCGTCTTCAAGGACAACATCCGCCAGAAGGCGTCCCTGGGGATCCTTTCTGCTGGCCTCGGCCCTAAGTGTCACGTGCCTTTTTAAGGCAAGCTTTCTCAAGGCATCCCTTGCCTCCACGGCAAAGTACTGTTCCACATGGCGCCTTGAGCGCTGCCCTTTCTTTGTGGCCTTTGCCTGAGTCTCCTCGTCTTTTTCGACGTGGAAGTTTTCCTCGCGCAGTTCCTGATTGGTGAAGAGGGTGGGCTGCGAGAGGGCAAGGTCCGGAGCGTCTATGCAGGCAAGGCGTATGACACGCCTGTCCGTGAGGCGCAGGGTGTCGCCGTCCGGAATCTGGAGCACAATGGCCCTGGGCCTTGACTCAAGCTCGGGAATGTCCGGCAGCACAAGCCTTGTCTCTTCCCTTGCCGGTACAGGTGCGGAGAGGACCATATCTCCTTCCGTCTCTGCTGCCATTGCCATAGGTGTGCTGCCAAGCGTGGCACAAAGGACAAGGGCTCGCAAAAGGACCTTGGGTCCGAGCATAGGCTAGTTCTCGTAGTAGGAGCGCAAGGGTTGGCTGCGGATGGGATGGCGCAGCTTTCTCAAGGCCTTGGCCTCGATCTGACGGATACGCTCGCGGGTCACGTTGAAGAGCTTGCCCACTTCCTCGAGGGTGTGGTCGCTCTTTTCGGCAATGCCGAAGCGCTTGCGCAAAACCTGCTCTTCCCTGGGGGTGAGGTCCGAGAGGACCTGTGCCAGCTGTTCGGAAAGCTTGGTGTTGATGACTTCTTCCGCAGGGGCAACGGCCTTCTTGTCCTCGATGAAATCGCCAAGGCTGGAGTCTTCCTCGTCGCCAATGGGCGTTTCCAGGGAAATGGGCTCCTTGGCAATCTTCAAAACCTTCTTGACCTTCTCCACGGGGTAGTCCATGCGTTCGGCAATTTCCTCTGGCGTGGGATCGCGGCCGAGCTCCTGGACAAGGTAGCGCGAGGTGCGGATGAGTTTGTTGATGGTCTCGATCATGTGCACCGGGATGCGGATGGTCCTTGCCTGGTCGGCAATGGCACGGGTGATGGCCTGGCGGATCCACCACGTGGCGTAGGTGGAGAACTTGTAGCCGCGCTGATACTCGAATTTGTCCACAGCCTTCATGAGACCGATGTTGCCTTCCTGGATGAGATCCAGGAATTGCAGGCCGCGGTTGGTGTATTTCTTGGCAATGGAGACCACAAGGCGCAGATTGGAGCGGATGAGCTCCTGCTTGGCCTTCATGGCAGCATCGTTGCCTGTCCTGATGCGCCAGAGGACTTCTTCGAGGTCACCCACGTTCTGGCAGCACTTTTCCTGCAGACGCTTCAGGATCTCGATCTTGCCCACGATCATTTCCTTGAAGGAAAAGACCTCGTCCACGCTCATGTGCAGACTTCTGGCAACCTCAATGGGCTGAATCTCGCGGTTGTCCAGTTTGTCGAACAGGGACTGTATCTCGTCCTGCTTGCGTCCCGTAGACAGGATGTAGGCAGAAAGATCGCGCTGGCAGTTGTGCATCTGGCGCACGTAGTCGTCCACAGTCTCGATGACGCGATCGATGAGCGTCTTTTCGAGCTTGATGTCCGAAAGGCGTTTGACCACCTCTTCCTTGTAGGCAAGGATTTCCTTCTGGACGTTGATGGTCCGCTTGTCCTCGTGCCCCATGGAGTCGTTGAGCTTCTTGTAGAGCTTGCGCTTCTTGCGGTAGATTTCGCGGATCTCGTCGAGAAGAAGAAGAACGCGCGAGCGCTGGTTCATCTCGTCCTCGCTCGGATCGTCTTCCTCGATGGTCTTGACCACATCCTTGAGCTTGATACGGCTCTGGCGCAGTTCGTCGCCCACGTTGATGAGCTCTTCCACGGCCACCGGCACTTCCACCAGGGCGTAGAGAACGTCCATCTCTCCCTGCTCGATCTTCTTGGCTATGACAACCTCGCCGTCCCTGTCCAGCAGGGGCACTGCGCCCATTTCGCGCAAATACATGCGCACGGGATCCGTGCTGCGGGAGGAGTAGTCGGCAGCGTCGTCGTCATCGCTGATGTCCAGACTGTCCTTTTCCGAATCCTCGTCCATGGACGGACGCGAGAGCTTCTTCATCGCATCCTTTTCGTTGTCGACAACAAGTATCTTTCTTTCCTCGAGGGTACTCAGAATCTCTTCGTACTGCTCGGGGCCATGATCGCCTGGCAGGGCGTGCAAGACTTCTTCATGGGTGAGAAAGCCCTTTTCCTTACCTCTGGCAATGAGATCGTCGATAAGTGCCTGGTAATGTTGAACTTCCTTAAACTTGGTCATTTGTTTTCAGCTCCGAAAGAGGTTCCGAAAGAGGTTCCTGAAGGGTGTCAAGAACATGCATGCCGGCGCTGTAGTCGCCCTGTGCATCGCTCTGACGCAGGAGCGCGGAAAAAGAAGATTTTTGAATGGAGTGCAAATATTTGTCAAGACTTTTTTTCAGGGCCCCGAGCTCTGCCTCGGGGTTTTTGCACGGCGGTGCCTCAAGGCCGCGGTGCCTGTCCCAGAGAGTTCTTGCCTCTCCCTCAAGCTCATAGCCGGCGTTTTCCCCCTGTTCCAGGATCTTGTTCCACAGGGCACTGGCCATGGGGCTTTTGAGCAGTATGTCCGCTCCCATGTCGCGTATGTCCCGTGCGTGTCCCGGGTAGCGTATGGCAGTGCGCAGTATTTCGCGCTCAATGTGGGGCAGGGTAGCCGAAATTGCCTTGTCTTGCGCCTGATTTGCCCTTGGGGCCTGCGACATGTCCTGCACAAGGCCGTCGCGCAGGCTCTGTTCGTCAAAGTTGAGCCAGCGGGAAAGGTAGGAGATGGTCGGGCTCACAAGCTCCGGGATCTGCATGCCGCGGATGAAGGTTCTGCACCATTCGAGGGCGTCCCTGGGGGCTACCCCATAGAGGGTTTCGACACAAAAGCGCAGGCCCGGCATGGCCTTGTCGCACAGCTCGCGGAAAAAGTCCGGTCCCTTGCCGCGCAAAAGTGTGTCTATGTCCTCGCCCTCTGGCTGGAGAATGACCTTGACGGATGCCCCGCGGGAAAGGAATTTGGTAGCCGCTGCCATGGCAGCCTTGCGGCCTGCGTTGTCCCCGTCGTAGAGAAGGTTCACCTGCGGGCCGTAGCCAAGGATGCGCTGGACCTGCTGGTCCGTGAGGGCAGTGCCAAGACCGCCGACAGAATTTTCAAAGCCGTACTGATGCAGGGTGAGCACATCCATGTAGCCTTCTGTGAGATAGACCTTCTTGTTCACCCGTATGGCTTTGGCAGCCAGATCCAGGCCGTAGAGGTGCTCGCCCTTCTTGTAGATGGGGCTGTCCTGGCTGTTGATGTATTTGGCTGCGTCGCTGGCCTTGTCGATGATGCGTCCGCCAAAGGCTATGGTTTCCGAACCTGTGTTGCGGATGGGAAACATGAGCCGTGCACGAAAGGGGTCGTAGGGCTTGCCTGTCTTGGAGGATTTGCCGAGCAGACCGCCCTCCATGGCAAGGTTCAGATCGCATCCTTTGGCCTGCAAAAAGGATGCAAGATCGTGCCAGCCGTCTTTTGCCCAGCCAAGGCCGAAGCGTCTGGCAAGCTCCGGGCTTATGCCGCGTTCGGCCATGTATTTGCGGCAGGCAGCCCCGTCCGGGCCTTCCAGATTGGCCACAAAGTGTCCCTGGGCCAGGCGGTACATGAGCAGAAGATCCTTTTTCCTGTTCTTCTGCCTGGCAGCCCCGGGATGCTGCCTTCTCGGACCAAAGGCTGCGAGATCTACCCCTGCCTCCTGGCTCAGCTGTTCGAGCGCATCGCGAAAGCTCAAGCCGTGATACTCCATCATGAAGGTGAAGATGTCGCCGGATTTCTGGCAGCCGAAGCAGTAGAAGCGCCCGTCCGGAGTCACGTTGAAGGAGGGTTTGGTCTCCTGGTGGAAGGGACAGGGCGCCACAAAGCGGTTGCCCATCTGCCGCAGGGGAATGTAGCGGCCAATGAGATCCACTATGCTGATACGCTGCTTTATGAGTTCCACAGCGTCGTTTGCTGCCATATCCATTCCTCTTCTCCCCCCGCAGGAGCGGATCTCCTGCAGGGGAAACGGGTATCAATTAGCGTAGGGTGACTATGGTCATGCCGTCGCCGCCGCGATCCGCAGGGGCAAGCACGTAGGAAGAAACCTGGGAGCAGGTGGCAAGGTAGGCGTGCACAGCCTTGCGAAGGGCACCTGTGCCTCGGCCGTGAATGACCTCGAGCTCCTTTTGTTCTGCAAGGTAGGCCTTGTCCAGATTTGCCTGCAGCATCTGCAGGGCATCCTCCGAACGCAGTCCCCGCAAATCCACGCTGAAGGCTGCTTCCCTGGCGTGTTTTGCGCTCTGGGACGAGGCCTCGTATTTGGCGTTTTCGCGGATCTGTCCAAAGACCTTGCCCTGGGGTTGTGCAGGAGTTGCCTTGGCCTGGCCTGCGTTCTTGGGCGTCCAGGCAAGGACGCTCATCTCCGCCCAGAGAGTCACGCCGCCCATGTCTATGCGCACGCGCTTCTTCTTTTCGTCCACATCCCGCACAATGCCCTTCTTGCGAAAGACCGTGTGGGTGACGCTGTCTCCCACAGCGAGATCAAAGACCGGGGCCTCGACTTGAGCTTTTTCCTCGGTTTTGTCCATGTCCTTTGCAAGGTCGGCCCTGATGGTCGCCATCTGCTTTAAGGCCTGCTTGTGGGTAACGCGTTCCTCCTTCCAGGCCTGCATGAGTTCCTGGGCCTTGGCGCGCACCTCGTCGTAGAGCTTTGCCCTGTCCTGTTCCAGACGCTCGCGATAGCGTTTGGCAGCGTTTTCCGCCTGGGTTTGCCTTGCTCTGAGACTTTTGAGCTCCTCCTCCCTTTCCAGTGCCAGGGCGTTGAGGCGTTCAAGAAGGTGTCCCGTGTCCTCACCGTCCTGCAAAAGGTAGTGCCTGGCTCTTGCAAGGATGCATTCGGGCAGGCCGTGCTCTTTTGCAACGTCCAGGGCCTGGCTTGAGCCAACCTGATCGTAGGCCAGGATGTAGCGGGGCTTGTGGGTCTGGTTGTCGAAAAGCATGGAGGCTGCGCGCGTTCCCGGTGTTGCCAGGGCATAGCCCTTGAGCGCCGGAAAGTGCGTAGCAGTAAGAACAAAGGTATGCTTGACCAGCAATTCGTCAAGAAGTCCCTGGGCAAGGGCAGCGCCCTGGGCCGGATCCGTGCCAGAGCCGAATTCGTCGAGAAGAACGAGGCTTCGCCCATCCAAATGCTTCCAGGCTTTGGCAAGGTGATCGATCTGGGCCGTGAAGGTGGAGACATTGGCCTCAAGGCTCTGCTCGTCGCCTATAAAGGCGTCTACCCTCTGCAAAAAGGGCAGATGCGAGGCAGGCCCTGCAGGCACTGGCAGGCC
>ENA-ORSJ01002270-ORSJ01002270.1-human-gut-metagenome-genome-assembly--contig:-NODE-2270-length-13184-cov-2.529591_pt1 | contig 13184 bp, 6 predicted proteins | sample MGYA00242191_ERZ509158 | MGnify/ENA primary metagenome ERZ509158 (study PRJEB26280, sample SAMEA2338623) | human gut metagenome | biome: human gut; feature: human-associated habitat; material: faeces... | reverse complement strand
TCGGGGGCATCCGCATCGCTTCCGGAAGTTGGAACCTCGCCCGAATTGCCGTAGCCGAACGTGACGTCGTGCATGGACATGCCGTGGTAGCGCGGCAGGAAATCGCCCCGCTCCTCCACTGCGGGGGTTTCGTCCATCAGCGCGAACAGGCGGCGGGCGGCGGCAAACGTTTGCGTGAGATTGGCCGGCAGCGCGCTCAACGCGAGCGTCGGACCGAACGAGCTGGCCAGCAGCACGAAAGCGGCGGTCAGGCGGGCGGCGGGCGCGGAAAGGACGGTCTGGATGGTCGCAGCGGCAGCGGAAGCGATGGGCATCGTCGTACCGGACGTGACCATCGCCAGCAATGCCGCGATGGCAGTGAACAGTACGACCAGCACCGCGCCGAAGCCTGCGAAATCGCCATTCTTGGCACTCAGCCGGGCGCGGCGGCTCCAGAGCGAACGCGTGCGTGACGCGATGCCGGCAAGCCGCGCATGGCCTTGGCCGAATCGGATGATTTCGTCGAGACCGCGCATATCGTCGAGCATTTCGTCATCAAGTTGGGCGGATTCGCGGCGAATATCCCCACCGAGACCACCTACCGCCGTGGCGAAGAGTTTCGGCAGCACGATGCCGACGGTCAGGTGCGCGATGACCAGCGTGACAGCGATCGCAGGACTCAGCGTAAGCAATGCGACCGCGTAAAGCACGGTGGTCGCGATGGCGATGACAACCGGCGAAATGGTGTGCGCGAAGAAGATTTCCAGCAGTTCGACGTCGGTGGTGACCAGCGCGATCAGGTCGCCTTTGCCTTTGCCGGACAGTTTGGCGGGCGCGAGGCGACGCAGCGCGGCAAACGTTTTCGACCGGAACAGCGCGAGCAGGCGGAAGGCGACATTGTGGTTCATGTACTGTTCGGCGTAGCGCATGCCGCCGCGGATCAGTGCGCAGATAATCATGGCTGCGATTGCCGCGGGAAGGCTGAGATTCCAGACTTTTGCGCCAGCTGCGGCGAACAGCGCGGCGACGCCGAAAACCGGCAGGAACGTGGCGGCGAGGTGGCCGAGGATGCCGCACGCGCAGGCGATGGCCATGGGTTTGCGCAGTGGGCCGACTTCGCGCAGCAAGCGGGCGATGACCTGGGTTGTTGGCATATCCGATTTGGCGCCACTGGCGTTCGATTCGGCGGAACCAGACATCCGAGACACGGCAAACGCACCAGACGCATGAGTCATACGCGATACGCGCGGCGCGACGCGACCAGACAATCCCACCCGTTCCACGCTTTCCTGCGCCCGGAACAGCTTGGCATACGTGCCGTCCGCGGCCATGAGATCGTCATGCGCGCCCTGCTCGACGACGACACCCCCATCAAACACTACGACATGGTCCGCGTCGGCCGCGTTCGCCATGCGGTGCGTGACCATCAGCACGGTTGCGCCGGCGTCGGCGAGCGCGCGAATCGTTTGCAAAATCAACGTTTCGCTGTCCGCGTCGACGCTGCTGGTCGCCTCGTCGAAAATATAGACGGCCGACCTGCGCAACAGTACACGGGCGATCGCAATGCGCTGTTTCTGCCCGCCGGACAGATTCGCGCCGTCCTGCGTGATCGGCATATCGAGTCCTCGCGATTGCGCGCGCACGAAATCGTCGATATGCGCGGCTTCCAGCGTCTGCCACAGCTCGTTGTCGGTGGCGTCGGCGCGGGCCATGAGCAGGTTGTCGCGCAGGGTGCCGGCGAACAGGTGGCTGTGCGCGGAGACGATGGAGATTTCGCGGGTGAGCGATGCTGCGGTGAGGTCGCGGATTTGGTGCGATTTCAGGGTTTCACTGTCATCCGGCGCCGCACTGCTTAACATAGCGCCCAGCACTTCGTCCTGCATTCCGGATGGCATTTCGGACAGCAGCACATCGCCTTCATATCCGACAAGCGTGCCGGCAAGCAGCTGGACGGCTGTGGACTTGCCGGAACCGGATGGCCCGACGATCGCAGTGACTTCGCCGGGCAGCGCACGGAGGGCCACGTTGCGCAAGGCGTAGCGCGTTTCGCGCGCGTCACCCGCGCCGCCGCCCTCATCAACGCTGTCCACATCCGCGTTCCGCATATCGGAATGCGATGTGGACGATATACGACGGGGACTCGCAACACCGGCACCCGCAGACCCGACAGCGTCAGGCCCCGCACCAGCAGCACCCCCAGCATCCACATCCGCGTCCGCATACCGGTACGAAACACCACGAAACTCCACGCCGACACCACGCCCGGAAGCCCCGAATTCCGGCAGTTCCTTGCTGCCATGCTCCGGTTCGGGCGCGTCGAGCAGCGCGAAAATACGTTTCGTGGACGTCATGCCGTTCATCGCAACGTGGAAATACGAGCCGAGCTGTCGCAGCGGAATGAAGAAATCGGCGGCTAGCAGAATCGTCAGCAATACCGCGGCGATCGGCGTCAAACCAAGCGGCAGCACGCCGGACAGCGCGAAAACGCCAGACGGCGAGAGCGAGCCGGATACGAATCGCCATACCGCAACGCCGATGCCGGCGGCCGCGCCACCGTATGCCACGGCATCCATCGCCGTGAGCGAACGCAGTTGGATTTGCAGCACGTTCATGGTCATCACGCGGAACTGTTCGGCCTTCTCGTCCATGACTCGTGCGGCGCGCTCGTCCGCGTCGAAGGTTTTCAGTGTCTCAAGTCCCTGCAGATTGTCGAGGAACGCGGCCCCCATATCCGTGTATTTGCCCCAGTATTTCTTGAATACGCGGGCGGCACGCATCGCCACCATGCCGACGATGAGCACGATGAACGGCGCGCAGGCGAGCAGCGTCGCGGCGGTGGGCAGGTCGATCGGCGCAAGCACGGCGAACAGCGTGATGGGGGCGAGCACGGCGTAGCACAGTTGCGGCAGGAACAGTTCGAAGAAGCTTTGGATTTGTTCGATGCCTTCGCCCGCGGACTGCACCACGCCGGCGGTGCGCACGCGCTGCGCGTAGGACGGGCCGAGCGCGAGCATCTTATTGAACAGTTTCTCACGCAGCGCGAGTTTGACGCGTTCGGCGGCCTCGCTACCGAAACGTGCGGCGGCGCGAATGGTGACGAATCGCACGACCGCGGCAATAAGAATAATGGCGATGCAGGGCGCGGTGGCGGACGGTACGGGCGCGAACAGCGGTTGCAGCATACGCACCACGGCCACGACGAAGGCGATGTTGGCCACGAGGCCCAGCCATTGGCAGACGACTTTCGCCGCGATCAATCGACCGACGCCGTCAGCCAAGGAAAACAGCCGCTTGTCGAACATCATGCCCCTTTTCCAATCGTTTGCAATCCCGCCATCCGCTCCAAGCGTATCGGGCATACCGACGAAAGGCAATGACGGAACGGCAATCGCAGAAAATCGTCGGAAAAATCTAGAAAACCATCAGAACTCGCAAGCAAATGCACAACAGCAAAACCACAGAAAACCAAGGGAACGGCGAAAAGTGAGGCGGCTGAATGTTCGCCGTTGAGCAAACAGCCTAGGCGCAAGGGGTAGTTGCGCCAAACTTGAGTGTACACGGAACATGTTGTGGTTCGCAACGTCACTCCGCCCAGTTTTGCCGCATTTTCCACCGTTTTCGCCCGTAAGGGCAACCCCCTCTCGAACCCGTCGCGCAACCCGTTGGACACCCTGCGATCGAACGCGTCAAACCTTTTTTCGAGATGATGGATCCGTGTACCAATCCCCCGTTCCGTTGACGTTTCGTGCCACTTTGTCAGTTCAAACAAACCCGTCGCCATATTTCTTGTTGTTTCTTACAATGCGGACTTACGTCACCGTAACTTACGATATGCGAGGCGCGACACAGGACGCGAAAAGCACGTCACCGATCACCGCAATCGCAGCGATCGCATATATCGCAAAACCCACGAAAACCGCGGAAACGCAAGAAAAGAGAACACTTCATGCTCACCGAGTACACGACCCCGGGCGCATCCGTCGAAGTACGCGACGACGAATCCATCTACTCCCTGCTTACCGAACGCATCAAGCGCACCGGCGAAGACACCGTGATCGCGGAACGCAAAACCGCTCCGGGCCAGTGGACCAAGGTGACGACCGGCGAATTCCACAAGAACGTGCTCTCCGCGGCCAAAGGCCTGATCGCGTTCGGCATCGGCAAGGGGGACGCCGTCACTATCTTCTCCACCACCCGTTACGAGTGGGGCGTGCTCGACTTCGCGCTGGCCGCAATCGGCGCGGTCAATGTGCCGATCTACGACACCGATTCCGCGGCTCAGGCCGAACGCATTCTCAACGACTCCAACGTGAAGCTCGCCATCGCCGACGATCGCGAACGCTTCGACCGTCTTGATTCCGTGATTGGCCGCTGCCCGTCTCTGAAGCATATTCTGATGCTCGACGCCAATGCCATGGGCGCACTGGAGGGCTTGGGCGTCACCGTGTCCGACGAGGAGCTGGATGCGCGTATCAAGTCGGTTCGTGCCGACGACCTGGCCACCATCGTGTACACGTCCGGTTCCACGGGGGCACCGAAGGGTGCCGAGCTGTCGCATCGCAATTTCGTGTCGATCACGCGTGCCGGCAGCCTTGCGCTGCACGAGATGATTCTTGAAGACCATCCGCGTCTGCTGCTGTTCCTGCCGCTCGCCCACTGCTTCGCGCGCTTCATCCAGTACGCGTCGATCGCTTCCGATGACGGCGTGGTCGGCTATCTGCCGGACACCAAGACGCTGCTGCCGGATGTGCGTTCGTTCGAGCCGACGTACCTGCTGGGCGTGCCGCGCGTGTTCGAGAAGGTGTACAACGCGGCTTCCCGCAAGGCCGGCATGGGTTGGAAGGGCCGCCTGTTCCTCAAGGCCGCCGAGTCCGCGCGCGACTGGTCGCGCATGCAGCAGGCTGGCGAGAAACCGACCATGAAGCAGACCGCCGAACACCTGTCGTATGAGGCGTCCGTATACCACACCGTGCGTGGCGCGTTGGGCCCGCGTATCCGTTATGTGGCGTGCGGTGGCGCTCCGCTGGACGTGTCGCTCGCGCATTTCTTCAACGGCATCGGCCTGCCAATGATCCAGGGCTACGGCATGACGGAAACCGCGGCGCCGTTCGCCGCGACCCGCGTCACGGACAATGCGATCGGCACCGTCGGCCAGCCTGCGCCGGGATCGTCCGTGCGTATTTCCGACGATGGCGAGCTGCAGGTCAAGGGACCGAACGTGTTCATGGGTTACCACAATCTGCCGGAGAAAACGGCCGAGGTGTTCACCGAGGACGGTTGGCTGCGCACCGGCGATCTTGCGTCGATCGACGATGAGGGTCGTATTACGATTACGGGCCGCAAGAAGGACATCATCATCACCGCCGGCGGCAAGAACGTGTCGCCGATTCCGATGGAGCAGGAGATTGCGAAGTGTCCGATTGTGGAGCATGCCGTGGTGGTGGGCGATAATCGTCCGTTCATCGGCGCGCTGGTCACGCTCGATCCGGAAGGATTGGCGGCCTGGCTGCCGTCCGTGGGCCGCTTGACCGCGTGGCGGCTACCGCCGCCGTTCATGACGAGATTCAGAAGTATGTGGACAAGGCGAACGCGACGGTTTCGCGCGCCGAATCCGTGCGCAAGTTCGTGGTGCTGGATGCGCAGTTCACGCAGGAGAACAAGTGCCTGACGCCGTCGCTGAAGGTGGTGCGTCCGGCAGTGAACCGCGTGTTCGCCGACGTGATCGACCAGCAGCTGTACGCCGGCAAGCGCTGAACCGCACATAGGTAAACAAAAACAGCACGGCGGGGAACGCTGCGTACAAAAGTACGTCAACTTCCCCGCCGTGCTGTTTTTTAAGCGCACCCCGTATCGCTGAGATAACGCGTGCGGTAACAGTGCGGCAGGAAACGCCGGCGTACGAAGGTACGTCAAGTTTCCTGCCGTGCTGTTAACGCTCCGTTATTTCAGTGACGGTTGTTGAGGCGGTGGTACATTTCGCTCAGCTCCAGCTCCTTCTCGAACTGGCGGGCGTTGGTGTTCTCGTCGATGACGGCGAGTTCGACGCCGGCGATGCGGGCGAAGTCCTCCCAAGCCTCACGACCGACGGACGTGGTCATGCAGGTGTGGTGGGAGCCACCGGCGGTGATCCAGCACTGCACGGCGGTCTTCAGGTCCGGCTTCGGCTTCCACACGGCGCGGGCGCACGGCAGGTTCTTCAGGGAGCCCTGCGGTTCGACGATGGTGACCTCGTCCATGAGCAGGCGGAAGCGTTCGCGCTCGTCGGCCATGGAGACCACGACGGCGTCGGCCGGCTTGCCGGAGAACACCAGACGGACCGGGTCGGACTTGCCGCCGATGCCCAGCGGGTAGATGGCCAGCTTCGGCTTGGCGATGGTGCCGATGGACGGGGAGACTTCCAGCATGTGGGAGCCCATGTCGAACTCGTTGCCCGGCACGAAGTTGTAGGAGTAGTCCTCCATCAGGGAGGCGCCACCCTCAAGGCCGTAGCCCATCACGGCGCCGATGCGCACCAGCACGGAGGTCTTCCAATCGCCTTCGGCGGAGAAGCCCCAGCCGTACTCGGACGGGAAGCGCTGCGGGCCGACGCCCGGCAGCTGCGGCAGGGTGCCGAGGTCTTCGAAGTTGTCGACGCCGGCGGTGCAACCGTTCTCACGCATCATGTTGACCATGGCGGCCTCTTCCTTGGCTGCGATGAACAGCTCATCGTAGCGGGAATCAAGCAGCTCGGGGGCCACGTCGTACTTGGCCTTGTAGTCTTCGATGAGGTCCTTGACCTGGCTGTCCTTGACCTTCTCGTAGGCGGCGACGAGGTCGTTGACGGCCCAAGTGTTGATCGAAGCGCCGAACACGCGTTCGGCTTCGGTCTTGTCGCCTTCGGTGACGGCCACGTTACGCATGTTGTCGCCCCAACGCATGACCTTCATGTTCTGGGAGGCATCCCAGCCGGCGCAGGCGCGGGCCCAGGTGCCGACCTTTTCGGCGACTTCCGGATCGGTGTAGTGGCCGACGACGATCTTGCGCGGAATGCCGAGACGGGACACGATGTAGCCGAACTCACGGTCGCCGTGGGCGGCCTGGTTCAGGTTCATGAAGTCCATGTCGATGGTCTCCCACGGGATTTCCTTGTGGTGCTGGGTGGCCAGCTGCAGCAGCGGCTTGGTCAGCACTTCGAGGCCGCGGATCCACATCTTGGCCGGGGAGAAGGTGTGGCACCAGGTGATCACGCCGATGACGTTCGGGTTGGCGGAGGCTTCGGTCATGAAGGCCTTGACGCCGTCGGAGGACTTCAGGGTCGGCTTGAGCACGATCTTGGCCGGGATCTTGCCGGTCGCGTTGAGGAAGTCGACCATCTCGCCGGTCTGCTGGGCCACCTGGCGCAGCGCCTCCTCGCCGTAGAGGTCCTGCGATCCGACGCCGAACCAGATTTCCTTGCCTTCAAATGGGTTTTCCATTGCCATGTTGGATTGTTCCTTACTTCGTTGTTGGGTTTGTCGTTTCGGTTTCCGTCGCGTCAGTGCTGGCCGTAGACGTTGGTGTAGCGGTCGTTAAGGCTATCGATGTCTTCCTGGGAGATCGGGATGATGTCGCCGAGCTGCTTGGCGGCCCACATGGTGTGCGCCACCTCTTCGGTCATGGCGGCGGCCTTGACGGCGGCCTCCGCATCCTTGCCGATGGTGAACGGACCATGGTTCTGCATGAGCACGGCCGGGGACTTCGGATACTTCTTCAGCGTTTCCACCACGCCTTCGCCGATGGCTTCGGAGCCGATGAGACGGAACGGTCCGACCGGCACCGGGCCGCCGAACTCGTCGCCCATCATAGTCAGGCCGCACGGAATGTTCTGGCCGGTGGCCGCCCATGCGGTGGCGTAGGTGGAGTGGGTATGCACCACGCCGTACACGTCGGGCATGTGGCGGTAGATGTACGCGTGGGACGCGGTGTCGGAGCTCGGCGCTTCGGCGCCGTCGACCACGTTGCCGTCGAGGTCGCACACGACCATCGAGCTTGGGGTGAGGTACTCGTAGCGCAGTCCGGACGGCTTGATGACCATCAGGTCGGCGGTGTGCAGGCGCTGCGAGACGTTGCCTGCGGTCCACACCACCAGATTCCACTTGATGAGCTGCTCGTGCAGGGTGGCGACCACTTCGCGCACCTGCTTGACTTCAGCTCGTACTTCCGGGCCGTAATCAGCCAACGTTGCCATATTGTGTTCCTTTCGTCAGGCTTGCTGTTGTTGCGATGGACGGTTATTTGGTTTCCAGCGGGATGCTTTCGATGGCGGCATGCTCGATCGGCAGCCCCTTGCGGAAGCGGTCGAAGAAGGCTTCGAAGCCGGCCACGTCGTTGGCGTCCGGCGCTTCCGTGGTGGAGGCCGCGTCGGCGAAGACGCGGGTGTCGAGGTAGTCGGCGAGCGGCTGGTCGGCGTGCCACAGATAGTCGGCGAGCACGGCCATGCCCCACGCTCCGCCTTCGGCGGCGGTGGCCATGACCTTGATCGGGGTGTCGAATGCGGCGGCGAGGATCTTCTGCGCGACCTTCGGCGTGGTGAAGATGCCACCGTGGCCGACGAGCGAGTCGACGGCGACGCCTTCGTCCTTGGTCATCACATCCATGCCGATCTTGACCGGCGAGAAGGCGCTAAACAGCTGGGTTCTCATGAAGTTGCCGAGGCTCATGCGCGCCTCCGGGCTGCGGGCGAACAGCGGTCGGCCTTCCGGCAGGCCAGCCAGGAATTCGCCGGAGCGGAACGGATAGTTGAGCAGACCACCGCAGTCGGCGTCGACATCGTCCGCGATCGCGGCGCGGAACAGCGTGCCGTACAGCGTGCCGGCATCGACCGGCTGGCCGATCGCGGCGGCGAACTGTCCGAACAGGCCGACCCAGGCGTTGAGATCGGAAGTGAAGTTGTTGGCGTGGCTCATGCCGGCCAGGTCGCCGGCTGGAGTGGTGACGAGGTCGACTTCCGGATGCAGGCGCGCCAGCTTGTGCTCAAGCACGACCATGGCGAAAATCGAAGTGCCGGCGGAGACGTTGCCGGTGCGCACGCGCACGGAGTTGGTGGCGACCATGCCGGTGCCCGCATCGCCTTCCGGCGGGGCGAGGATGACGCCCGGCTGAAGGGTGCCGGTCGGGTCGAGCAGTTTGGCGCCTTCGGCGGTGAGCGTGCCGGCCGGGGTGCCCGCCACGAGCGGACGGGGCAGTAGGTTCTCAAGCTTCCACGGCTGCGCGGCGACTTCCTCGATCGCGTCGAATCGCTTGATGAACTCGGTTTCGTAGGTATGGGTGGCCGGGTCGATGGGGAACATGCCGGAGGCGTCGCCCACGCCGAGCACCTTCTCGCCGGTGAGCTTCCAGTGCACGTAGCCGGCGAGTGTGGTGATGTAGTCCACCTTGGAGACGTGCTCCTCGTGGTTGAGCACTGCCTGGTAGAGGTGTGCCACGGACCAGCGTTCCGGAATGTTGTACTGGAACAGCTCGGAAAGCTTCTCGTGGGCTTCGTGGGTGTTGGTGTTCTGCCAGGTGCGGAACGGCACGAGCAGTTCGCCGGACTTGTCGAAGGCGAGGTAGCCGTGCATCATGGCGGAGAAGCCGATGTGCCCCACGTGGGTCAACCGTTCGCCATAGGCGGTTTCGACGTCGCCGGCCATCCGGGCGTATGCGGTCTGCAAACCCTTCCAGATTTCCTCCTGGGTGTAGCTCCACAGCCCGTCCTCGAGATGGCTGGCCCACTCATAGTCGCCCGCCGCGATGGTGTGGTAGGCGTCATCGATGAGCACCGCCTTGATGCGGGTGGAGCCGAACTCGATGCCCAGGCTCGTCTTGCCTGCGCGGATCTTCTCGGCGGTCACTGCGACCTGCTCTTGCGTCATAGTTCACGAACTCCTTGCGTCCGAGCGCCTCGCAACCACTCTGTCAACTGAATGTTAGCGCTCACTGTTAACGCTCACTATTGTAGGCACAAACCCGTGACGCACCAAATCCGACGTGTCATCGGAGCAATGAATATATAAACAAATCGAGAAGAAGCAGCGCCTTAGCGACGGCGGACAGGACCCAGGGAGCTGCGGTTGACCATCTGCGCCGACACCAGTCCGACGCCATGCTGCGATGATCCGAAGGAGTTCTCCTCCCCCGCGCCCAGCAAGTACAGCGTCTCACGCATGGCGGCGACACCCAGCTGCTCGAAGCCGGGACGGACCGTGGTCAGCGGCGGGAACATATTGTCCATGGCAGGCATGTCGTCGAAACCCACCAGGCTCACATCCTGCGGAACGCGCACGCCATGCTCATGCAGCGCGCGGGCCACACCCACGGCCTGGCTGTCGTTGGCGCAGACCATGCATGTCGGCAGATTGCCGCCGGTGCGGCCGATGTTGTCGAGGATGTGGTTCATCTTGCCGTACGCTTCGGAGGATTCCCAGGTCTCGCACTGCACCGTCACGGAATTGACCGCATTGGCCGCGCATAGCTTGTTCCATGCCAGCAGGCGCGTCGCCGCGTCGCGCCACTCCTTGGGACCGGCGAAATACAGCACCGAACGGTGCCCGTATTCCACGACGAGATGCATCACGTCGGCCATCGCGGACCATTGGTCCATGCCGACGACGGATACGCGGCGGCGGTCGGCGGACTTCATCAGCCGCAGGCCGTCCTGCACGCCGATGCCACCGTGCGTGGATGTGACGATCACACGAGGCTGCGCGATCCGCGTCCGGCATGCCGCGGAAAACATGACATCGGTGGGCGTGAGGAAGATGAACGCATCGACGTTCATCTCGTCGAAGGTGCGGCACAGGTCGTCGAATTCCTCCTGCGAGCACAGCGCCTCATGCACCATGCTCACCGTCACGAACAGGCCATGCTGGCGGGCCATCGTCTCAATCGCGGAAATCGTGGAGATCGGGCCATAGAAATGCTGGCCGCCGGCGATCAGGCCGATGGTGCGGGACCGGTGCGAGGCGAGCGCGCGGGCGGAGTTGCTGGGACGGTATCCGAGCTGGTCGATGGCCTTCTGCACCTTCTCGCGGGTGGCGTCGGAGACGTCCGGCGAATGGTTGATGACGCGCGAGACCGTCTGGTGGCTCACACCAGCCAGCTTCGCCACTTCGAACATCGAAGGACGCTTATTGCCCGCATTGCGTTTGCCTGCCATGCCCCGTCGCCTTTCGCACACAACTGTTGGTACGTTCGCCTATTGTACACGCAACTTCAGTTAGCGCTAACAACCCTCATGCTCCAAGGATGCGGCACACTGCGCGCAGGCTACCGCACGGCCGCCAAAGCACGCAGACGCGCCGCGAAGTTAGGCCAATCGGTGCGCATGGCGGTCAGCAGCTTGCGGTTGGGCACGTCATCGATCGGCACCCATTCGATCTCCATGCTTTCGTCGTCGTTGGCCTTGGGGTCGACGCGGTGCCCCGGCCTTTCGAAGGCGAACACCGTGGTATACGACCATGGGCCGTGGTCCTCGCAGTATGAGCCGACCACGTCGATGTCCTCCGGCGTGATGTTGGCTTCCTCGTACGATTCGCGCAGTGCGCCCTCGATCGGGCTTTCGCCGTCGGCGGGGGCCGCCGGGAATGCCCCACGTGCCGCCTTCCGCGCTCCATACCGCGCGGTGCTGCATGACGATGTGCGTCACCTCACCGGTCGTCTCGCTGCGGCGGGCCAAGAGCACGCCGGACGCGCCGTTCGTGCCCCAATGCTTGCGACCGCAGGCGCAATCGACCCAGCCGTCTCCCGGCTGGTGCACGTTCTCCTTGGGCGGCAGCGGCTTCGCGGCACCCGTTTTCGCATCATATTCGGCGTCCGGCGCGAGGTCGGAGCGCGTGACGTTCCACAGGTCGGTCCATTCGACGCCCAATTGCGCCGCCAGACGGCGCGCCAACGGCAGGCTCAGGCCGATGATGCCGTGCGGATCGCCTTCGATCGAGTCGATGAACGCGCCGCCGAAACCTTCCAAAGTGAACGATCCGGCCACTTCCAGCGGCTCGCCGGTGGCGATGTAGCGTTCGATATCCAGGTCGGAATATTCGCAGAAGTGCAGGGTCGCTTTGCTGGCGCCGCGCACCATGCGGCCCGACGCGAAGTCGATGAGGCAATGGCCGGTCCACAGCTCGCCGGTGGCACCGCGCATGGCACGCAGCCGTTCGCGCGCTACCTCTTCGCTATGCGGCTTGCCGTAGCATTCGCCGTCCAGCAGGAACATGGAATCGCAGCCGAGAATCAGCGGGCCGGCCTTCGAACGGGTCAGGCTTGGACGGCCATCCACGAAATCGGCGATCGGCTCGGCGACGGTGGGAATGGCGATGCCGGAGAAATCGCGGGTCTTCGTCTCGTCGGCGGACTGCGCGCTGTCCGTGCGTGCGGCTGTGCCCGCCGAGGATGCGTCGCGATCGTCTACCGCCCGGAGCGGGAAGCCGACCACGCGCTCCCCGCGCGCGTGCGCCGCGGTATCGGCGATGTTGCGATACGCCTGGTGCACGGCCTCGTCCTTCGCCGTGGCGAGAATCATCACACGCTGTTCGACGCTCAGGTCGTTCACGGTGACGCCAAGCGCGGCCGCCTCGCGTTCAAGCGCGGCAGGTTCGTCGACGTGCGAGACACGGATGGTCGGGCAGATGCCGGCGGAGAACAGCACGTCACGGCGTGGACGGGACTGGGAGGCGAGAATCAGCGGGATGCTCATGCGCGTTCCACCTGCACACCCTTGGTGTCGACCGCGAGATGCAGCACACGCCAATGGCCGGATGCCAGCTCTTCGGCGGCGATCCGTTCGAGTTCCTCGTGGGCGTCGCCATGGTGCAGCACAAGCACGCATGGGCCAGCGCCGGACACGGTGGAGGCGAAGCCGTGGGAGCGCATCTTCTCGATCAGCGCCCAAGACGGCTCCATCAGCGAGGCGCGGTACGGCTGATGCAGACGGTCCTGCGTGGCCGCGAACAGCAGTGCGTTGGCGTTCTGACGCGAGCCGGAGGCCAGCATCGCGGGGTTCATGGCGGCCGGCAGCAGGCTCACACGGGAGACGTTGTGCACGGCGTCCTTGAACGGAATCTCAGTCGGCAACGCCTGACGGGCCTTTTCGGTGGACAGCTCGTAGTCCGGCACGAACACGGCCGCGGTCAGATCGTCCGCCACGCGGTAATTGATGGTGTGGAAGCCGTTGTGCATCGGCTCGCCGCCTGGAATCGGCACGGATCCGA
>ENA-ORSJ01002269-ORSJ01002269.1-human-gut-metagenome-genome-assembly--contig:-NODE-2269-length-13186-cov-6.920113_pt1 | contig 13186 bp, 8 predicted proteins | sample MGYA00242191_ERZ509158 | MGnify/ENA primary metagenome ERZ509158 (study PRJEB26280, sample SAMEA2338623) | human gut metagenome | biome: human gut; feature: human-associated habitat; material: faeces... | reverse complement strand
GTTGGTTATAACCCAAATGTAGGTACCGATACCAGTATTATAGAAATCCTTCTCCGGCATAGCAATAATGGCCTCCAGTAAATCATTCTCGATTATATACTGGCGAAGATTACTAGCACCACTGCCGGCATCGCCCGTAAAAAGAGACGAACCATTGTGCACCTCAACGATACGAGTTCCAAGTTCCGTCGAGGTTTTCATACGAGAAAGATTATTGGCAAGGAACATCATCTGACAATCTCCGATATCAGGGAGAAAAGAGATCTCTGCTTCGTTATTACCAATCAAAGTAAAACGACTATCTGTAAACTTCTTTTTCTCGGTTTCAGCCAAACCTCGCTTTTTAAGATCCTCCTTCCACGGAGTTCCAAATGGCGGATTAGAAATGCAGAAATCATATGTTTCACCCGGGTGTCCATCCCGTGAAATGGTACTATCGAAAGCGATATATTCACGCCTCTCTTTCCCTTGTACATATTGAAACGATTGGATTTCGCCAGAAATCATCAAATCGGCTTTGCAAGTCGCATAAGTCTCAGGCTGGAGCTCTTGACCATAAATTAGGACTTGCACATTTTTCCCATTCTCCGAGGCAATCTCTTTGATTCGCTCTTGTGCAATAGTAAGAATACCGCCCGTACCACAAGCACCATCATAGACAGTATAGGTATTATCTTTAATCTTATCAGCAATGGGAATAACTGCAAGATCTGCAAGCAACTTCACATAATCACGCGGTGTGAAATGTTCTCCGGCTTCGGTTACATTATTCTCCTCATTAAACCTTCGGAGAAGCTCTTCGAACATGGTTCCCATCGTGTGGTTATCAAGTGCAGGCAAGCGCACGTTGCCCTCGTCATCAAGAACCGGTTTATTACTGAGATTTATCTTGTCATCTGTAAATTTCTCAATGATACTGCCCAACCGCTCAGCTTCGGTTAAATTATCCACCATCTGCCGAAGATGGAATTTATCGATAATATCCTGAACATCCTTACTGAACCCATTGAGATAGTCAGTAAAGTTCATTTTGAGCCGTAAAGGCTCCGGCTCACTCTTTAACGTCTTCATAGTAAAGAGCGAAGTATTATAAAATGGATAGCCCGTGATATTAAAAAGAATAGGATCCTGATTTGTTATTTTATTATCATCTAGCATTTTCTTTTGTGCTAGAAGCGTTTGCTTTGTAGGCTCAAGAAGGACATCTATTCGTCGCAACACCATCATCGGCATGATGATCTTCTTGTATTCACCCTTGTCGAAAGCATATACAAGTACATCTGTCGCTATGTTCCAAATAAACGAAAACAGTTGATTATATTGACCTTGTTCCGTTATTACATAATTTTTCTAATGAGTCTAACCAAGTTTAGTCGGAGTAATCAAAGTTCTTACATCTACATCTAACCACTTTGCAATTTCTTGTAATTGAGCTATAGATGGTTGAGATTTATTTGAACACCATCTCGAAATGGTATTCTCTGACTTTCCCATCTGTGCGGCTAACCACCTATTAGTCCTTTGCTTTTCCACAAGAACAACCTTAATTCTATTCATCAGGTTTTGTTGATTATTCGACATTAAAATTCAATTTATGACCATGATTTATACAAATATACCTTTGTTTTTCAGTTCACACAAGATTTTCTCCTTTTTTCTTGAGGTCTTTCGACAAAGATTATAGCAATTCCCCTTATAACTCAATACATCATTTACTCTATTGAGCAATATGGTTGTATAAAAACTTAGCTTACCCCCATACACCCTCGCATAGAGATAAGCCAAGCCATAAATTGCCATAAAGCCGTTTAGTGATGGTTACACGCGTTCCACTGTCTCCGGTGATAGAGATAATCGCACGATATTACTCTAGAGTCAGAACCGAATCGCCAATCTCCGAACTCTCATATTCTCACGGTAGTTCGTGGGCGGAGCTCTCCTTGATGTCCCATATAGTCGTAAAAGAAGTCTGTAACCATCCCATACACAATCCTTTACCTTATTAGAAGCTTTTTTGTGTTATAACGCGACAACTTCGCTGCGACCTCGATATTCGGCCATGCATTGGTCGAATACCTGTTAGAGACAACGATCATTTAGCCCACGACTTGTTTGAAGCAAAGATCTTCAAGTGCAAAACCCCTCTGTAATCCGTAACAAACCTCATGAAATCCTCTGATCCACCAATATCGAACAAGCATTCCACGCCCACAAGTCACACTCATATAATGGAGTACATCCTGCTCTATTCGAGATAACTTGCAAAACATCATAGATACATCCACTAACATTCTGTTTTCGGGAGTAAGCATCACATATCTCATTAGCAATCTGAATTCCCCATATCAAGGCAATGCAACATGAGCCCATTGCATCTTCATTGGATTAAGCTCATATTAGTCAGCAAGAGGAAGTCTTACTACAGCGGCAACTTCCCCAAGACAATCAACCTTCGGTCTCGTACGACTCTTCTGGCATAGGTCTCAGCATCTCTATATACGAGGTTCTAGTCCTCATCGCCGCTCATTCAAGTATCCTTTCAGACCAATACCGACTCTCGACCTGCCATTCTAAGACATTGCCGTCAATATCCAAGGCCGCCTCCAACACGCAGAGAGTCTCATTATCTATGAGTTTCCCTGCGTCCCTCTCTAAATCTCTATAAACTTGCCTGGATTAAACCCGTTCATCCGGTATTCATCTTCAAAAACGTATCCCATCTGGTTACAGATTATGCGGGTGCCACCAATCTCAGCGTCGATATTCGTATGCGAATGCCCGTAGATCCAGGCGTCAATCCGACTGCCGGCAATCAGGTCTCCGTATTCACTGGCAAAAGCGCTATTTAGCACGGAATCCATATGCTGAGGAGCTACTACCCGAAAGGTCGGCAGGTGGTGTGTAACCACCACAATATGGGCTGCTGTACTCGCCTCAATGCTTTTCCGGATAAAGTTGATACAGGTCTCATGCATTCGGTTGAACACCTCCACTGGCAACAACTTCCCATCACACTTGATCTGGCGGAAGTCATTCAGGCCTTTCCACACGAAATACTCATCATTCGGATTGATCCGTGACCACAATGTACTCAGGACGAAGTCGGTGTCATTGATGCGGACAACCTGATTCTGATAATACCCCACATTCTTCCGAAACATCCACCTCCATTGCAGCCCCCGCTCCATCACGTCCGAATAGTTGTAATATTCGTGGTTACCAGGAACGATCAGCACCTGCCGGTAATTCTCCGAAGCCCACTTCCAGAACTTCGTCAACGGAGCAACCTTATCCCTGAGATAGAAAATATCCCCGGCAAGTACCAGCACATCACCGGTAACCGGCAGCTCATTATGTTTCAGATACCCGCTGTTCTCCCTAAACTCCAGATGCAGATCGCTCATGTATTGTATCTTCATCTTATTGTTTTTTTCTTGTTTTGATTGTCTGACATACTTTCCACTCGCCATTTTACGTCCTAATTATGACAGAACGGAAACGTACGAACGACGCAAATAAAAAAGGGACGTTAGTATCATCGTGTCGATACAAATTCGTCGGGGGAATCTCTGGAGAGCTTCAAATATCGGAAATATGAATAAGAGCAACAGTCTTTCAAAATTCCTTATTCCTCGCCTCCCATACATTCATTTATCTTTGCTACATTGCTACCGCTATGATTTTATTCAAAATAGAAGCATGATTATCGATTTTTATTGAATCCCAACAGATTCCTATAGTGGAAGATTAATGCAGCTATTTCTCGACAGAAAAGCAGATGTAAACAAGAGCAACCCAATAATGACTATACCTCTGCTTTTTTCACAGATATAAACTTGGATTTCCCTATATCCTCATATGTTTTTCCCCTCAATATATGAAACTTCTTCCACACTTTCCGATATTGCATAGCTACATTATCATCATGATTTATCTCCGACATAACAGCGTTCGCTTTATTTAAATAGCTAATAAAGTTACCCCAATCATATGCTGTAGTGCGTCTATAACCACTTGGACTACTATTGTCTGCAACCCATTTCAATCTCCTCTTCGCCCCCACATGAGTAAATCTTTTATACAATCGCCTTTCATACAAAGCATTGGATTTGATATGAGTTTTTTTGGCATAATAAGCGCCTCGTGCAAAGGAATGTTTCATGTTCCTATAAAATTTTGAGAAACATGAGGTTTTTGCTCTAACCTTACTACCATCAAATGCAAACCCTAAATATTCTAACTGTTTATTAGGTTGTACAAAACCTTTATCCACCATTCCACCGACCAGACACTCATTACAATCTAATTCATAACGATATATGTGAGTTTTGGCTTCTTGAATCTCTAAATGGGCTTTCCCCGCTATCTCTTCACGTATTAGATCATAAAAATACCTTTCATCATCTTGATCACAAATAATTATTAGGTCATCGCTATATCTCTGATAATAGGCATTTTTTGAAGATCTTGATACCGCCTCATAAATTCGTGCGTCAAAATCTAGCATATAGATATTAGCCAATGTTGCACTTATTGGCGTCCCTTGCGGAATACCTTTCTTATCAGGCTTATCAAGCTCCTCCCTAATCGTTTTATTATATGGCTTATCTACCCTTATTAAATCTGTAGCTTCTTGAAAAAATTCATTAGCATAACAATATGCAACAACATTCTCTCGCCGCATATTATATATTTTATTGACCTTTTTCCGTTTTAATTCTTTATGGGTTGTATCATTAGGTTTACAACGCTCAACGATTAACTTATGTTTGAAACGATTAAATAACTCATTCTCATTCACGTATTTACAATCGACAAGATTCTTATAAATCCTGTAATGATCAAGAGGTAAATCGTCAACACCCAGAACCTTTTTCCATTGCTGATGTAATAACTGATGGTTAAGATTATCAAAGAAGGAGGTAACATCAGCAACTATTACGGATAATTTCCGATGACGGTTCCTAACTATAAAACTAAAAGCATCATATGCGAACTCGATGTTACACTTATTTCTATCAGGCTGATCTTCCTTAGGGATTTTACGATATGCTACTGCTACGGATTTATAATCCTTATCGGCTAAATACTTCTCGTATGCCTTTATTAGCAAGCTATTATAATAACTATATATGATAGAATCAATATGGGATGCATAATATATATGCCGCTCTTTTGGAGCTTTAATGGTACGAAATCTTTTGCCACTTTTATTTTTCGAAGCAAATTCCTCTGGCCTATACCTTCTTTGAATCAGAGTTCGATGTAATAATGGAACAAATTTATGCGCTATGATATTCTTCGGATTGGTAACATAGCGTTCTACCCATACTCGATCATTTAAACTTGTTAAAGGTTTTCCAATATGAGGGTATTTTTTAAACTTAAGCCAAGGAGAGGACTGCATAATTACAAAAACAAAAAAGATTAAAGTTGGTCGTAGCTGACATATTTGATGGATACATGCCTGATGTTGCTTCTTGCTTACGCATTAGGCAACGCTACTCTTTATTAGAATGAAGTTACTAACTTTGTACAGACTATCAATTATGACAGCTTGCGCTACATTAGAACCCGAGATTACTCTTCTTCTCGCAATCTTCTGGATAGTAAAGCTTATTAAATTATTATCCAAGATTTGGAGAATTGGAATAGCTCTTCACACGTCAGCCAAGTTCTGCGTGTGGGACACATTAGTGTACTTGATATAAAACGTACCCATCTGTCTTGTCCCAACTTTAATCTTTGACAGACAAAGATACAAACATATTACATACCATATACCTAAATTGGCATAAAATATACAAAATTGGCAATCTTATGCTATTACCGCATAACAATTATACCAGCCACAGATTCTAGTGTCCCAAATAACCTTTTCTCTATATTCAATTCTATTTTAAATCATGAATGAGCATAAAGCATTTAACTTGACGTCATATTGATAGCTAAACATCTCTTAGCGGGGTCATATGTAACAACATCTATTCAAATCCGCAAATTCCTCATAATCAAATAAGAAGCAGATTGATTTATCAGATTAACAAAGCATTATTTCTCTCTAGAGACTACAAAAAACGGACATCGCATATCACTCAAAACCGAGAGAAAATGGTATATTTGTATAATTAACCATAATTATCCCAAAACATTGATTCATCTTCATTTCAGATAAAGATGAATCACCACCAAACTAAAGCTAAAACCTACATCATGCAGGAGAGCCCCATATCGAACCAACTGGCCGAAACCGGATCCGCCAAGCCGTCGAATACGACCCGCGCAAGCAGTCGCTCGTCGCTTCGGTATGGTCCGCTGCGCTATGCAGTTGTGGATGTTGAGATTAGGCTGACAGACCACCGGATCCACGACATCGGGGCACTCCGCTACGACGGAGCCATCTTTCATAAAGCCTCAAAAGAGGAACTGCTACCCTTCCTCGAGCGTGTGGAGTATCTCTGCGGACACAACATCATCCACCACGATGCCAAATATCTCTTCGAGGATCGACAAATTTCCTGGCGGCTGGTCGACACGCTTTACCTCTCACCCCTGCTCTTTCCAGAACGTCCCTATCATCGGCTCGTCAAGGATGATAAGTTGGTCAGCGATCAGATGAACAACCCGGTCAACGACTGCGAAAAGGCACGTGATCTGCTTCTGGACGAGATGGCCCGTTGGGATGCATGGCCCGAACAGAAACAGAGACTCTTCACTGCGCTGCTGAGGGGGCAGCCGGAGTTCGACGGATTCCTCGATCTGATGGGAGCTGGCCCGAAGGATTGCAACCTCAGCGAACAAATCGCCTCCGTCTACCGAGGTCGCATCTGCCAAAATGTCGAACTCGAACCATTGATCGAGCACCACCCCTGCGAACTGGCCTATGCACTGGCGCTAATCGACACGACCGATTACCGCTCCATCACGCCGGGATGGGTATTGCACAACTACCCGAGTGTGGAGTTCGTCATCAAGAAGCTGCGCCACACCCCCTGCCTTGCAGGCTGTGCCTACTGCAACGCCCAACTCGATGTCCACCGCAGCCTCAAATCTCTGTTCGGTTACGATGCCTTCCGCACGTACGAAGGTGAACCCCTCCAGGAGCGGGCGGCACAGGCGGCCGTCGAAGGACGTTCGCTACTGGCGATCTTCCCGACCGGTGGCGGAAAGTCACTCACCTTCCAGCTGCCGGCTCTTATGGCAGGACTCTCGGTCCACGGGCTCACGGTGGTGATCTCACCCCTGCAGTCGCTGATGAAGGACCAGGTGGATAACCTCGCTGAACGGGGTATCACCGAGGCCGTCACCATCAACGGCATGCTGGATCCCATCACGCGGGCTCTTGCCATCGAAAAGGTGCAAGATGGAACAGCCGCGCTGCTCTACATCTCGCCCGAGATGCTCCGCTCGGCAACGATCGAACGCATCCTCCTTGCCCGCAACGTCGTCCGCTTCGTCATCGACGAGGCTCACTGTTTCTCGTCGTGGGGTCAGGACTTCCGGGTCGACTATCTCTATATCGGCCACTTCATCCGCAAATACCAGCAGAAAAAGGGAAGCAAACTCCCGATCCCGGTCTCCTGTTTCACCGCCACGGCCAAACAGAAGGTGATCCAGGACATCCGCGACTACTTCGAACAGACGCTGGATCTGAATCTGGAGCTCTTCGCTTCGAAGGCCACACGCACAAACCTGAGCTACTCGGTGCTGCACGTCGACAACGACGAAGAGAAATACCAGCGACTGCGCGAGCTCATTGCCGACTCACAATGCCCGACCATCGTCTATGTCTCGCGAACCCGCCGAACCCGGGAGTTGGCTTCACGCCTCACCCACGATGGTTTCCGGGCCCTCCCCTTCAACGGCAAGATGGATTCCGACGAGAAAATCACCAACCAGGAGGCCTTCATGAACGACCAGGTGCGCATCATCGTCGCCACGTCGGCCTTCGGCATGGGTGTGGACAAGAGCGACGTGGGGCTGGTGGTCCATTACGATATCTCCGATTCACTGGAGAACTACGTCCAGGAAGCGGGGCGCGCCGGCCGCAACCCCCATCTGCATGCCCGCTGCTACGTCCTCTACGGCGACAACGACCTGGACAAGCATTTCATCCTGCTGAACCAGACGAAGCTGAGTATCGGCGAGATCCAGCAGGTATGGAAGGCCGTGAAGGAGCTCACACGCCAGCGCATGCGGGTCAATTCGTCGGCACTGGAAATCGCGCGTCAGGCCGGGTGGGATGGTTCGGGCTCCGACATCGAGACCCGGGTACGAACCGCACTGGCGGCGCTCGAACAGGCCGGCTACCTCGAACGGGGCAACAATGTTCCCCACGTCTACGCCACGGGCATCACCGTGCGGAATCTCGACGAAGCCCGGCGACGGCTGACAGCCTCGCCGCTGTTCGACAGCAAGGAGACCGAACAGGCGGTCCGCATCATCAAGTCACTCATTTCGAGAAAGTATATTGCTAAGGCGCAGGACTCGGAGGCCGAATCGCGAATCGACTACCTGGCCGATATTCTGGGCATGAGCAAGCGTGAGGTGATCTCCGCCGTGGAGCGCATGCGCCAGGAGGGGATCCTGGCCGACAGCAAGGATCTGTCAGCCTACCTGCTCGGAACGGGCGATTCGGAGCGCAAGTCGCAACAGTTGCTCGAACGCTTCATCCAGCTCGAACGCTACCTGCTCCACCGCATCCCGGAAGAGGGGCTCAGCATCTCCTGCAAACAGCTGAACGAGGATGCCATCCAGGAGGGAATCAGCACCTCGAAGGAGAAGGACATCCGCACCCTGCTCTATTTTCTTACGGTCAAGGGATACCTCCGCAAACAGGAGGATGCGGATCACAACCTGCAACTTCGGCGACAGACCGATCTGCAGTCGACGGAGGCCCGGTTCGACAAACGGGCCGAGATCTGCCGCTTTGCCATCGGTTGGCTCTACCGCCAGGCCGCCGAGTTGTCGCGTACACTCGCGCAACCCAACGCCACCGGGCAAGAACACACCGTAGCGGACAATGCCGTGCAGTTCTCGATCGTCGAGTTGCTGAATCAATTCAAGGCCGATAACCGGACGATGCTCTTCGGACGGAACGACCTGCAGCTGGGCGAGGTCGAGGAGGCACTCCTCTATCTCTCGAAGATCGGGGCGCTGAAACTCGAAGGGGGCTTTCTGGTCCTCTACAACGCGATGGACATCCGCCGGATCAAGGACAACAAGTCGCGCTACAAGGTCGACGACTACCGGCTGCTCAATGCCTTCTACAAGCAGAAGATCCAGCAGGTCCACATCGTGGGCGAGTATGCCAATCTGATGGTCAAGGACTACAACGCGGCGTTGCAGTTCGTACAGGACTACTTCCAGATGGACTACCGGCGCTTCATTGCGAAATACTTCCGCGGCGAGCGCATCAACGAGATCCAGCGTAACCTGACGCCCCAGAAATACGAACAGCTCTTCGGGGCGCTCTCCCAGCGACAGATGGAGATCATCTCCGACAAGGAGACCCACTGCATCGTGGTTGCGGCCGGACCCGGCAGCGGCAAGACCCGTGTACTGGTCCACAAACTGGCATCACTGCTCCTGCTCGAAGATGTCAAGCACGAACAGTTGCTGATGCTCACCTTCTCGCGTGCGGCGGCCACGGAGTTCAAACAGCGGCTGATGGCGTTGATCGGCAATGCGGCCCACTTTGTCGAGATCAAGACCTTCCACTCCTATTGCTTCGACCTGCTGGGGCGTATCGGCAACCTTGAAGATGCCCAGGACATTGTCTCACGGGCTGCCCGGATGATCGAACAGGGGGAGGTCGAACCCAACAAGATCGGCAAGACCGTGCTCGTCATCGACGAAGCACAGGACATGGCCGCCGACGAGTATGCCCTCGTAACGGCACTGATGGCCCGCAACGAGGAGATGCGCGTCATCGCCGTGGGTGACGACGACCAGAACATCTACGAATTCCGGGGTTCCGACTCCGGCTACATGTTCCAACTGGCCCAACGACCCGAAGCGCGCTTCATCGAGATGACCGACAATTTCCGCAGTGCTCGCCATCCGGTCACCTTTGCCAACGAATTCGTTCAATCGATTGCCAAGCGCATGAAGCAAACGCCGATTAAATCGATGCGCAACGAAGAGGGGTGGGTCAGCGTCACTCACCACACGTCGGAGATCATGTATCAGCCGCTGGTCGACGAGTTGCGCCGTCACCGCCATGCGGGCACCTCATGTATCCTCACCCAGACAAACGAGGAGGCGGTCATCCTGACCGGGCATCTGCGCAAGGAGGGCGTTCCGTGCAAACTGATCCAGTCAATGGATGGCTTCCGCTTCTGGAACCTCTCCGAGATACGTTATTTCCTCCGATACCTGGACAAGCGGATAACGACACCCGTAATTCCGAGCGAACTTTGGGAGGATGCGAAGCTCTCCACGAGCAAGACCTACGCGCGGAGTCAGAATATGGACCTTATAAAGCGCTGCTTCGAGCAGTTCGAGCATCTCAACCAGACGAAATACATCAGCGATTTCAAGGAGTTCGTCTTCGAATCGTCGATGGAGGATTTCTGCGATGTTTCTGGTTCCGAGGTGGTGGTTTCAACCATCCACAAGGCCAAAGGGCGAGAGTTCGACGACGTCTACATGCTTCTGACCGACAACTACACCAAGAATGCGGAGCTGAAGCGCCGCTACTACGTGGGTATTACCCGTGCCAAGAACCGGCTGTTCATTCATACCAACGGACACTGCTTTGACCGCCTGACGGCCGACCGGCACAATCGCGACGATCGGAGCTACACTATGCCCGAAGAGATCGTCCTGCAACTCTCCCATCGGGATGTCTATCTGGAGTTTTTCAAGGGAATCAAACGCGAAGTGCTGGCACTGCAGAGCGGTGATCCGCTGCAATACCGCGATTTCACGCTCTATACCGAGAAAACGGACCTTCCCGTGGCCAAACTCTCAGCCCGGATGCAAAAGACACTCACCGATTGGTTTGCAAAAGGCTATCGGGTCAAATCCGCAACTGTCAGTTTCATCGTGGCCTGGAAACCCAAGGAAGCCCCGAAGGAGGAGCCGGAAACTGCCGTCTTGCTGGCCAACCTTATCCTCACCCTTTGATTGAAAATCCGACATTGGAGGAAGATGATGAAAAATCGTTAATATTCGTTTTTACAAAAACAAAATAAATTCACAAATTTCCATCTTTCAACACAAACCACTGATATATAACAATATACAATATCACATCGTATAAACCTAAATAAGGGTAGAAAAGAGATAGCTACGCCATAGAAATGGTCTTATCCATTTTTCTCTTTGGGCCGCAAAAGATATTTCCGAACCTAATACACCAAACAACAAGTTTCACGGCATATAAGTTGGTTGCTCTTAAATTATACCACTCAAAGTTTCATTTATGAACTTTATTCTTATATTTGCTATAACAAGTATCAGATTTGAGATGTTGGACAATATATACATACTAACAGACACCGAGCTTTGCAACAGGATTGCAGCCAAAATAAAAACAGTGCGCCTGAAGCAGAATATGTCGCAGGCCGAACTGGCAGACAAGAGCGGTGTTTCCATCTCCACCATAAAACGCATGGAAGACGGGGAGGTGAAGAACTTCGAGTCGCTGATACGCGTCCTGCGCACTCTGGGCAAGCTCGACATCTTCGTTCCGCTCGTCGAGGAGGAACAGTTGAGCCCGAATGAATACTACGAGTTGGCCAGCAAAGCAAACAAGCCCAAGCGCAAGCGGGCATCCAAAGGTTACACAAAAGAGAATAAGGAGGATTCGGAATGGTAGACGTAGCTCGTGTCAATCTATACGGCCAGCCCATAGGATCGGTACGTTGGGACCAAAGATATGAAGTCGCGCAGTTCGAGTACGATCCGGACTTTGTGCGACTGGGCATAGAGCCTTCGCCGCTGATGATGCCCGTAAGGGAAGGACGTGTGTACAGTTTCGGGGAGCTCGACAAAACGACCTTCAAAGGCCTGCCCGGAATGCTGGCGGACTCCCTGCCGGATACATACGGCCGGGCCCTCTTTGAGAGGTGGCTGGCCCTGACGGGACGGACCAGCGGCAATGCTATCGAGACGCTTTGCTTTTTGGGCAAACGCTGCATGGGTGCCCTTGAATTCGAGCCAGCCATCGATGCCGTAGATACGGATATCCGGATAGAGGTCGATTCGCTGGTGGAGGTAGCCAGAGAAGCCCTTGCCGACAAATCAAGTTTCAATGTGAACATCAGCTCCGACAAGAAGGCGGCCATTGCGGAGATTCTGCGTCTCGGCACTTCAGCCGGCGGACAACGGGCCAAGGCAATCATTGCCTACAACAAATCCACCGGAGAGATCCGTTCGGGACAGGTCGAGGCTCCCGATGGGTTCGACTACTACATCATCAAGCTGGACGGCGTTTCCGCCACGGCCGGATTTAGGGAGACGGAGAACTTCGGGCGTCTGGAATACTCCTTCTCACGTCTTGTGAAGGAATGCGGCATCGACATGGCGGAATGCTCGCTGATCGAAGAGAACGGGAGGGCCCATTTCCTGACAAAGAGGTTCGACCGAATAAACGGTGCAAAGGTGCACATGCAGACGCTCTGCGGCATAGCGCACTTCGATTACCGGCTCCTCAGGGCCTACTCCTACGAACAGGCGTTCGCCGTAATGCGCGGGCTGCGGCTCACCTACAAGGAGGCGCAGGAGATGTTCCGCAGAATGGTGTTCAATGTCGTGGTGCGCAACCAGGACGATCACACGAAGAACATCTCTTTCATGATGGACAGAGACGGGAAATGGCGCCTTTCTCCGGCCTACGACATGGGCTATGCCTACAATCCCGACGGCCAGTGGACCTCGGCCCACCAGATGTCGATAAACGGCAAATTCAGCGGCATCACCAAAGACGACCTGCTCGAATGCGCAACCAAGAACAACATCAAGAATGCCGCACGGATTATCGACGAAGTTTGCCAAGCAGCATCCGGATGGCCGGAGATCGCCCGGGAGTGCGAGGTGCCGCAAAAGATGATCGAGGAGATCCGACCGAATATGGTTTTCTTCTGATTGGTCGATCCGAGGGGTTGCTGCAACTTTACTTTAGGAACTGTCGTAAAAAGAATAAAACTTTATAATGAATTGATTGCCAATGTAATATAAA
>ENA-ORSJ01002254-ORSJ01002254.1-human-gut-metagenome-genome-assembly--contig:-NODE-2254-length-13253-cov-12.051750_pt1 | contig 13253 bp, 8 predicted proteins | sample MGYA00242191_ERZ509158 | MGnify/ENA primary metagenome ERZ509158 (study PRJEB26280, sample SAMEA2338623) | human gut metagenome | biome: human gut; feature: human-associated habitat; material: faeces... | reverse complement strand
CTTAGCAATTTGCTTATTGAAAGGCTCCCCTTGGGGAGTAGCTTAGCAATTTGCTTATTGAAAGGCTCCCCTTGGGGGGAGCTGGCGCCCGTCAGGGCGACTGAGAGGGGCTTGACAGAAACGTTGCTTTAGGCAGAACCCCTCTCCGTCATCGCTGCGCGATGCCACCTCTCCCCTAGGAGAGGCTTTTCTTGCCCTGCCGGCAATTCACCTTGTCTCCCAGAGGAGAGGCTCGGTCGCCCTTGTTATTATCTTCTTGCCTTAGCAGGCTCAATATTAACCTTATACCCCTTGATAAAGTTCTTGTTCATCGCACCGATAACCTTTTCGGCTACATCCTCCGGTACCTCAACAAAGGTAAACTTATCATAAATATTGATCAGGCCGATATCACGCGCCGGAATGTCTGCTTCGATAGCAATGGTGCTGACAATATCCTTAACCATAATCTTCTGGCTGCGGCCGATGTTGATGAACAGGCGCACCATGCCGGGACGGCCGCCGGTGTTGCGCAGGTCCTTGGACAGGATATCCTCCTGCGGAGCCTCCAGAGCCTTAATGCCCTCCTGCATCAGCTTCAGAGCTGCGGCAGCAACTTCTTCCGCACTGTAATCATCCAACAGGCTTTCGGCAATCGGCATATAGTCATGATATGCGTTCAGCTCCAGCACAGTCTGCATCTTGCTGATAATTTGGTCGCGCTGACGCTCGATAACGTTAGCAGCAGTCGGCAGCTGACGGCGTTGGATTTTAGTCTTGACGGTACGCTCAATCAGCTTCAGCTGACGGAACTCACGCGGAGTGATGAAGGTCATAGCTACGCCGGTGTTGCCTGCACGACCGGTGCGGCCGATGCGGTGAACGTAGCTTTCCGGATCCTGCGGAATATCAAAGTTGATAACGTGGGTGATGTTGTCAACGTCGATACCGCGGGCAGCAACGTCGGTAGCAATAAGCACATCGACAGCACCCTCGCGGAATTTCTTCATTACGCGGTCACGCTGGTTCTGGCTCAGGTCACCATGCAGGCCCTCAGCCATGTAGCCACGGCTGGAAAGTGCGATAGACAGGTCGTCAACACCCTTTTTGGTACGGCAGAAGATAATCAGCTTGCCGTCGATTTCTGCGTCCAACAGACGGCACAGGCCTTCAATCTTATCCTTGGTTTCGAAATAGTATTGCTCAATCAGAGGCACAGTCAGCTCTTCCTTGGAAATGGTTACATTCTTCGGCGCCTTCATGTACTTCTTGGTCAGGCTCAGAATCGGACGAGGCATGGTTGCGGAGAACAGCAGAGTCTGGCGTTCAACCGGCAGGCTGCGCATAATTTCTTCGATATCATCAACAAAGCCCATATCCAGCATTTCGTCAGCCTCGTCCAGTACCAGGAATTTGATATGGTCCAGACGGATAGTGCCGCGGTTGATATGGTCAATCAAACGGCCCGGGGTACCGATAACAATCTGCACATTGTTGCGCAGCGCACGGATCTGGCGTTCAATCGGCTGGGCGCCGTAAACAGGCAGCGCACGCACGCGGCGGGTACGGCCGATTTTGCCTACTTCTTCCGCAACCTGAATAGCCAGCTCACGGGTCGGAGTCATAATCAGCGCCTGAATATGCTTGAAGTCGGTAATTGCCTGCACCAGAGGAATACCGAAGGCAGCGGTCTTGCCGGTACCGGTCTGTGCCTGGCCGATAACGTCGTTACCTTCGAGCACCAGGGGAATAGTAGCGGCCTGAATTGGAGAAGGCTCTTCGAAGCCCATGTCAGTCAGGGCGGTTACAATTTTTTTGTCCAGCTCTAAGCTGCCGAACATCTCTTTTTGAATGGTCATTAATGTTTATCCTCCGTATTGTTTTTTTCTTCTAATAATTTATCAATAGCCATGGAAATAGCTGTCTGAGCTATTCTCAGCTTATTTTCTGTTCTTGTAGACATAAAACGGTGCTCCTGGCAATATACCACGTCGTCAGTGGCAACGGCAATATATACAAGGCCTACCGGTTTGCCCTCGCTGGCTCCCGGTCCGGCGTTGCCCGTAATGCTCACACCATAATCACTGCCCAGCTGCTTGCGTACGCCCAGCGCCATTTCGCAGGCGGTTTCACGGCTGACAGCGCCGTATTTGGCCAGCGTATCTGCCTGCACATTAAGCAGCTTCTGCTTAGCCATGTTAGTGTAGCTGACGATGCTTCCCAGCAGATATTCACTGCTGCCCGGCACATCCGTAACCAGGCTGCTGGCAAGACCGCCGCTGCAGGATTCCGCAAAGGCAATAGTTTTGCCCTGCTTCAGCAGCTCCTGCCCTAGGCAGGCCGCCAGAGTGGCATCATCCACACCGTATATATAATTATCAACGCTCTTGCGTACCTTGGCTTCCATAGCGTCGAGCAGCTTGACTGCCTCTTTATCATTGGCAGCCTTCGCCGTAAGCCTGATGAGAATTTCACCGTAGCGGGCATAAAGCGCAATCGTCGGATTGGTCTGCGCCATAATCAGCTCATCGAGCTTGGCAGCCACCATAGATTCGCCGATACCGCGCAGATGCAAGGTGCGCGACATGATAATGCCGTGCTTGCTGAAGCGCTGTAGCATTCGCGGCAGCAGCTGCTTTTCGCACACATCCGTAAGCTCGCTCGGAGGTCCGGGCAGCATAATGAAGATTTTGTCCTTATATTCCAGCCACAGTCCGGGAGCGGTACCCACATCGTTCTGCAGTACCTCGGCCCCGATGGGCACATACGCCTGCTTCTCGTTATTTTGCGAAGGGCAAAGTCCCTTCTTGGCAAAATATGCATCTATGCGTCCCCACGTATCCAAATCGAGATAGCCTTCAGTATGACAAACCTCCATCACTATCTCCTTGGTAATATCACCGCGCGTCGGTCCCAGACCGCCGCTGGTAATGATGATATCGGCGCGCTGCATGGCCTGCTCCAGCACTGCGCGCATACGCTCCGGATTATCTCCGACCGTAGTGTGATATAAAACATCAAAGCCTATATTGTTCAGCTTACGGGATAAATACTGCACATTGGTGTTTAAAATTTCACCCAGCAGCAGCTCCGTCCCGGTAGTAATGATTTCAACCTTCATCCTGCTGTCACCCTCTCACCGGTTATTTTGACTCATACAGCAACGTTAAACCAGCTCTGCCACCATTTCATAGGTAAAGCCTTGCAGAATACGCACTCTTACCATCTGGCCTACCTCCAGCTCGGCGGCATTTTCGATAAAGATGTTGCCGTCGATATCAGGTGCCTCGTGATAGGAACGTCCTACCGCAAGAGCGGGGTTTTCTTCATCAAAGCCTTCGACGATAACGTCCAGCTCCTCATCCTCGCGCTCCTGATGGATTTCTTCGGAAATACCTGCCTGCAGCGCCATCAGCTCATGATAGCGGTTTTCCTTAACCTCAGGCTCAATCTGGTTTTCCATAGCGCCGGCCACAGTACCCTCCTCTTGGGAATACTGGAACACGCCTGCGTTTTCAAAGCGCTGCTTTTCAACAAAGTCCATCAGCTCCGCAAAATCCTCGTCGGTTTCACCGGGGAAGCCCACGATGAAGGTAGTGCGGATAGTAATGCCCGGAATACGCTCACGCAGCTTGGCCAGAAGTTCTTCTACCTGCGCACGTGTATCGTAACGGTTCATGCTTTCCAGCAGTCTGTCGCTGGCATGCTGCAGAGGAATATCAATATACTTGCACACCTTATCGCATTCGGCGAAGGCTGCAATCAAATCGTCCGTAAAGTTGTTGGGATACAGGTACATAACGCGAATCCACTTAATGCCCTCCAGCTCGTTGAGATCACGCAGCAGCTGCGGCAAAAGCAGCTTGCCGGTAAGGTCCTCGCCGTAGCGGGTAGTGTCCTGCGCAACTACAATCAGCTCCTTGACGCCGTGAGCAGCAAGGCTTCTTGCCTCTGCCATAACCTCATCATAAGGACGGCTGGTGTAGGGACCGCGCAGCTGCGGAATAATGCAGTAGGAGCAGCAGTTGTCGCAGCCCTCGGCAATTTTCAGATATGCCATGTAATCAGGCGTAGTCAGCATTCTGGGCGGAGTCTGTACATTTTTGCTTTCCAGCTTCTGCAGATGCTTTACGCGCTTGCCTGCCAGCACCTGGTCGATAACCCAGCCGATATCGGTAAAGCTGTCGGTGCCGACGATAGCGTCAACCTCAGGCATGCTTTCGAAAAGCTCGTCTGCATAACGCTGGCCGAGGCAGCCTGTCATAATCAGATATTTGCAGCTGCCCTCCTCCTTATATTGCGCCATTTGTAAAATTGTGCTGATGGATTCCTCCTTCGCACTTTCGATAAAACCGCAGGTATTAACAATAATCAGTTCGGCATCTGCGGGATCATTGGTAATCTCCAGCTGCTTATCCTTGATAATACCCAGCATAACTTCAGAATCTACCAGATTTTTGGGACAGCCGAGGCTGACCATACCTATTTTCATTCTTTACCTCCAAAACCTGCTGCCCTCACCCAAGCCGTCGGGACAGCAAGCAAGAGCACAAATCATTATAATCTAATTCACTATTCACTGATGACTAATCACCAGCCACTAACAACTATTTACTGAATCTAACCTTACTCAGCCACTTATTTGTCAGACCATCCTGCTTAACAGGCTCCAGATAACTGCTGTTGAGCCAGATTTTATCGCCATCGGCGGCAGCCTCATCAAAGCCGCGCAGGAACAGAAACAGATAGCCTGTAGCATTTTCCTGTGCTATCGCCTGCACCTGCTCGCTTGTCAAAAGCCATTCCATAACCTTCAGGCCCTGCAAATCATCTGTAGTATTCTTAAACAGGCCTACGCAGAAAAGATTGACCGGCGTACCTTCCTTGGGATAGACAACATAAGCGGGAAATTTATTTTCCAGATATTTAAACACGTAGCTTTGTCTGGTAATAGCCACATCCGCATCACCTACCGCCGCCATGCGCACAGGTGTAAAGGGAAACTTGGAATATTGCCCGATAAAGCGGTTGATATTGCCTAAATACTCCAGCGATTCATCCTCGCCGAAGCGGTCTGCCAGACCTGCCAGAAAGTTTTGCGTGCTGTTGCTGTCGGATAAATTTTCCAGAGCAATGCGCAGCTGTTCTTTCCCTGCCAAATCCTGCCAGCTGCAGATATTTGCCTGGCCGACAGTACGGGCGTACTGCTGGTTGACCAGAAAAACTATCGGATCATAGAAAACGCCGTACCAGCTTAAATCCGCATCACGGAACTTCTGCGGCAGTCTGTCGCCATCGGCAAAGGCCACAGGCTTCAGCCTTCCCTGACGCTTCAGGCCGGCAAGCGTGCGCTGCTCGGCCAGCACAACGTCCGGCAGCTCTCCGCCGGGCTTCAGCTCGTAAACAGCCTTCAGCTGCAGCTTAGCCTTCTGTTCCTTGTTGAAGGCATCCACCAGATTTTCAGTAAATTTATTATCAAGCTCGGAATACAGGATAACGGTTTTTGCCCCTGCGTTCTGTACAGGAGCAGGCTGCTCACCGCAGCCTCCCGTCAGTATTCCGGCCAATATCAGCACTAAAAAGATACAACGGATCATCTCATCCCTCCGTTACTATCTGCGGCGCTTATCCTCACGCCTTTTTCCACCGGCACTGCCTGAAGCGGTACTGCGCGTTGCATTACGCGCTCCACTGCCCGTTGCATTACGTTTCGGGCCGCGAGAAGCATCACGCTTCGCGCCACGCACTCCGCCGCGCTGTTCCTGCTCCGTATACAGCAGGCATTTATGTCCGCTGCCCACGAGGTCCATGCGTCCTGCCTTCTGCAGCGCCTCCAGCACCAGCTTGCGGTTACGCGGAGTACGGTACTGCATCAGCGCACGCTGCATTGCCTTATCATGCGGATTGCGGGCCACAAATACGGTTTCGCCGCTTTCCGGGTCGATGCCGGAATAATACATCGCCGTCGCCGCACTGCCGGGAGTAGGAATAAAGTCCTGCACCTGCTCCGGATTGTGCTTGATGTCACGCAAAAACTCTGCCAGCTCAATGGCATTGTTCAGCGTGCAGCCCGGATGGCTGGAAATAAAGTACGGCACCAGATATTGCGGCAGGCCGATTTCTTTATTTTTTTGCGTAAACATGCGCATAAACTTCAGATAAACTTCCTTGCCGGGCTTGCCCATACGCGCCAGAACCTGCGGCGCGATATGCTCGGGCGCTACCTTCAGCAGACCGCTGATGTGATAACGGCACAGCTCGTCCAGAAATTCCTGCTTTTTATCCGCCAGCAGATAATCATAACGGATACCGCTGCGGATAAACACCTTCTTGACTCCCGGTAAAGCACGCAGCTTGCGCAGCAGAGCTATATAATCGCTGTGGTCGGCATCAATATTGGGGCACGGCTTGGGAAACAGGCACTGCCTGTCCTTGCACACGCCGTATTTCAGCTGCTTGGCACAGGAAGGATGGCGGAAGTTGGCCGTAGGGCCGCCGACGTCATGGATATAACCCTTGAAGCCGTCAAGCTGCGTCAGAATCTTTGCTTCACGCAGAATAGATTCATGGCTGCGCGCCTGAATGATACGTCCCTGATGCGCATGAATAGCGCAGAAGGAACAGCTGCCGAAGCAGCCTCTGCTGCTTACCAGGCTGAACTGAACCTCCTCCAGCGCTGCTACGCCGCCCTTGGCGTCGTAGCTCGGGTGCCACTGACGCATATACGGCAAATCGTAGATAGCGTCCATCTCCTCCATCGTCAGCGGGAAGATGTTCGGATTCTGTACGATATATTTCTTCTGTCCCTTTTGGACTACGATTTTGCCATAGAACGGGTCCTGCTCCTTGCTCTGCAGCTTGAAGGCTCTGGCAAATTCCTTGCGGTCGTCCTTGATAGCCTTCCAGCCCGGAAGCTCCACATATTCATCATCGGGCAAACTGTCAGACAGATACGCCGTACCGCGGATATAATGCAAATCCTCAGCGCTGGCACCGCCTGCCAGATAGTCGGCAATTTCCATAATCTGCTTTTCGCCCATGCCGTAAACCAAAAGGTCCGCACCGCTAGACTCCAGAATAGAAGGCAGCAGCTTGTTTTCCCAGTAGTCGAAATGCACAAAACGGCGCAGGCTGGCTTCAATACCGCCGATAATTACAGGCATATCGGGCCATAGCTGCTTGACGAGCTGCGCATAAACGGCCGTAGCATGGTCGGGACGCTGTCCCACCGCACCGCCTGCGGTATATTTGTCGACAGAACGCTCATTTTTGGCTGCCGTATAACGGCACAGCATGGAGTCAAGGTTGCCGCCGGAAATAAGCACGCCCAGTCGCGGCTTGCCCAGCTCTGCCATATATTCTGCTTTATCCCAACGCGGCTGGCACAGCATAGCTACCTTGTAGCCCTGCGCCTCCAGCACGCGGCAGATTACTGCCGGACCGAAGGAGGGATGGTCTACATAAGCATCGCCGCTGATAAACAGAAAGTCAAGCTGCTCCCAGCCACGCTCGGCAATTTCCTGAGCGGAAATCGGTAAAAACTGTTTCATGAAAAACTCCTGAACAAATTATTATTTCTTCTTATCGGCCTTCGCTTCGCCGGCAGCCTGTGGCTGCTGCGGCTCAGCCGGCTTAACCTCAGCCTGCGGCTTCGGTCCTTCTGCCTTCGGCGCAGGTGCGGCTGCAGCCGGCTGCGGGGCTGCTTCCTCTACTGCGGCAGCAGGTGCGGCCTTGGTTTCAGGCTCGGACTTCGGTGCAGCCTCCTCTGCCTTAGCTGCGGCTGCAGGCTGTGCGGGAGCGTTGCGCAGATAGGTCTTGACGGCCACGCCATGCTCGCCCTTCAGGTCAACAGCCTCGCCGTTCACCTTAATGCGTACAACGCCGATGTTGCCGTATTTGATAATCAGCTTATCCTTAGCCTCAAAATGCTTGCTTTCCTTAGCATGCAGAATGCCGGCAAAAAGCTCCTTGCCGTCGGCACTTGCCTCCAGCCAGCAGTCACCCTCGGCCTCCAGGTCAACGGTAACCTTGTCCAGCACTGCGGGTGCTTTAGCTTCTGGCTTAACCTGCTCAGTCTGCTTAGCCTCATCCTTAGGCATATTTTTAAAATAGTTAATCGTAGCGGGAATAGCAAAATAGCCTGCCGTGAGCACCGCTACCGCTGCTAAGCCTGCCAGACACTGCTTCATTGGCAGCTTCGGCAAGCCCGGCATTTCAAAGCGGCCTGTACCGCTGCCGATATCACGCTTATCCTTCAGCTGTATATTGAGGCGGACTTTTTCCACCTCGCGGATACCCTGGCTGCGTACAGCCTCTGCCGCCATACCGGCAGCACTTGCTTTATATTCATTAACAAGCTCCGGACCGTTCAGTCCCAGATAATTACCGTAGTTACGGATTATTCCCTTCAGGAAAACCTCGCCCGGAGTCTTGTCATATTCGTCATTTTCTACAGCCTGCAGATAACGGCTGCGGATACTGGTAGCCTTTTCGGCATCAGCCAGGGAAATACCCTTGGCCAGTCTTGCTTCTTTCAAAATTGCGCCGACAGTCTTTTCCTTATCATCCATTTCGCCTGCACCTCCGCTTATTCACGGCGCAGGAAGCGTTCCTCTGCTTCCTTACGCGACATTATAACCTCTCGTGGCTTGCTGCCTACGGATTGACCGACAATGCCCAGCTCCTCCATAGTATCTACCAGACGCGCCGCACGCGTATAGCCTATGCGGAAGCGTCGCTGCAGCATGGAGCTTGATGCCTGCCCCATATCCAGCACAAGGCTCAGGGCATCCTCAAAAAGCTCATCCTCTGCAGGCGCATTGGAGCCTGCATCCTCGGCATTATGGCCTTTATTATCACATTCCAGCTCCTGCTCTGTTACTTCTTCGCTGTAATTTACAGGAATGGACTGCTTGATAATGAAATCTACTATTTTATTCAGCTCATCATCGCTGACGAAGGCACCCTGTACACGCACAGGCTTGTTGTAGCCCATGGGGTAAAAGAGCATATCGCCCTTGCCCAGCAGCTTTTCGGCACCGCCCATATCAATAATGGTGCGCGAATCTGTCTGCGAGGATACGGCGAAAGCAATACGTGAAGGAATATTCGCCTTGACGATGCCTGTAATAACATCTACGGACGGACGCTGGGTTGCCAAAATCAGATGGATACCGGCAGCGCGGGCCTTCTGTGCCAGGCGCAGGATAGCATCCTCCACATCAACCTTGGCTACCATCATCAGGTCTGACAACTCGTCGATGATAATTACGATATAGGGCATCTTTTCGTCGGCCTGCGCGTTATAGGTTTTGATGTCACGCACACGGCTGTCGGCAAACGCCTTATAACGGCGCTCCATTTCCGCTACCGCCCAATGCAGCGCGCTGGCTGCCTTTTTCGGCTCGGTGACAACCGGTGTCAGCAGATGTGGAATACCGTTGTAATTAGACAATTCTACGACCTTAGGGTCGACAAGAATCAGTTTAACCTCGTCCGGTGTAGCACGGTACAAAAGACCGGCGATAATCGTATTGATGCACACCGATTTACCGGAGCCTGTGGAGCCTGCTACCAAAAGGTGCGGCATTTTCGCAAGGTCGGCGGAAATAATATCACCGCTGATATCCTTGCCCAGACCGATGCACAGATGCTCCTTGGCATTGCGTACACTGCCTGCCTCCACAACCTCACGGAAGCACACGGGATCGTTCTTCGTGTTCGGCGCTTCGATGCCGATGGCGGATTTGCCGGGAATCGGCGCTTCGATACGCACACCGGGAGCAGCCAGACGCAGGGCAATATCATCCGCAAGGTTCACCACCGAGCTTACCTTCACGCCTGCCGCAGGCTCCAGCTCAAAGCGGGTAACAGAAGGTCCGCGTGTTACGGCAACAACTCTGGCACGCACCTTGAAGTCTGCCAAAGTCTGCTCCAGCACCGCACATTGGTCCATGATGTCCTTCTGATAGGTGGACGGGTCGCTGGCCTTCGGCGTATCGAGAATCTCCAGCGGGGGCAGCTGATAGCTGCTTGCGGCCTGCGCTTCAGGTTCATATGCTGCGGACTGCTGAGCAGGCGCCGCTGCGGCAATTTTATCTGCACTGTCAAAAATCGTTACGGCCGGCTTCTCCGGTTCAGGCTCAGGCTGCGGCTCCGCCTTGGCAGGCTCAGCAAACGCAGGCGCCTGCTCGCGATAGGTATTGCGGATTACGGAAGCAGGACGCTCCGGCTCCGGCTCGGGTTCAGCAGCCGGCGGCTCCGAATCATCCAAAAAGCGGCTGTCCGGCTCGTAATCATCGTCATAATTGATAATCGGTCTTACAATGACCTCGGGCTTGGACTGCTCCCATTCGGGCAGCTGCACCGGGTCACGCTCTATTTCCTCTTTTAAAGGTGATTTTTCGTAAACACTCTTGTTTTTGGTAAAGCCTAAAATGCTTCTGAAGGCACTTTTCTTCTGCACGCCCTCGTTGAAGGCATCAAATTCGGGGCTGGTATAGTTGCTGATAACATTATCCGCGGGAGCGGCATGCTGTTGAGGCGCGGCACTCTTGCGCTTGAACACGGTCCTGGGCACAATCTCGGGACGCACGCGCTCCTCCCTCACCTTGTCGTCGGGGCGCACCAGCGTAATTTCGTCGGAGGTCAGGTAATCCTGCCACAGCTCCCACCATTTGCGCAGCGGCAGCACCAGGCCCAGCAGCCACAGCCAGCCTAAGGCAAGAATAATATAAACAGTCACATCACCGGCAAAGGAACGCAGCAGCTTCAGCAAAAGGCCGCCTATAAGACCGCCGCCCTCCGCTATCAGCGAAGGCTCCAGCTCAGAGCCAACAGGCACAAAAACATGATGAGCTGTGCCTGTAAGGCACAGCGTCACCAAAGTAAAAATTAATGTTCTCTTGTTAAAAACACCAAACTGTCCTTTAAGCAAAGCAAAGGACGCAGCAAAGAAAGCCAAAGGCAGCAAAAAGATACCCTTACCCAGCAGATGCTGCTCCACCAGATAAGCATAATGCATTACACCGTCCTCAGGCGTCAAAAGAAGCGCAGCTGTAAACAGCAGGCCTAAAAGAAGGCATATGATGCCAACCAGACGCGAGTAGCTTCTATTCTGTTGCTTCCTTCTTCTTTCCTTGCGCAAGATAAGACAACTCCTAAATTTGCAGCTGCCGGCAGTCATCCTTTATCAGCTGACTTCTGACAACCGCTCACCAAAAACTAATCACTAATAACTAATCACTATCCACTAATCACTATCAAATCTCCATGATAATCGGCAGAATCATCGGACGGCGGCGGGTTCTTTCGAACAGGAAGCGTCCCAGAGAATCACGGACAGTGGACTTGATTGCCGACCATTCGGAAACATTGTTTTCCTCGCAGCGATCCAATGCAGCCTGCACCTTATCGCGTGCTTCATCCATCAGGTCCTCGGCCTCGCGCACATAAACAAAGCCGCGGGAAACGATATCCGGACCGGAAACTACATGGCAGGATTCCTTGTCGACGGTTACAACAACAATCATGATACCGTCCTGAGAGAGCTGACGGCGGTCGCGCAGTACGATGTTGCCTACGTCGCCGACACCCAAGCCGTCAACCAGCACCTTGCCTGCAGGCACCTTGCCGTTAATGGCAATGCTGCTCTTGGTCAGCTCAATAACACTGCCGTTTTCACCGATAACAATGTGGTCTGCCGGCATGCCGAGGGATTTCGCCAGATTAGCATGCTTAACCAGGTGACGGTATTCACCATGCACAGGCATGAAGAAACGCGGACGCACCAGATTGTGCATCATCTTGATTTCCTCCTGGCTGGCGTGGCCGGAAACGTGGACGCCGTTGCTCTTTTCATAGATAACGTCCGCACCCAGCTTGTACAGATGGTCGATAGTACGGGAAACAAGCTTTTCGTTGCCCGGAATAGGTGTAGCAGAAATAATTACTGTATCACCGGGCATAATATCAACCTTTTTATGGTCATTCATAGCCATACGAGTGAGCGCGCTCATCGGCTCGCCCTGACTGCCGGTGGTGATAATAACAACCTTTTCCGGCGTATAGTTATGAGTTTCGTCAATATCAATCAGCACGCCCTCGGGAACCTTCAGGTAACCCAGCTCCTTGGCGATATTTACAACATTCACCATGCTGCGGCCGATAACTGCTACCTTACGGTCATACTTCACAGCAGTATCAATAACCTGTTGGATACGATGTACGTTAGAGGAGAAGGTTGCTACAATAATACGATGCTTAGCATAGCGGAACTCCTCGTCAAAGGTCTGGCCTACCATTTTTTCGCTGGGAGTGAAGCCCGGGCGCTCGGCGTTGGTGCTGTCTGCCAGCAGGCACAGTACACCGCGGTCGCCGTATTCGGCAAATTTATTGAATTCCATAACCTGTCCGTCAACAGGAGTGTGGTCGATTTTGAAGTCACCGGTGTGGATAATAACACCGATAGGAGTAGTAATCGCGATAGCAACAGCGTCGGGAATGCTGTGGTTTACGCGGATGAAATCGAGCTTAAAGGCACCGGTGTTAATCTTGTCACCGGGTTTTACTACGTGCAGGGTTTCGTTGCCTACACCGTTTTCCTTCAAGCGGCCTTGTAAAATACCCAGAGTAAGTGCGGTACCATAAACGGGACAATCAATTTGTTTCATAACATAGGGCAGCGCACCGATATGGTCCTCGTGACCATGTGTCAGAAAGATACCCTTAATTTTATCTTTATTCTCAACCAAATATGTAATATCGGGAATAACCAAGTCAATGCCGAGCATATCGTCTTCAGGGAACATCAGGCCTGCATCAATCAGGATCATGTCATCCCCGTAACGGAATACCGTCATATTTTTACCAATTTCGCCCAAACCACCAAGCGGGATAATCTGGACCTTATGTTGAAATTTACCCAAAAAAAATACACCTCCATTTTTTTTTTTACATTCTTCCGTACAAATGTAGAAATTGAATTTGATACTGTGTCCGCACACATACTCTCTACTTTATTATACACTAAATATGGGCTATTGACAAATAGTGATACATATTTTTTGTGAAAAGTTTGTTGCCAAACGGATGATTTTTTGGCAGAGGAATAGCGCATGCAAAAAAGGGCTGCGGGCAAGGTGCTCCCCTGCTCCCTTGACATTCCCTTCCATTTCAAGTACACTTAAACTAAGTTCTTCAAAACCGCAAGTAAGCTTATGCATCCGGCTCATTTACCTGCGGACAATTAAATAAGCAGTATATCCTGCAGATGC
>ENA-ORSJ01002253-ORSJ01002253.1-human-gut-metagenome-genome-assembly--contig:-NODE-2253-length-13266-cov-3.570888_pt1 | contig 13266 bp, 7 predicted proteins | sample MGYA00242191_ERZ509158 | MGnify/ENA primary metagenome ERZ509158 (study PRJEB26280, sample SAMEA2338623) | human gut metagenome | biome: human gut; feature: human-associated habitat; material: faeces... | reverse complement strand
CGGCAATATACTTCTCCGGGATGAAGGCGTCCACCCGCAGGTCTACGAGGCATTCGCTCTTGTCCCGCTGGATGGGCTCGCCCTTGGCCCGGGCGATGGCCTGACCAAGCATCTTGACGTAAAGGTCATAGCCCACGGCCTCCATGTGGCCGTGCTGGCTGTGGCCCAGCAGACTGCCCGCGCCGCGAATTTGTAAGTCGCGCATGGCGATGCGGAAGCCGGAGCCGAAGGCTGTGAACTCCCGGATGGCGGAAAGCCGCTTCTGGGCGATGTCGGTGAGGGTCTTGTCCCGCCGGAAGGTGAAGTAGGCGTAGGCTTTCCGGCCCGAGCGGCCCACGCGGCCCCGGATCTGGTACAGCTGGGCCAGACCCATCCGGTCGGCGTCCTCGATGATGAGGGTGTTGCAGTTGCGCACGTCAATGCCCGTCTCGATGAGGGTGGTGCAGACGAGGATGTCGATCTCGCCGTTCAGCAGATGCTGCCAGACGGGGTTCAGCTCTTCCTCGGTCATCTTGCCGTGGGCGATGCCCACCCGCGCTCCCGGCACCATCTGGCTGACATGGGCGGCACAGGACTCGATGTTGTCCACCCGGTTGTGCAGGTAGTAGACCTGACCGCCCCGGGCCAGCTCCTTCTTCATGGCTTCGGCGAGGATGACGTCATTGTACTCGAGCACGAATGTCTCCACCGGCTGGCGCTCGATGGGCGGCTGCTCGATGGTGGAGAGGTCGCGGATGCCGCTCATGGCCATGTTCAGGGTACGGGGGATGGGGGTGGCCGAGAGGGTCAGCATGTCCACGCCGATAAAGTTCTCTTTCAGCTTCTCCTTGTGCTTGACGCCGAAACGCTGCTCCTCGTCGATGATGACAAGGCCCAGGTCGTGGAACCGGACGTCCTTGGAGAGGAGGCGGTGGGTGCCGATGACGATGTCCACGCTGCCGGCCTGCAGGCCCCGCAGGGTCTCTTTCTGCTGTTTGGCGGTGCGGAAGCGGGAGAGCAGCCCGACTTTCACCGGGAACGCCTCCATGCGGGAGATGATGCTGTTGTAGTGCTGCCACGCCAGCAGGGTGGTGGGGGCCAGAATGGCGCACTGCTTGCCGCCCATGACGCACTTGAAGGCCGCGCGGAAGGCGACCTCCGTTTTGCCGACGCCCACGTCGCCGCAGAGCAGGCGGTCCATAGGCCAGCCCTTTTCCATGTCCTTCTTGATCTCGGCGGTGGCGGTGAGCTGGTCGTCCGTCTCGTCGTACTCGAAGCGGGACTCGAAATCGCTCTGCCACTCGCCGTCGGCGGGGAAGGCGTAGCCCGTGGCCTGACGGCGGCGGGCGTAGAGCTCGATGAGCTCCTGGGCCATCTCTTCGGTGGCCTTTTTGACCTTGGCGCGGGTGCGCTGCCACTCGGTGCCGCCCAGCTTTGCAAGCTTCACCTTTTCCTCGTCGCCGGGGGCGGTGTAGCGGCTCAGCAGATCGAGCTGAGTGACCGGCACATACAGCACGTCGGAGCCGGAATACTGGATTTTCAGATAGTCTTTGATGGCGCCCTGCACCTCGAGACGCTGGATGCCCGCATACATACCGATGCCGTGGCTCTGGTGAACCACATAGTCGCCGGGCTTGATGTCCGAGAGGCTGGACAGGGCGTTTTTGTTCTTCTTGCGCTTTTTGTTCTCGGCGGCCTCGTCGTCCAGACCGTGACGCCGGGACGAGATGACAGCCACGCGGGCGAACGGGAAGGTGCAGCCCGCCGTGAGGTGGCCGGGCAGTACCTGAACCAGACCTTTCGCGGGCCGGACGTCCCGGCTCATGCTGACGGCATAGCCCTTGTCAGCCAAATCGCGGGTGAGGGCCGCTGCGCCCTTGGGCGTACCGGCGAAAAGGGTCACGGCGTACCCCTGCTGGACCAGCGGGTCGAGGTCTTCCCGCAGGGAAGCGAGGTCGCCGCCCCAGTTGGGGGCCGCGAACGCCTCGGCGTTGATGAGGTCTTTCAGCTTGAACTCGTTCATGCCCCGCAGGAAGTTCTCGCAGAGCAGAGTGCTCTGGTCCTGCGCCGCAATGGCGAGGTCGTCCATCGTCTGGTAGAGCACATCGAGGCCGGGGCAGATGACGCCCTCCTCGAGCAGGCCGGTCAGCTCTTCGCTGCGGCGGAACTCGGTGGCCTTCTGGGCGTCCCGGATGCCGCCCACCTCGTCGAGGATGAAGATGGGGCTGCTCAGGTGGTCGAGCAATGTGGCGGGCGTCTCGTACCGCAGACCGTAGTATTTGTCCATGGCCTCGGGCATGACGCCGCTGTCCAGCTGGGCGAGGTCGGACTCCATGGCCTTTTCGAGGGCGGTGCGGTGCTTGCCGCGGGCTTTCTTCTGGGCGGCGCGGAGGGCCTCCGCCGTGTCGGCGGTGCTGCCGAACAGCACCTCACGGGCGGGGGAAAGATAGATCTTTTCCAGCGCACCGTCCCGCCGCTGGGTCAGCAGGTCGAAGGAGGCGAGAGAGTCTATCTCGTCGTCCCAGTACTCCACACGGGCGGGCTGGCGCATATCGGGGGCGTAGATGTCCACGATGTCGCCCCGAACGCTGAACTGTCCCGGGCCGTCCACCTGACTGCGCCGCACGTATCCGGCGGCGAAGAGCCGCTCCACCAGCGCTTCGCGGTTGTAGACCATGCCGGGCTTGAGGGTGAGAGTGTTCTTCTGGAACTCATCCTGCGGCACAGTGTATTGGAGCAGGGCCTCGGCGGGGACGCAGACGGCGTTCAGCCGTCCGCCCGCCAGCGCGCCCAGCACCGACAGACGCCGGTACTCGTACTCGCGGCCCGCGCCCTCGACGGGGCGGAGCATGAAGTCCCGGGGCGGGAACACCGCCGCCGAGAGCCCCAGCGTCTTGAGGTCGTCGGCAAAATGGGTGGCCTCGGCCTCGCCGGGGGTCACGATGCAGACCAGCCGTCCCAGATCCTTCTGCAAAGCGGCGTACAGCAGGGCACGGCCCGCAGGCGGCAGGCCGAACAGCGCCGCCGGGCCGGGGGAGGCGAGGCTGGCCGCTGTCTTCTGGTATTCAGGGGTGTTTTTCAGGAGCGCTTCGTACATGGTGGACCTCCTTTCAGCCCTCTCAGTCATCGCTGCGCGATGCCAGCTCTCCCATGGGGAGAGCCACTGGCGTGTCGGTCAGGCTTTTGCGAGACAAGAGAGGGTTCTTTTATCGGGAACGGTAGTGCCCTGCTGCCGAGGACAGCAACAGCTTGACAAGGTGCATTGTCCACAAGACATCTGCCCCCGCAAGCAAGGCCTGGCATTCTGCGGATGCGCAGGCTTTCAGCAGGCGGTACAAAGCGGCCCGGCCTGCCAAGGGCTCCCCCTCTGAGGAAAGACTTCCCCCGGCCGGGGGAAGATGTCGCGTAAGCGACAAAAAGGGAAATCTGGCGCGTCAGCGCCTGAGAGGGATCACCCGTTATACTTGCTCTGCGCCAGACTCAGCTTGCCGTCCATGATGAGATTTGCGGCGGCTGCGATGTCGGGGCAGCGGTCGGCGAGGGCCTTGGCGTCGTCGGGCGGGAACTTGCCCAGCACCCAGTCGGCCAAATCGTAGTCCGGGCGGGGTTTTGCGCCCACGCCGATGCGGATGCGAGGGAAGTTCTCGCCGCCGAGGCGGGCGATGATGCTCTTGAGGCCGTTGTGGCCGCCCGCAGAGCCGGAGGGCCGGATGCGCAGTTTGCCGGGGTTCTGGGTGATGTCGTCGCACAGGACGATGACGTGGTCGGCGGGGATCTTGAAAAAGCCCGCCAGCGGGGCGATGGAATCGCCGGAGAGGTTCATGTAGGTCAGGGGCTTCAGCAGCACTACCTTGTGGCCGTCCACCTCGCCCTGCCCCCACAGGCCCTGAAACTTGGTCTTGGAGACGGAGATGCCCCACTTGCCGGCCAGATAGTCCAGCGCGGCAAAGCCTGCGTTGTGACGGGTGCCGTCGTATTTCGGCTCCGGATTGCCGAGGCCGGCAATGAGCCAGATGTCATTGGTATTCATATGATATATTCTGCCTTTTTTACGTTGGATCTGTTTTCGAACAATATGTTATTATAACATACGCGCGCGCAAAAAGATACACAAAAAACATAAAATGCCCCGGCGCACGGATGCGGAACGTGCGCCGGGGCAGATGGAAAGCGCCGGATGCGGAACGAAAAAACGCTCGACATCCGCCGTGCGAGCTCTGAGGCTTTTCCGCTTGACAACCTGCGCGCGGAAGTCTATAATAAAAACGAGGAAAGGCGCTGGCCGCACAGTAGTCAGCTCCCTCACACGGTATCACATTTTACTGGAAAACATGACCGCCGAAGTTTGGACGCATCGGGCGGTCATTTTTCTTGCCGTTTTTTGGAATAATGCTTTGCCCGAGGCTTGTTCCGAAAGACATCCCTCGAAATCATCCATGTCACATTGATGACACCGATGATGACTGTAGCCAGAAGGTTCAGTGCGGAAAAAACAATATTCAAAATATCCATGATGGAATTCCTCCTTTAGGAATCTCGTGTGTGTACATTCGAAACCGTCAGGAGGATGACAAAAAATTGAACTTCCTCCTGACACGGCACAATGTGACGCGAGGGAGGGAGCATGACCGCTGTACTTGCAGACAGCACCTTTCTTCTACAAAATACCATAAAATGTGGCAAAATGCAATGCTTTCAGAAACCTATATAAAAACAAGAAGCCCCTTTGGTATTGGCCGTACCAGAGGGGCTTCTCGTTGCTCATTGATGGCGATACTGCACAAGCGGTATCAACACGTTCCTGACATTATTGTATGCAGCTCTTTGAAAAAGTCAAGCGTTCTCTTCCAGCTTCTTTTTCTTTATAATGTACGCCTCCATTTTCGGTTTAGCCCAGCCGTCGAGGTTGGTCTGACGCTCCCGGGCGATGCCAAGAGCCTGCGGGGGGACGTCCTTGGTGATGGTGCTGCCGGCGGCGGTGTAGGCCCCGTCGCCGATGGTGACGGGGGCGACAAGGTTGGTGTTGCAGCCGATGAAGCAGTAGTCGCCGATCTGGGTGCGGAACTTATCCTTGCCGTCGTAGTTGCAGGTGACGGTGCCGCAGCCGAAGTTGCAGTACTTGCCCACATCGCTGTCGCCGATGTAGGTCAGGTGGCTGACGGTGTTGCCCCGGGCGAAGTTGGAGTTCTTCGTCTCGACATAAGCGCCCAGATGCACACCGTAGCCGGTGACGGTGTTGATGCGCACATGGGTGAAGGGACCGATATTGTTGTGGGGGCCGAGGTGGCTACTGTAGACCTGGCTGGCGTTGACGGTGGTGCCTTCGTCCACGGTGCTGTCCTCGATAAGGGTGTTGGGGCCGATGACGCAGCCTGCGCCGATGGCGGTCTTGCCGCGCAGGATGGTGCCTGCGAGGATGACGGCTCCCGGGGCAATGACCACTTCAGAGCCGATCTCCACATTGCGGCTGCGGATGTCCACGCCGTTTGCGATGTGGCGCAGCAGCACCTCTTCGCGCTGGGCCTCGGCAGCGTCGAGCTTTGCCTTTGCGGCAGCCAGTGCGGATGTATCAATATTCTGCATAGAGAAAAACCTCCTCCAAAACCGCCTCTCGCAGAAGCTGTGCAGACCCCTGCGGGAGAGGAAACGTTGTATCCAAGATAGAAGAAATTCGGAAAGATGGAAGACAAACAAGAACGGCAGCGAGTTTAATGGATAGAAAGTTGTATCCAACTGCCAAAAAACGGCATCAGAACTTGAAAATCCTCTTCAAATCTTTCCCATTTTATATTACCCAAAAAGTGAGTAAAATGCAAGGGTTTGCACAAAAAATATCAAACAAATTCGGTGATTTGCCCGATGGAATAGACGTGAAATTCTGGTATAATAGTTTAGCATTCACAGAGAAATGTTTATCGTATGACAAGATAGAGCAACGATAAGACCGCCGTGCTTCGCGCCAGCGGCTACCATTTGGGAGGTAAACACGCATGAGCAAAAAGTATCTGTACTACTTCAGCGAAGGCAACGATGCCTTTGGCGGCGACAAGGTCACCATGAAGAACATTCTGGGCGGCAAGGGCGCTGGTCTGGCTGAGATGACTGCAGCCGGTATGCCGGTGCCGCAGGGCTTCACCATCACCACCGAGGCCTGCACCCAGTACTACGCAGACGGCCGCCAGATCAACGACGAGATCACCGCTGACATCTTCGAGCACGTCAAGGGTCTCGAGAAGATCACCGGCAAGACCTTCGGCGACAACGAGAACCCGCTGCTGGTCTCCGTCCGTTCCGGCGCACGTCAGTCCATGCCCGGCATGATGGACACCATCCTGAACCTCGGCCTGAACGACGAGGCTGTCGAGGGTCTGGCCAAGAAGACCAACAACCCCCGCTTCGCATATGACTGCTACCGCCGCTTCGTGCAGATGTTCGCCGACGTCGTCATGATGGTCCCGAAGAGCCTGTTCGAGGTCGAGATCGACAAGCTGAAGGAAGCCAAGGGCGTCAAGAATGACGTTGACCTGACTGCTGACGACCTGAAGGAACTGGTCGGCACCTTCAAGAAGATCTATGAGGACAACGAGGGCAAGCCCTTCCCCCAGGACCCCAAGGACCAGCTCATCGAGGCTGTCAAGGCCGTCTTCCGCAGCTGGGACAACCCCCGTGCAAACGTCTATCGTAAGATGAACGAGATCCCCTACGAGTGGGGCACCGCTGTCAACGTCCAGCAGATGGCTTTCGGCAACTCCGGCGACCGCTCCGGCACCGGCGTTGCATTCACCCGTGACCCCGCCACCGGCGCTAAGAAGCTGATGGGCGAGTACCTCATCAATGCACAGGGCGAGGACGTCGTTGCTGGTGTCCGCACCCCGTCTCCCATCAGCCATCTGCACGAGCAGATGCCTGAGGTCTACGACCAGTTCGTTGAGATCGCTACCCGTCTGGAGAACTACTTCCGCGATATGCAGGATATGGAGTTCACCATTGAGGACGGCCACCTGTATATGCTGCAGACCCGTAACGGCAAGCGTACCGCTCAGGCTGCTCTGCAGATCGCATGTGACCTGGTGGACGAGGGCATGATCACCGAGCAGGAGGCTGTCCTGCGCGTGGAGCCCAAGCAGCTGGATACCCTGCTGCATCCCCAGTTCGACGCAGCTGCCCTGAAGGCTGCTGAGGTCGTCGGCAAGGGTCTGGCAGCTTCTCCCGGTTCTGCCTGCGGCCAGATCGTCTTCACTGCCGAAGAGGCTGAGGAGATGGTCAAGTCCGGCAAGATGAAGAAGGTCGTTCTGGTCCGTCTGGAGACCTCTCCCGAGGACATCGTCGGCATGCAGGTCTCTCAGGGCATCCTGACCGTCCGCGGCGGCATGACCAGCCACGCAGCCGTTGTTGCCCGTGGTATGGGTACCTGCTGTGTCTCCGGCTGCGGCAACGACAACGAGGTCAAGATCGATGAGGAGGCAAAGACCTTCGAGATCAACGGCCACAAGTTCGTCGAGGGCGACTGGATCTCCATCGACGGCTCCACCGGCAACATCTACGGCGAGCAGGTTGCAACCGTGGCCGCTACCGGCAACAAGAACTTCAACCGCTTCATGGGCTGGGCAGACGCCGCTCGTCAGCTGCTGGTCATGACCAACGCCGACAACCCGCGCGACGCACAGCAGGCAGTTGACTTGGGTGCTGAGGGCATCGGCCTGTGCCGTACCGAGCATATGTTCTTCGCTGAGGACCGCATCAAGGCTGTCCGTGAGATGATCTGCGCACGTACCGTGGAAGAGCGCGAGGCTGCTCTGGCCAAGGTCGAGCCGTTCCAGCAGGGTGACTTCGAGGCGATGTACCGCATCATGGGTGAGCGCCCGATGACCATCCGTTATCTGGACCCGCCTCTCCACGAGTTCCTGCCCAGCAAGGACGAGGACATCAAGGAGCTGGCTGCCGACATGGGCATGACCTTCGATGACCTGAAGAACGTCGTTGCTTCTCTGCACGAGTTCAACCCCATGATGGGCCATCGTGGCTGCCGTCTGGCTGTCACCTACCCCGAGATCGCAGCAATGCAGACCCGCGCTGTTATCAAGGCAGCTCTGAACGTCTCTGCTGAGACCGGTTATGTCATCACTCCGCACATCATGATCCCGCTGGTCGGCGAGGTCAAGGAGCTGAAGTTCGTCAAGGACGTTGTCGTCAAGGTCGCAGACGAGCTCATCAAGGCTTCCGGTGTTGACATGAAGTATCAGGTCGGTACCATGATCGAGATCCCCCGTGCAGCTCTGACTGCCGGCGAGATCGCCAAGGAGGCTGAGTTCTTCAGCTTCGGCACCAACGACCTGACCCAGATGACCTTCGGCTTCAGCCGTGACGATGCTGCCAAGTTCCTGGGCGCTTACTACGAGAACAAGATCTACGAGAGCGATCCGTTCCAGCATCTGGACCAGGTCGGCGTCGGCAAGCTGGTCAAGATGGCTGCACATGACGGCCGTGAGACCCGTCCCGACCTGGGCCTGGGCATCTGCGGCGAGCACGGCGGTGATCCTTCCAGCGTCGAGTTCTGCCACAATGTTGGTCTGGACTACGTCAGCTGCTCTCCCTTCCGTGTGCCTATCGCACGTCTGGCCGCTGCCCAGGCTGCTATCAAGAACCCGAGAACGTAAGTATCTTGCAACGGCTCTCCGTTAAAAATCAAGTATAAAACAAGGCCCACCGTCAATTTTGGCGGTGGGCCTTGTTTGTTCATCTGGGTGATGAATTGTGTTTAATACCGATGCACGGAGAGTGTGCATCATAGACATACCTCCACGGTCAGGTCGGTCCACGCTGCACGGCGGAACTGGTGGGGCATTTTGTTGGCTTCCCGGTAACGCTTGGCGGTTTCAAAGTCGATGGTGAAGGTGAGGATGGGCTTTTCAGACACAGCCATCAGATCGATCGATGATGCTTCTTCCCCACGTTCAAGATTGCGGAAATGGCGGTCACTGGTGTTCAGTTTTACAGCCAGTTCTTCCTGCGTCATGCCGTTGGCCTTGCGCGGGTGCTGGATATGTTTGCCGGTGGCGTAAGAATCAAAGTACATAAGCCAGCCCTCCGACCACAGAGCAGCGCAGCCAATCGCCACACCACAGGGCCGGGGAACAGACAGACGATCGGCGGCAGCTCACTTGAGCGCCGGGGCTAGGTTTGTACTCGATCCATTTCTTTTTCGGGATTCTTCGTCCTTTCTTTGTCGATGATGGCAAGGTGGGCGGAGTATCGACCACTTCTCCATGACCTGCATCTGCTGGGGTGTAAGTACTACCGGGGCAGACTCACTTCCCTCTGCCTTTGCAAAAAACTCGGAAAGCGTGATCTGAAAAGCATCGCAGATCTTTACAAGCGAAGGAATGGACGGGATCGCAAAGGTCTAAAGTCCCCAAGCGTCCAACTTACAACAAAAATGAGACAGGCGACCCACCTTTCGGGAAGCCTGTCTCATTTTTCCGTTGGGGGCTATTTGCATTGCTGAGAAACAGCCCGGTTTGGAAACTCAGTGATCGAAGGAGAACGGGGGATTACTTAAAGGCTGATATCCTTTCCGCCATTGAGCTTGCTGAAGGCCAGCAGGGAAATGACGGTCAGGATGGTCATGATGGTGGACAATGCGGCTGCAGTGCCGTAGTTGCCGCGGATGACCTCGGTATAGATTGCTACCGTCAGGGTCTTGGTCTTGCCGGTATACAGGATGATTGCGGTAGACAGTTCACTGATCATGGTGACCCAGCTCAGGATAGCACCAGAGATGATGCCGGAAGCCATCATGGGAACCGTGATGCGGAAGAATGCCTTCATCTTGGAAGCGCCCAGCGAGATAGCAGCTTCCTCAATGCTCATGGGGATCTGCTGTAGGATAGCCACCGACGAGCGGATGGTATAGGGCAGACGCCGGATGATGAGGGCTACTACCATGATGAGCATGGTGCCGCTGATGAGAAGCGGGGGCTTATTGAAGCCGATGAGCAGTGCGATGCCAAGAACCGTGCCGGGCACGATGTAGGGGATCATCGAGAGGACGTCCACCACGTTGGTCAGGGCATTGCGGCGGCGCACCACCAGATAAGCGATGAGAACCGCCAGCAGCACGATGACGACCAGTGCCAACAGGGGGATGATGATGGTATTCTGAATGCTGCGACCCAGCTTGCCGATGGCGGTCTGGTAGCTCTGCAGCGAGTAGCCGTCCACAAAGATCTTACCCTGCGTGTTCTTGAACGAGGTGTAGATGACGTAGGCCTGCGGCAGGATGGCGATGCCCACTACAAGGTAGACGACCAGATGTACCAGAGCGTTGATGCCCTTGCGAGCCTCCCGCTCCTCCACGGGGTGCATACTGTTCAGAGCGAAGGCGTTCTTGTTGGAAACGTACTTCTGGACGAGGAACACCAGCGTGGTGACGACGATAGCGATGACGGCGATAGCGGCTGCAAAGCCGTCGCTGCCGCCCACCTCGTTGATGAACTCAGTGTAAAGGACAACAGGGAAGGTACGGTAGCCCTCACCGATCAGCATCGGGGTGCCGAAGTCTGCAAAGGATCGCATGAACACCAGCAGAGCTGCAGCCAGCAGGGTGGGCATGATCAGGGGTACGACCACTTTGAAGAAGCAGGCAATGCCAGAGCATCCGAGGTTCTCAGCCGCCTCGATGAGGGAGTTGTCGATATTCTTTAATGCACCCTTGGCGTAGAGGAACACCAGCGGGAACAGCTGGAGCGTCATGACCAGCACGATGCCGCCGAAGCCGTAGATGTCCGGGATGGCGATGCCGAGGTTTTTGAAGAAGGCGGTGATGACACCGCTGCGACCCAGCAGCAGGATCCATGAGTAGGCACCGATGAAGGGAGCCGACATAGATGCCACCACAATGAGGATATTCAGCACCGACTTGCCTTTGATCTTAAAGATCGTGAACAGGTATGCCAGTGGGGTGCCAATGGCGATGGAGAGCACCGTCGCTGTGATGGACACCTTGAAGCTGTTGATCAGGGTATCGAAATAGTAGCTCTTGGAAAAGAACTTCGTGAAATAAGCCAGCGTGAAACCGCCGGTGTCGGGGTCCAGCACAGACTGGCGGATCATGTATGCCATCGGGTAAAGCAGGAACAGTGCATAGAGTGCGATGGTCCCCAGCGTAATGGCTCCCCAGACATCAAGACGGAACTTATTATTGTTTTTCATAAGCGTCGCTCCTGATGAGATTGGTATCGCCGTCCTTGGTAAAGACGTTGATCTTCTCTTTCTTGACCTTCAGCAGCACCTTCTCGCCCTTCTTGAGACCCTCGCCAATGGAGGACTCCTCTACGATCTCCACCGAGTCGCCCTGATCGGTGTCAATGGTGTAGTGGGTGTTGAGACCGAGGTAGGTGCATTCCTGCACGGTGCCGTGGATGCCCTCGGTGCCGTCCTTGCAGATAATGAACTCCTCCGGGCGGATGGAACAGCGCACATCCTGCTCGGCAGCCTTGTCCAGAGCGTCGATGTGCTCATGGTAGCCGTCGGCAAAGGTGATGATGCCGTCCTTGACGTGGGCATTCACGATGTTGGTGCGACCGATAAAGGTGGCAACGAAGACATTCTTCGGGCGCTGGTAGATGTCGCGGGGAGTGCCAACGTGCTGGATGACGCCGTCCTTCATAACGGCGATACGGTCGCTGATGGCCATTGCCTCTTCCTGATCGTGGGTGACATACACGGTGGTGATGCCTACGCTCTTCTGGGTGTGGCGGATGACGCTGCGCATCTCGACACGGAGCTTTGCGTCCAGATTGGAAAGCGGCTCGTCCATCAGCAGCACATCCGGCGAGATAACCAGTGCGCGAGCCAGTGCGATACGCTGCTGCTGACCGCCGGAAAGCTGGTTGGGCATACGGTCGGCATACTGCATGATCTGCATCAGGTTCAGGAACTCGTCCGTCCGCTTCTTGATCTCGGCCTTGTCCACCTTGCGGTTTTTCAGACCGAATGCCACATTGTCCCGGACGGAGAGGTTCGGGAAGATGGCATAGTTCTGGAACACCATGCCGATGTTGCGCTTGCTGGGGTCCATATCGTTGATGCGCTTCTCGTTGAAGAAGATGTCGCCGCCCTCAATGGAGTTGAAGCCTGCGATCATACGGAGAAGAGTGGTCTTGCCGCAGCCGGAGGGACCCAGCAGGGTGAACAGCTCACCATCTCCGATCTCCAGATTCAGGTCCGGGATGACCGTATTATTCCCGTAGCGCTTTACTGCGTCTTTGACTGATATTCTGCTCATACTAGCCTCCTGCTGCCCTTTGAATTACTTGCTCTGCAGATCGGTGAAGATCTCAGTGTACTTGTCCACCAGCTCCGACTTGTGGGCGCTGACGTAGGGAATGTCCTCTTCGATGACATTGATGTCTGCCATCGGGGTCATGGCATCGTTGGTGGCAGCGTCCTTCATAACAGGACGGTTGGTCAGGGTGCTGCCCCAGATGTTCTGGACTTCCTCACTCAGGATGAAGTCAATGAACAGCTTGGCATTGTCCATGTTCTTTGCGCCCTTGATGATGGTGGCAGAAGCAGGAAGGAAGACAGTACCTTCCTTCATGTAAACGATCTTGACAGGTGCGCCATCCAGAACCAGCTGAGCACAGGGATCCTCATAGGACAGACCCACCACATACTCGCCATCGGCAACTCCCTTGTAAACGCCGCTGGAGCTTTCGCAGATCTTGCCGTCCACATTCTCAAACAGGTCGTGGACGTACTGCCATGCCTTATCGTCCTCGTAGCCGCCCATTGCAAGCAGCATATTGGTCAGGTGTGCGAAAGCGGAAGAGGAGTTGGCGGGGTCGGCAGTGGCGATTTTACCCTTCAGGGCCGGGTTCAGCAGATCTTCGTAGCCCTCGATCTTGATGTCACCGATGAGGTCGGTGTTGACGATGAGGACGCTGCCGTCCAGCACATTGCCGGTGATGAAGCCGCACTTGTTCTTGTAGGCGTCGATGACGTTTGCATCGTTGGCGGAAACATACGGCTCCCACAGGTCCTCGTTGGTGTACATCTGCGACCAGGAGCCGCCGAACAGGACATCTGCGTAGGGATCGTTCTTTTCGGACTGGATACGCTTGACCAGTTCGCCGGTGCCGGCCTGAATCAGCTCGACATTGACGCCGTATTTCTCCTCAAACAGAGGAATGGTGGCGTTCAGCAGGCCCTCAGAGTTGGGCGAGTAGATCACGAGGTCGCCGCCGCCCTGTGCAGCAGAACCAGAAGCGGCAGTGGAAGCAGCGG
>ENA-ORSJ01002252-ORSJ01002252.1-human-gut-metagenome-genome-assembly--contig:-NODE-2252-length-13294-cov-3.825667_pt1 | contig 13294 bp, 9 predicted proteins | sample MGYA00242191_ERZ509158 | MGnify/ENA primary metagenome ERZ509158 (study PRJEB26280, sample SAMEA2338623) | human gut metagenome | biome: human gut; feature: human-associated habitat; material: faeces... | reverse complement strand
TTTTCACAGACGGATATCGTAATAGTATCATAAGAATATTGCAATGGATTTCCGCCTATCATATGAAAAAATATAATTTTATTTGATGGAGGTAATTATCATGATGAAAGCAACAAGAACATTCAATAACGGTTTATATCAGGAGAATTTATATCAGGCATATTACAACACACCAGCAGAAAAGCATGTAGTTTCCGAGTCCTTAGAGCAGGAAGCAATGCCGGTACTGGTACATCGTTTAGCTGCACAGTTAGGTTATACCGAGTCTGAGGCAGAAGTAGAAAAAGAGTTTCTGTGCGAAATGTAATGGATAATCTGCTCGCAAGCTTATAACCATCCGGCAGAATTGGATGAGTTACCACCAACCTAAAGCATTTACGACAGAACAAGGCTTCTGAAGCCAGAAAAAGAAAAACCGTCTGAGAGAGAACGAAAGGTTCTTTTACGGACGGTTTTCTTTTTTTGAACTGATGATCGTTTTTTACACCCGGATTGCATCCTTTATGGATTTTACATATTTTTCCACATACGGCACACAGTCTTTTCCATACTGTCCGCAGAGCTTCACAATCGCGCTTCCGACGATGACACCGTCGCATTTTTCCGCCATTCTGGCAGCCTGCTCAGGGGTGGAGATGCCGAAGCATTTTTTGCTAAAATTAATTTTTTTCAAAATTTCACGATTTTTTGGAAGTATGTCCCAGCTTTGCCAGCAGCAAAATAGCGAAGAAAGTGATCATTTCCGACGCCAGGAAAGACAGCCAGACACCGTTCAGCCCAAACAGGCGCGCCAGTGTGACAGCGCAGGGGATGATAGCGACGGCCCCGCTCAGCAGAGAACCGGAGATGGCTGGTTTTGGCTGCGCGACGGCGGAAAAATAGGCAACCAGCAGGATGTTGATGCCAGCAAAGAGAAAGCCCAGGAAATACAACCGGAGCCCGCTGTGGGCGTAATGCAGAAGTTCGGCGTTCTGCTCCTGGTTGAAGATCTGGATCAGTGGATCGGTCATGCTCCAGGTCAGCACCAGAATGAGCGCTTCCACGATCAGGCAGGCGATGACGCCCCAGATCAGGAACTGGCGGCTCTGCGTGTGATCGCCTTTTCCGTAGCTCTCACTGATGAGCGGCTGCGTGCCCTGCGCGAGTCCGTTGAACAGCACATGGCAACGACGGAGAGATTGGCAGTGACGCCGTAAGCGGCGACACCGACATTTCCGGCGAGCCCCAGAAGCAGGAAATTAAAGACGATCGCGATCACGGCGGAGGATATTTCGCCGACAAAGGCGGATACGCCGAGCTGGCAGCAGGCGATCAGGTGGCGCAGGGATGGAGCGCGGAAATGGAATCCGACCTGATTGTGTTTTCCCAGGTAGTGCGTGCTGCAGATGATCATCGTCACTAGCGGGCAGAATGCTGTCGCCAGCGCCGCGCCGGTCAGTCCCAGACCTGCCGGAAACATGAAGACGTAGTCAAACACGATGTTGAACATACTTCCGGCGATGGAGCCGAGCATCGCGATCGCCGGAGCGCTGTCATTGCGCGCAAACGCTGTGAACGCGTAGTTGGACATAAAAAACGGAGAGGCGGCCAGAATAATGCGGAGATACTGCTTTCCGAGCGCGGTCAGCCCCGCGTCTGCGCCGAGAAGCTGCAAGATTTTATCCGGGATGAAAATGCCTGCCAGCACCAGCGGAATGCTGATGAGAATATCCCAGGTTACGGCGGAGAGAAAATAGAAGCTGGCGCTTTTGCCCCGCGCGCGGTCGATTGCATAACGGGTTGCCGATCCGATCCCGATCATGGCTCCAATCGCATAGATCAGCCCGTAAACCGGTAAAATCAGGTTTAAAACCGCCAGACCATCTGCACCGGAGTAGACCGAGATAAAATAGGTGTCTGCGAGGATGTAGACGGAAATTCCCAGCATGCCCGCCATGCTTTGGAAAATGTATTTAAAAAATTTCTGTAACATAAAAAATCTCCCTTGTATGTATTCTCATAAACGGTAACGACCATTGTACCGAAGAATGAGAATAAATACAAGGGAGAATATGTTTTTTACAGCGTCTTGGCCCGCTCTTTAATATTCTGGTGGAAGTTGATGATGTCATGCTCATACTCCTCATCCATCAGCGGCGAGGTAATCATAAAATCGGCAGTCGCTTTATTGTTGGCGATCGGGATATCGTAAACCTGGGCGATTCGAAGAAGCGCCTTGACATCCGGATCGTGCGGCTGGGCGGTCAGGGGATCGGAGAAGAAGATGATAAAATCAACCTGTCCCTCGACGACTTTTGCACCGATCTGCTGGTCGCCGCCCAGAGGACCGCTGTTATAGCCCTTGACCGGAAGCCCGGTATATTCCGTAATCATGCGGGCGGTTGTGCCGGTTCCGCATAAGAAATGTTTTTTGAGGATCTCTTTGTTCGCCTCACACCAGTCGATGAGTTCACGTTTTTTATTGTCGTGTGCGATGAGTGCAATATTTTTTTGTTTTCGAATTGTCATTGTTAAAAAATCCATAGAATCATCCTCCTTTGCCATGATTTTTGCATAGCATCTGGATATTGTCAAGAAAATACAAAACATTTCACAAAAAAATACGAATGTTTTTCGTGAGTACATAGAAAGAGGTGTGTTTTTCTGCGTACAGGAATTGCAAGAAACATAGAAAACATGCTATACTACGAGAATAGTGGAACAGGAGGAACGAAAAAGATATATGTCTGCTGAAAATACAACAAACACAGGGGCACAAGAGGCGGAGAACGCAGAGAAGTACGCGGTCGAAGTGAAAAATGTGACCAAGATATACAGGCTGTATGATAAACCGATCGACCGGCTGAAAGAATCGCTGAGCGTCAGCCATAAAGAATACCACAAGGATTTCTACGCGTTGAGCGATCTTTCCTTTACGGTTGAAAAAGGTCAGACGGTCGGCATCATCGGTACGAATGGTTCGGGTAAATCGACGATCCTTAAGATCATTACCGGCGTTCTCACGCCGACGACCGGCGAGGTGACGGTGCGCGGCAAAATTTCGGCGCTGCTGGAGCTGGGAGCCGGATTTAACCAGGACTACACCGGTATCGAAAATATCTATATGAACGGTACGATGATGGGATATACCAAAAAAGAGATGGATGCAAAGCTGCCGGAGATTCTCGATTTTGCCGAGATTGGCGATTTCGTCTATCAGCCGGTCAAGACGTACTCGAGCGGTATGTTCGTGCGTCTGGCATTTGCGCTTGCAATCAACGTCGAGCCGGAGATCCTGATCGTTGATGAGGCGCTCTCGGTCGGGGATGTCTTTTTCCAGTCCAAGTGCTACCGCCGCATGGAGGAGATCCGCAAAAACGGCACGACGATCATCATGGTAACCCACGATATGGGAAGTATCATCAAATACTGCGATAAGGTAGTGCTGCTCAATAAGGGAGAATTTATCGCACAGGGTTCGGCGGGCAAGATGGTCGATCTCTACAAAAAGATTCTGGCAGGACAGATGGACGCGCTGCGCGCCGAGCTGGAAGTGATGAACGATTTTTCCGGGGACAAGGTAGTAAAAGCGGAGAAATCAGGAGCCGCAAGTGCGGAGAATGGTGCATCTGGAAATGAGGATGGAAATAACGATGCCGGAGATGTAAACGGCTCCGGGGCAGTGGATGGCACCGCAGAAAATGGAGTTGGTTCAGCATCGGACGGCACCGGAAATCCGGCTGGTTTGAACGGAGAAACGGCGAAAAAGCCGGGCTTGATGCGCGACAAGCTGATGATCAACGCAAACCGCGAGGAGTACGGCGACGGCAGGGCGCAGATCTTCGATTTGGGACTGGTGGACGCGCGCGGCAATATTACTAACCTGCTCTTAAAAGGCGAAGAGTTTACCATCCGCGAGCGCATCCGTTTCAATGCACCGATTCAGGCACCGATCTTTACTTATACGATCAAGGATAAGAAGGGAACCGATCTGACCGGCACGAACACCCTGTTTGAGGGAACGGATGTCCATCCGGTCAAGGAGGGCGATATTTACGATGTCGCGTTTACGCAGAAGATGACCCTGCAGGGCGGCGAATACCTGCTGTCCATGAGCTGTACCGGATTTGAGGGCGGCGAGCACGTGGTGTACCACCGTCTCTACGATGTGGCCAATATTACCGTTATTTCCAATAAGAATACGGTCGGTGTCTACGACATGGAGCCGGATGTAGCAGTCAGGTTATCGCCAGCCGGAGAGGCGGCAAAGCAGGCGGAGTCGCTCAGTGCGGACGAGGCGGCACAGGAAGATCTGCAGGTATGATAAAAGGAGATTAAGATGAAAAAAATCAATCAGGAGCTGATCGCTCTGTTTGATAAATACGGCAGTGACCGGCGTCGGGCGCTGCGGGAAAATAAGAAGCTTTCCTATCTGTACGCACTGGCAGATCTGCGGGAAAACCTGTTGGACTGGTACCAATTTGACCCGGAACAGCAGGCGCTGCAGATCGGGGCGGACGCGGGCGCGCTGACAGGGCTGCTTGCCAGACGTCTATCATCGGTAACGGTGCTGGATGTTTCCGAAGAAAATCTGGAGGTAGTACGCCGTCGTTTCAAGACAGAGCCGGAGCTGGCGGCGAAGATCCGCTATGTCTGTGCGGATGTGGAGACGTATGCGAGGGAAGCGGAAAAGCGCGGCGGAACATATGGATATGTAGTGATGATCGGGGATTTGACGGCGGCAGATAGGGCTGGACGCGCGGCGCAGATGACAGCCGCAAAACAGCTTCTTTCTGCTCATGGAACCTTGATTGCGGCGGCTTCCAACTGGTTTGGCGTGAAATACATGGCAGGCGCAGAGCGGGAGACGGGCGCACTTTCCTGGAACGAAATGAAGCAGCTGCTTCCGGGCGGGGAATTTTACTATCCGATGCCGGATTACCGGACGGCGGGAGAGATTTTTTCAGATGCCTATCTGCCGAAAAAAGGCGATCTGACCGGCGTGTTACCGGTCTATGACTGTCCGCAGTATATGCTGATGGATATGGGGGCGGCGCTCGATGCAGCCTGCGAGGACGGACGGTTCCCGGAATTTGCGAATGCATTTCTGGTTTTTTGGCAGAGACAGGCTGCGCCGGAAGCTGAGAATGCTTCACAGGACGTTATCTATGTGAAATACAACCGCACCCGCGAAGACTGCTTCCAGATCCGGACAGAGATCCGTGAAAAGAATGGAACCCGCGAGGTCTGGAAGACGGCGCTCTATCCGGAGGGAAAGGCGCACATCCAGTCCTTCGAAGAAAAATATCAGGTGCTTGACCGTCAGAATCCGTCCCTGAAACTGGCAAAACCGGAGCTTCGGGACGAGGGAATGACAGCGGTCTTTCCGTATTTAGAGGGAAAAACGCGGGCGGAACTTCTGGGAGAAATTCTGACTGCCCAGGGCGCGGATGCGGAGGTTTCCGCGATCCGGGCTGCGATGGATGAGATCTACAGCATCCGCCCGGAGGAACGCAAACCATTTGCGGTGACACCGGAATTTATCAAGGTATTTAATGCGCTGGGCGAGCTGGATTCCTATCGGGATAAAGAGACAGAAAATGGCGGCGAATGGGCTTCTTTAGGGGCAGTTCTTGCGGACGAGAGCTACAGCGCCTCCAACATTGACGCCCTTTTTGAAAATATGCTGGTGACGGCGGACGGAACCTATGCGATCGACTATGAGTGGGTCTTCTTATTCCCGGTTCCGGCTGGCTTTGTGAAATACAGGACACTGGTTTATTTCTACCGCCGTTATAAGAGTCTGTTGGGCGGTCAGGCCGAGCGGGAATTTATCGGACAGTTCCCGGAGTATGTGAAGGCGGATGAGAAGCTGCTTTCGCTTTACGAGGCGATGGAACGCGGCTTCCAGGAGTACGTGCACGGGGAAAACCAGCGCACCTACCAGGAAGATTACATGGTAAAGACGAAGACATTAGCCGATCTTTCCCATGTGGACGGAGAACTTGCAAGGGCAAACGAACGTCTGGATGCGCTCCGGGCAGAAAATTCGGAAAAAGATACGGCACTCCGCAAAGTGCAGGAGGTACAGCGCCTGACGAATAACCACGTAGCGAATCTGGACGTTATCATTTCTGATCTGCGCCATGAAAATGCAGAGCTTGGCAAGACGCTGACCTACTTAAATGGTCATGAGGCGGTCATTTTCAAGGTGCGCCGCAAGCTCGGACAGGCATTTAACCGGTGCTATCCAAAGGGCACGGTACGCCGCAAGAAGCTCGGCTACTGGAAACGGACGATTCTTCATCCGGGCAAAATGATGAAGATGTACACCACCGGGGAAGGAAAGAACCTTATCAAAGGTGATTTTGAGATCGGTGAGGAGTATCTGACCTACGGAAAAATCCACCTTCCGAAGGAAGAAAATCCGACGGTTTCCATCGTAATTCCGGTATACAACCAGATTCACTATACCTATCTGTGCCTGCAGTCGATTCTGGAGCATACGAAGGATGTGAGTTATGAGGTTATCATCGCAGATGACGTTTCAACCGATGCCACCGAGCATCTGGCGGAGTTTGCCGATAACCTGGTAATCTGCCGTAACCAGACGAACCAGGGCTTCTTGCGCAACTGCAACCAGGCGGCGAAGGCGGCGCGCGGCAAATACGTGATGTTTTTAAACAACGATACCCAGGTAACAGAAGGCTGGCTCAGCTCCCTGGTAAATCTCATTGAATCTGACTCCACCATCGGTATGGTAGGGTCTAAGCTGGTATATCCGGATGGACGTTTACAGGAGGCAGGCGGCATCATCTGGAGCGATGGTTCCGGCTGGAATTACGGCCGCCTCGACGATCCGGACAAGGCAGAATATAACTACGTCAAGGATGTAGACTATATTTCCGGCGCAGCGATCCTTTTATCCACCGCACTCTGGAAGCAGATCGGCGGTTTCGACGAGCGGTTTGCCCCGGCGTACTGCGAAGATTCGGATCTGGCCTTTGAGGTGCGGAAAGCGGGCTACCGCGTCGTTTACCAGCCAAAATCCAAGGTCATCCATTTCGAAGGCATTTCCAACGGAACGGATGTCAACGGAACCGGTCTGAAACGGTATCAGGTGGAAAACAGCGAGAAGCTCAAAGAAAAATGGAAAGAAGAGTTTAAGAACCAGTGCGTCAACAACGGCAATCCGAATCCATTCCGCGCACGCGAGCGCAGCATGGGCAAAAAGATCATTGTCGTGATCGATCACTATGTGCCGACCTTTGACAAAGACGCTGGTTCCAAGACAACGTTCCAGTACCTGAAAATGTTCCTGAAAAAGGGGTATGTTGTTAAATTTATCGGAGATAATTACCTCCATGAGGAACCGTATACGTCTACGCTGCAGCAGATGGGAATCGAGGTCCTCTACGGACAGGAATACCTGACCGGTATCTGGGACTGGCTGGTGAAAAATGGAAAAGATATCCACGTGGCATATCTGAACCGTCCGCATATCGCGACAAAATATGTGGATTTTATCAAAGAACACACGGATATCAAGATGATTTATTACGGTCACGACCTTCATTTTATGCGTGAGTTCCGCGAGTATGAGCTGACCGGCGATGTGAAGAAACGTCAGGAATCCGAATATTGGAAATCGATCGAGTTTTCACTCTTCCACAAAGTGGCGGTGTCGTATTATCCGTCCTACGTCGAAGAAGAGGCGATCCACGCCGTTGATGAGACGATTCCGGTCAAGGCGATCACGGCATATGTCTATGAGGAGTTTTTACAGAATCTGAACAAAGACTTCGCCAAACGGGAAGGACTCCTGTTTGTCGGCGGCTTTGCGCATCCGCCGAACGCAGACGCGGTGCTCTGGTTCGCGAAAGAAGTATTCCCGAAGATCCGGGAACAGATCAAGGTCAACTTCTACATCGTAGGTTCCAAAGTAACCGACGAGATCAAAGCACTGGAACAGCCTGGAAACGGCATCATCGTCAAAGGTTTTGTAAGTGAAGAAGAACTGGCAGACCTGTACCGGAACTGCCGGATTGTAGTGGTACCGCTCCGCTACGGCGCAGGTGTTAAGGGCAAGGTGGTAGAAGCTATCTATAACGGTGCCCCCATCGTCACCACTTCCGTCGGCAGCGAGGGAATCCCGGATGTAGAAAAAGTTCTCCTCGTCAAGGATCAGCCGGACGAATTTGCCGAGACAGTCGTAGAGCTCTACAAAGACGAAAAACGCCTGGAAGACCTGGCAGAGAAAACGCAGGTTTATATCCGCGAGCATTTCAGTATTGATGCGGCTTGGGATGTGATTAAGGAAGATTTTGAATAAAAAATAGTAAAAGATAGAAAATTATATATAATAAAGAAAACGATCAGGGGGATGTGCTTCTGATCGTTTTCTTGCGTAAGGATAATTTAAAGTTATCCAAGGAAGGAAAGAGCCAGCTACGCCGGCATGCTGCAGGCTCTTTCCTGGACTACCGGGTAGAGCATTTTATATTACCGATCGTTCTTCCGCAGCGCTTCCACACGTCCATACCTCCGATACATCAAAAGCTCAAATACCACCATACAAGCCCATCCAATCGTCGTACCAATCGCTACAGCCTGAATTCCCAGCCGTCCAAACAGCGCATAACTGATCACAACGCGGATCGGAATCTGCACCAGAGTCGCGAACAGGGTGATCATCAGGTGTCCGATTCCCCGGTAATATCCCTGAAAGGTATTGGTGATACCACTGATGAAGTAAAAACTAGCCATCGGCACCAGATAGGACATGCCTTGACGCAGCGCCTCCGTTTCATTCGGCTTCAAGAAAATGCCGAGCAGCGGGTGACGGCAGAACAGCACGACTACCGCTGTCAAAATAATATAAATTTCTGCAATCACCAGCATTTTCCGAAGCCCTTTCGGAATCCGGTCATACTCTTTCGCGCCAAGGTTCTGTGCGGAGAATGTCGTGATAGATGCAGCGAGGCTGTCGCCCGGGGCGAGCACGTAGCTGTCGATGATGGAGACGGCATTAAAAGCGGCAACTGCATCGACACCGAGTGCATTGACGCCGGACTGGACGAGCAGGCGGCCGATGTAGAGAATCGTCTGCTGGACGGCGGAAATGGAGCTGAAATCGATCGTTTTTTTGAGCATCGAGGTTTTCAGTTTCAGATCCCGGATGCCGAGCCGTAAGAGCGGCACTTTCGACCAGATATAGACAAAGAGGGCGAGCGCAGAGACCGCCTGCGAGATGATTGTAGCGATTGCCGCACCGGGAACACCGAGGTGGCAGATGCCAACCAGGAATACATCCAGAAATACATTGACAATGGTCGTCAGGATCAGGACATAGAGCGGCGCTCTGGAATCTCCGATCGCGCGCAGGGCGGCTGAGAAAATATTGTAAAAAAAGGTAAAAATAAGACCCAGCGAGATAATCTGCAAATACAAGGACGCCTGCGCCGATATCTCTTCCGGCGTCTGCGTCAGGCGGATAAACAGGCGGCTTCCGGCCAGTGAGATTCCGGAGAGCACGATGGTCAAAAGCAGTCCGGAGAGTACAGAGGTCGCAAATTCATCTTTCAAATGCTGGTAATCTTTTGCTCCAAAGTAGCTTGCCATCAAAATCGATGCGCCGAGTGACAGTCCCACAATCAGAAAAGTCAGGATATTCATGATCGGACCCGCCGCGCCGACCGCCGCCAATGCTTCTTTTCCGTAAAATTGTCCGACAACCACCGAATCGACCGTATGGTAGAGCTGCTGAAATAAATTTCCAAAAACAAGCGGAACCGCGTAGGCAATCAGGTGTCCGGTTATATTTCCTTTTGTCATATCACGTGCCATATGCATTTCCTCCAAATCCCAATTTATAACTAAGATTGTAGCACGGAACAGAGTGTCTGCCAAATGAAAAAATCTGTTGAATCATGCCGATTTGGAATGCGAAGCATCGACAAGCTCCCGTTACTGGGCACACATGTGTGAACAGTAACAGGAGTTGGAGCAGCATAAAACCGCCCTATCTAGTGGAAATCACTAGGGAAATGTGGTAAGATATATAAGTTAAACTGGATTTAATAGCGGTTGACAGATTGACAAAAGTAAAAATTGTATCTTTCAGTATAAAAACAGTAAAAATTGAGTTGGAAACAACAGACAGAAAGGAAGTACAGTATGCAGGCAATCATTCTGGCTGGCGGACTGGGGACGCGGCTTCGCAGTGTGGTAAGCGATCGTCCGAAACCGATGGCGCTGGTTGAAGGTAAGCCGTTTCTGGAGTATGTGCTTCAGGGGCTGAAAAAAAGCGGAATTGATGATATTATTTTTGCCGTCGGTTATAAGGGCGGCATGGTGGAAGAATATTTTGGAGACGGATCGCGGTTTGGCATCCGGGCGCGGTATGCGTATGAGGAAGAGCTGCTCGGCACGGCGGGCGCGATCAAGAATGCCGGGAAATATGTGACGGACAAGCAGTTTTTTGTCCTGAATGGCGATACATTTTATCAGATGGATTTCGGTGATTTGAGCCGGATTCAGCAGGAAAAAAATCTGGAGATGGCGCTGGTTCTGCGCGGTGTGCCGGATATTTCCCGTTATGGGGCGGCGCGCCTGACCGACGGGCTGCTGACCGCTTTTAATGAGAAAAACGGCAATACTGGGGCGGGCACGATCAACGGCGGTGTGTACCTGATGAAGCGGGCGCTGCTGGATGAGATTCCGGAGGGGAAAGTTTCGCTGGAAAATGAGTGCATCCCCAGGTGGATGCAGGAGGGAAGACGTCTCGGCGGCATCGTAAATGATGGCTATTTTATTGATATCGGTGTGCCGGAGGATTATTTCCGGTTCCAGGAGGACGTAAGAGAAGGAGACATTACATGGTAATCAGGGGAAGAGCGCCGCTGCGCGTGAGCTTTGGCGGCGGCGGTACGGATGTAGAACCATTCTGTGTAGAACAGGGCGGTGCCATTATCGGAAGTACTATCAATAAATATGCATATTGTTCGATCATTCCGAGGGATGATGACCAGATCACGGTTCATTCCCTGGATTTTGATATGACAGTCAAGTACAATGCGAAGGAAAATTACGTCTGCGATGGACGGCTGGATCTTGTCACGGCAGCGCTGCGGGCGATGGATATCAAGCAGGGATGCGAGGTTTATTTACAGTGTGATGCTCCGGCTGGTTCGGGACTTGGAACCTCCTCGACCGTCATGGTAAGTCTTCTGACCGCGATGGCGCGCTGGAAAGGAATTACGCTGGATAATTATGCGATGGCGGATCTGGCTTACGGCGTGGAGCGGATCGATCTGGGGATTTCCGGCGGTTATCAGGATCAGTATGCGGCGACCTTCGGCGGCTTTAACTTTATCGAATTTCACGGACGCAACAACGTCGTGGTAAACCCGCTCCGCATCCGCCGCGATATTATCAATGAGCTGCAGTATAACCTGTTGTTATGCTACACGGGCAATATCCATGTATCCGCGAATATTATCAAGGATCAGGTAAGCAACTATAAGAAACCGGACGCATTTCAGGCGATGTGCGAGGTAAAGGCGCTTTCCTATGCGATGAAGGACGAGCTTTTAAAGGGAAATCTCCACAATTTCGGCCGCCTCCTGGATTACGGCTGGGAGAGCAAGAAGCGGATGAGCAGCAAGATCACAAATCCGCAGATTGATATGCTCTATGACGAGGCGAAAAAAGCGGGCGCCCTCGGCGGAAAGCTTTTAGGTGCTGGCGGCGGCGGCTTCCTTCTTGTGTACTGCCCATACAACGTCAGACATCAGGTGGCGCGCCGCCTGGAAGCGGCAGGCGGACAGCTGATGGATTGGAATTTCGAACTGCGCGGCGCTCAGAGCTGGATCTGCGATGAGGACCGCTGGGACTACCGCGATATTCAGGTGCAGATGCCGGATAAGGAGTATACATTCCATGTGTAAAAATAGCTGTAAAGTAGTATTCCTCGACCGTGATGGCACGATGAACGTGGAGGTCAATTATCTTCACCGAAAAGAAGATTTGAAGCTGATTGACGGTACCGCAGAGGCGGTCCGTCTCCTGAACGAGGCCGGATATAAGGTGATCGTCATTACCAACCAGGCGGGCGTGGCGAGAGGTTACTATACCGAGGCGGATGTAAAAATCCTTCATGATTATATGAATGAGGTGCTGGAGCGTGACGGAGCACACGTAGATGCGTTCTACTATTGCCCGCACCACCCGGAGCATGGGATTGGACTTTATAAGAAAAAATGCCATTGCCGCAAGCCGGAGACGGGAATGTTTGAGATGGCAGAGCGCGATCTGCCGGAGGGCATTGATAAGGTGCATTCCTATATGATCGGGGACAAGCGCATCGACGCGCAGGCAGGAAAAAACTTCGGCGTGACCGGAGTCCTTGTCGGAACCGGCTATGGGGCAAAAGAACATGCGGAAGATAGGGCGGCTGGACTTATAAAAGAGGACGGAAGCTGCCCGGCGGGCGGTTATGATGCGTATGCGGAGACGCTGCTGGATGCGGTGCGCGGGATTTTAGGCGGGCGTATATAGAATGCGGCTCACAAAAAGATTCCGGGAGTACATAAACTAGAAAGAGAGGAACCATCGACATGCAGAATCAGAGACAAAACGGACGACCAGACGCAGCCGTGCGCATGGCTGGTCTTTTTCTGGTGCTGTTCTGTGTGGCGGCGGTTCTGATTCCGGCGAAAACGCTGTTTACGGGAAATGGTTTTTTTACAGATTACATTCATTTCACGGAATCGAAACGGATGTATGTGGAGATTGCGATTCTGGCAGTCTTGATCTTTGGGGGGCTGGCGCTTTTGAAGCGCGGACGCAGCCGGATGTACTGGCTGACGGCGGTTGTGCTGGTGTTTTCCTGGATTCATGTGGTATTTCTGCCGATGGTGGTGTCGGCGGTGTATCTGATTAGCCTGTTGGCGATCGGGCGGTTTTTGAGAAAACGGGTGTTTTTCAGGGGAACGGTCTGGGAGCGGCCTTATTTTTCTTTTTATATGGACTTCCTTTTTGGCGCCTCCTTTGCAATCGTTGTGTATTGCCTCCTTTCTGCCCTTGGCGTTGGAAAAATCGCCTGGATGCGCCTGAGCGTCTATGCTCTGGGTGCGGCGGCGCTGGGCTTTGATTTTTCCTCGATTTCCTGCCAGTGCATCAGGGGATGGCAGACGCTTTCCTGGATGCTGGATGGCAGGGACAAGGTGTCGGTTCATGTGATTGAGGCAGGGAAACAGGCGTTACTGTTCACAGGTAGGCACTTTTGGAACCGAAAGTGCCGTAAGAAAACGTG
>ENA-ORSJ01002248-ORSJ01002248.1-human-gut-metagenome-genome-assembly--contig:-NODE-2248-length-13321-cov-2.489145_pt1 | contig 13321 bp, 13 predicted proteins | sample MGYA00242191_ERZ509158 | MGnify/ENA primary metagenome ERZ509158 (study PRJEB26280, sample SAMEA2338623) | human gut metagenome | biome: human gut; feature: human-associated habitat; material: faeces... | reverse complement strand
TATCGCTGATCGAGTTTTCTGTTGGTATCTCCATGATCATTATGTTTATCGTGACGATGACGGAGCTGAATCAGGAAATGTATGAGCTGATAAGCAGAGAGGGCAAGATAAAGGAAAGACTTGAGATCGCAACGATACTGAATAAATGCATTGCTGAGTTGATATCAGGAGAAGATGAAGATGCGGCAATCTCCAATCTGCTGCGTATTATCAGTGGGTATTTTGACGGAGATCGCAGTTACATTGTTCAGATCGATGAAAAGAGGAATGTTTGTACAAATACCTATGAGTATGCCATGAACGGAGTGACTGCTGAGAAGGATAATCTTCAGGAGGTTCCCATGGAAATGCTGGATATCTGGATGGACAGCTTTCGGAAAAATGGCCTGTATTATATTCCGGATATTGAGGAGGAGCAGGGGCAGCCGTATTATGAGACTCTGAAGATGCAGGACATTACCAGGCTGCTGGCCGTTCCTTTAAACAGTGACGGAAAGATCATAGGATTTCTCGGGGTAGATAATCCGAGGCTGCATTATGAGGATCATACGCTGCTGTCGTCCATACAGTACTTTTTAACGGACAGCCTGAAAGCCAAGGAGCGAAAGGCGCGTCTGCAGTACATGAGCTATCGTGATATGCTGACGACCTTGTATAACAGGAACAGGTATATTCAGGTTCTGGAAGGCATGCAGGCAAAAACAGTGATAAAAACAGGAGTAGCATATATTGATATCAATGGTCTGAAACGGGTGAATGATCTTTACGGACATGAGGCTGGAGACAGGCTGATCATAAATACAGCGCGTTCCATGCTTGCGATTCTGCCGGAAAATGCTTACCGGGTAGGTGGCGATGAATTTGTACTCATCTGTTTTGACATGGATGAGAAGATTTTTCGAAGTAAGGTCCGGGATATCTGTGACAGCATTGCTGCCAAAAGGATCAGTGTTTCTGTTGGCGTTGTCTGGGAGGAAAGCTCTTCGGAGCTTGAGACAATGCTGAGAAGAGCGGATGATCTTATGTATGCGGAAAAAAAGAAATATTATGAAGAGCATGGAACGATGTGAAGGTATGCAGCAGAGTGTAAGGGGAGGTCAGAAGAAAATTCTGATAATGCTGTGCCCGGTATTTTTATACCGGGCACTTCGTTTGTGCTAAAAGAAACGCCGGAATAAAATACCGGACGAAATTTTGAAAGATTTTCTGTAACGTTTTTGAGATCAGTGCGTCTTATAAGTGAGAAGGGAGGAAAGAAGAAAGCCGATGAATATTGAGGAACTTTACCGGACATATTTTGACATTGTATATCGGTATATCCGTTCTGTCTCACAGGATGGATCACTGGCTGAGGAAGTGACCCAGGAGACATTTTTTAAGGCACTGAAAAAAGCAGATCAGTTCCGTGGTGACTGTGATGTGCGGGTGTGGCTTTGCCAGATTGCAAAGAATACGTTGTACGATCATCTGAAAAAGCAGAAAAAGCAACTTCCCGGAGAGGAGCAGCCGGAAACAGCAGAAAGCCATGGCGGAGAAATTTTTGAGGAAAAGCTGGCACAGCGGAGTCAGGCTATGGAGATCCACAAAGTGTTGCATGGCCTTTCGGAACCGTATAAAGAAGTTTTTTCCCTGCGGACATTCGGAGAGCTTAAGTTTAGTGAGATCGGAATGCTTTTTGGAAAAAGTGAAAACTGGGCGCGGGTGACTTATTACCGTGCAAGAGTAAAGATCAGAGAGGAGCTGGAATATGAAGATCACATGTGATGTAATACAGGATCTGATGCCATCTTATATAGATGGGATCTTAAGCGAAGACAGTCGGGCACTGGTGGAAGAACATATGGGAACCTGTCAGGAATGCAGAAAAATGTTGGAGATCATGAAAGAAGAGCAGGGAAAAGAGCAGAACCAAATGAGATTATCTGCAGCCACACTGAAAAAAATCCGGAAAAAGCTGATAGTACGCAGAGTTCTGACAGCAACCGTGGCAGTTATCCTGACACTCATCGTTGCGGCAGCAGGTTATAACCACTGGTATTTCAATGAAAAATACATGACTCTGGAAGACAGCGGAATGTACGTAAAAGACAACTGCCTGTATTCTTCCAATAATCTCATCAACCGAATGAAAGTACAGTACACAGAAGATGGAAAAACAGAGTTCGTCTACGCCATTGACGCGCCATATGCAGGAACTCTGGAGCTGAAAGGCGATGACATGCTGCTTCAGGATTTTTCCAAAAAGACAGAGGAAGTATCACCGGAAGACGACAGCACCCCGGAAACGGTAACAGAGGTTTATTATATGAGTGAGGAGGCCAGAAAGAAGAGCCTGGAATTAACAGAGCTGGAAGCAAAGGGAGATCTGGATGCAGCGGAGAAAATTGTGGATGAGATGAAACAGGAATCGAAGCTGATATGGTCGGAACAAGAGGATAGAAATACCGCATCGTCTATGTTAAAATAAAACCTGGACAGTACAGTGAAAAAGTTCTATAAAAATTCTGTGCTGTAGGCAAAAAAACAGACAGCAGTGAATTTACGTATTTACTGCCGAAGAACAGGGGGACATAAGATGTTATTTGTATGCTATCCAAAATGCAGTACCTGCAAAAAGGCTCAGAAATGGCTGGATGAGAGTGGCGCAGAATATACATTGCGTGATATTAAGACGGACAATCCAACTGCAGAGGAACTGAAAGCCTGGTGGGAAAAAAGCGGTCTTCCGCTGAAGCGTTTTTTCAATACCAGTGGAAATATTTATAAAGAGATGAAACTGAAAGATAAACTTCCGGAGATGAGCGAGGAAGAGCAGCTTGCGCTTCTTGCAACAGACGGGATGCTTGTGAAACGACCAATCCTTGTTGGGAAAGACAAGGTGCTGGTGGGCGCTAAAGAAAAAGAATGGGAAGAGTATCTGAAATCATGAAAAAGAAACTGAATTATGCGGATATCGTTAAGGAAACCGTGATCCTCACCGTGGCAGTGGCGATCATTGCAGCGGCGGTATATTTTTTCCTGGTGCCAAGCCATACGTCGGTCAGCAGTATTTCCGGTCTTGGAATCGTGCTTTCCAACTTTGTGCCGCTGCAGCTGTCGGCTATTACCATGATCCTGAATGTGGTATTGCTGATCATTGGATTTATTACCTGTGGAAGAGAGTTTGGAGTTAAGACGGTTTATACCAGTGTGATGCTGCCGTTGTTTCTGGGATTGTTTGAGATCATTTTTCCAAATTTCGGTTCCATGACAGATAGTCAGGAACTGGATGTTCTGTGTTATATTCTGGTAGTGAGTGTGGGACTTAGCATTCTTTTTAACAGGAATGCATCCTCAGGCGGACTGGATATCGTGGCGAAGATCATGAATAAGTATCTCCACATGGAACTTGGAAAAGCCATGTCTCTTTCCGGTATGTGCGTGGCACTTTCCGCGGCGCTTGTGTATGATAAAAAGACGGTGGTCTTAAGTATTCTGGGAACGTATTTTAACGGAATCGTTCTGGATCATTTTATTTTTGACAATAATATCAAGCGGCGTGTCTGCATCATCACGAAAAAGGAAGAGGAGCTGAGGCAGTTTATCATTCATGACCTGCACAGCGGAGCCACGATCTATGAGGCCATCGGAGCCTATAACATGGAAAAACGCCGTGAGATCATCACCATCGTAGATAAAGGTGAATATCAGAAGCTGATGAAGTTTATAAACCAGGAGGACCCGAAAGCGTTTATCACGGTTTATAATGTATCGAATATGCGGTATCAGCCGAAGAAATAAGAATATTTTACTGGAATAAAAAAACTCCCGGGACAAAACTCCCGGGAATTTTTTTGCCATATTTTACAGGAAAATATATTTCAGGATAAACAGCACTGCCAGTACATACATCAGAGCGCTGATCTTCTTTTCTTTTGCCTTACCTGTGATCAGGTTGATTGCTACGTATGTGATAACTCCCATGGAGATACCTTCGGAAATGCTGTAGAAGAACGGCATTGCGATGATACATACATAACATGGGATCGCTTCGGACATGTCGCTGAAGTCAATGCTGATGACGTTGCTGAGCATGTACAGACCAACGATGATCAGTGCCGGAGCTGTGGCAAAGGACGGGATTGCCAGGAAGATCGGTGACAGGAACAGGGACAGACCAAATAAGATGGCTGTTGTCACTGCGGTAAGTCCGGTTCTTCCGCCTTCAGATACACCGGAAGCACTTTCTACGAAAGTTGTAGTTGTGGATGTACCAAGAACAGCACCGGCAGTTGTGGCAACTGCATCTGCAAGAAGAGCGCCCTTGATATTCGGGAGCTTGCCTTCTTCGTCCAGCATGCCGGCTTTGGAAGATACACCAACAAGAGTTCCAAGAGTATCAAAAAGATCTACAAATAAAAACGCAAACAGGATAACAAGGAAATCCAGTGAGAAAACTCCGTCAAACTGCAGTTTTGCAAAGATCGGAGAAAGACTCGGGATGGAAAGTCCGTTGCTGAAATCCGGAAGCAGGTTGTAGAAACCAATCTCCGGATTCGGAACATAAAGTCCGGCGAACTGACAGATAATTCCAAGTCCCCATGTGATCAGGATACCCCAGAGGATATTTCCCTTTACATTCTTAACAACAAGGATTCCTGTTACGATGATACCGATCAGAGCCAGGATAACTGTGATTCCAACGTTGTTGAAGGAAGCCTCCACGCCCTTGGCTGCGTTATATCCGTCAACGGAAAAAAGCTGCAGCAGTGTGGAACCGCCGATTACGATGTTGGCGTTCTGTAATCCGACAAATGCGATGAAAAGACCGATACCAACGCTGACTGCGGATTTCAGATTCAGAGGGATCGCATTGAAGATCGCTTCACGTACATTGGTAAGTGAGAGAATGATAAATACGATACCTTCTGCAAAAACTGCAGTCAGTGCATACTGCCAGCTGTATCCCATGCCGATAACAACAGTGTAGGCAAAGTATGCGTTCAGTCCCATTCCTGGTGCCAGTGCGAACGGGTAGTTGGCGAAGATCGCCATCAGCAGCGTTCCAAGGAAGGCTGCCAGTGCGGTAGCTGTGAATACAGCTCCGGAATCCATGCCGGTCGCAGACAGGATGTTCGGGTTAACTGCCAGGATATACGCCATTGTCATGAAGGTGGTGATACCTGCCAGAACCTCAGTTTTGGCGTCCGTTTTGTTTGCGGACAGCTTGAAAAGTTTTTCTAACATATTCCTTTCCCTTTCTTAAAATATGTTTTAGACAACATGTCCATTTTATCATATATAAATTTTGTGTGCAATTGTTAGTCTCACAGATAGCGCTCTGTGAGGGGATTTTTGGCAAAATACTTTTACAAACTGGTGATTTGTGTGTAAAATACAGGAAAGAGAATGATGGATTTATCCTGCGATGAAAGGAGTGTGTCGAATGTCTGCAAAAAAGCTGAGGACCATTACCAGTGTGATCTGTTTCCTGATGATCTTTGCATATGTCATATATCTGCAGGCTGTCTGGAGCAGCCTTCCGGAGAGAGTACCGATCCATTTTGACCTCCATGGGGTACCGAACCGGTATGGAAAGAGGGGCTTTTTATTTTTTGAACCGATCCTGGCACTTCTGATCCTGGGACTTATGATGTTCTGTGAAAACATTCCACAGGACTGGTGCAATTTTCCGGTGGAAGTAACAGAGGAAAATAAAGAACAGCTGTACGAGATCGGAATAAAAATGATGTCCATGTTGAAGCTTACAGGGGTTGCGGTCTGTCTGTATGCCGGAATAAGCGGGAATTTAAGCCCGGCCCCCATGTGGCCGGTATGGATCCTCATCGGCGGATGCTTTGGAATCGTGATCTGGGGAATCCGGGCAATGAAAAAAGCCGGTAAGGATCAGTGAGTGGATGATCAAAAAGGAATGATAAAAAATAAGAGAGGAATGACAGGCATATATGGCAGATACAAGAACAGATGAGCTTTACAGAGCGCTTCAGGATAAAGGCTATCCCGATGAGTTATGCCGGGAGATCGCCTATAAACATATGAATACTGATTACACAGCCACCCGGATGCTGGGATATTTATACCGGGTGACAAGTCCAAGAGTGGATGATGTGATCGATGAAATGCTGGCGATCTTAAGCGACCGGGAGGCAATCATCCAGAAGAAAGAGCTGGAACATGCCCAGGCTACGATCAACAGTGTGTACAGGGATGGGCTGTAAGACAGAGTTGAAGGGATTTTTACTGGCTGTTATTGTTGATAAATATGGATAAATATGATAAAGTTACTGTAACAGTCAGGACACAGTCAGGCAGATGTTTTCCGAATCATAACAGGGAGATAATTGTCATATTTTTCGCTGTATCTGACAGAAGTACGGAAAAGAAATGGGAGGAACAACGTATGCGAAATTTAAAAAAAGCATTATGCGGTATTATGACAGGAATGATGATCATTACCGCAGCACCGGCAGCAATTCCGGGAACAGGATTTGTAACAGAGGTACAGGCGGCAACCATCGGAACACCGAAGATGGTATCCGTTAAAGCTGTAGGAAAGAGCACCGTAGCTGTGAAATGGAGTGCTGTAAAAGGCGCGGCAGGTTACCGTGTTATGAGAAAGACAAACAGCGGTAGATGGGTAAACCTGAAAGATATTGCAGGAGCCAGCAAGGTTTCCTATTCCGATACGAAGGTCAGCGTAGGAAATAAATATACTTACACAGTAAGAGCTTACACAAAGAACAAGAAGACCATGAGCAGCTACAACAAAACAGGTCTTTCCGCTGTTGCCGGAATCAGCACACTGAAGCTGAGCAAGAGCACATTATCTGTTTTTGCAGGTTCTTCTTACACACTGAAGGTTACAGGAGCTAAGATTTCTCCTAAGTGGAGTTCCAGCAATACCAAGGTTGCTACAGTCAGCAGCACAGGTAAAGTTAGCGGAAAGAAAGTGGGAACAGCTAAGATCACAGCCAAACTTGGCGGACGTACCTTCACCTGCACAGTTAAGGTAAAAGAGAAACCGGTTTATGAGGCAAGTGCCACAGTTAAGAATAATTATGCGAAGCTGATCAATGCGGTTAAGAGTAATGGTGGTAAGCTTACTTATGTTTCTGGTACCAGCAGTTCAAAATTTACCACAACGATTACTTATTCCAGCTCAGATTCTAAACTTCATATCAGTCATATAAATAATATTGCTAAAGTAAATATTTACATAACAGGAACAAAAATCGATCAGATAAAGGTTTATTGTGAGGAATTTAATAATAAATATGTTTCAACATTAGATGCAACAACCTGGAATGGTTCTAATCTGAAATTTTATAATACCAGAACCAATAAACCAGGAAGCGATGACAGACAGAGTATGGCGAATACATTCACAAGTATTACATTTGATGCAGTAAATAAAATTTTACAGTCAAACGTAAATCTTACTCTGAAAAGCCTTGGTTTTACAAGATATAACGGTTAAAAAAGCCGGATATTATTTGCGTTTAAAGACATAACAAACCGAAAATCCCGAAACTGCAACAGCATTTCTGATATAAACAACAGATCAGAAACAGCAGCAGTTCCGGGACTTTTTATTGGAATTGGAAATACACGCGAGATTTTCTGAAAATACTTGACCTAAAGTCAACTTCATACTTTATACTATAGATACGGATATCGGCGGCTGGAGATTTTCTGCCGCTGATATTATGTTATAACGTGTAAAATACCGGGCGACGGAGAAATTTTTTATCCGGAAAATGTAAGATCAAAAAAGGAGGATACAACAATGCTGGATGGAGCAAAAAAACATTTTGTTTTTGGTTACATGAGACTTCCAATGAACGGTGATGAAGTGGATATCGAGCAGACCAAACAGATGGTAGATTATTTTCTGGAGAATGGGTTTAACTACTTTGATACTGCTCATGGTTATCTTGAGGGAAAAAGTGAGAAAGCTATTAAGACATGCCTCGCTGACAGACATAAAAGAGATGAGTTTATTCTTACCAATAAACTGACAAATTTCTATTTCAAGAAAGAGGAAGATATCCGTCCGCTTTTTGAGCAGCAGCTGGAAGCCTGTGGAGTAGAGTATTTTGATTATTATCTGATGCATGCACAGAGTGCGGAGATCTTTAAATACTTTAAAGAGCGCCATGCATACGAGACTGCTTTTGCACTGAAAGAAGAAGGAAAAATAAAACATGTGGGAATTTCCTTCCACGACAGAGCAGAAGTTCTGGATGCGATCCTTACCGAGTATCCGCAGATCGAAGTGGTTCAGATCCAGTTTAACTATCTGGATTATGAGGACCCGGCAGTACAGAGTAAAAAATGCTACGAAGTCTGTCGTAAGCACAACAAGCCGGTGCTTGTTATGGAGCCTGTAAAAGGCGGAAGCCTTGTAAACCTTCCTGAGGAGGCAAAAAAGTTCTTGAGGATCTTCACGGCGGAAGTCCTGCAAGCTATGCCATCCGTTTTGCGGCCGGATTCGAGGGAATTGAGATGGTTCTTTCCGGTATGAGTACCCTGGAGCAGATGAAGGATAACTTAAGCTTCATGAAAGACTTCAAACCGCTGACAGAGGAAGAGCATGCAGCAGTTAAGAAAGTCTGTGACATCATCCACAGCAAAAATCTGATCCCATGTACAGCCTGCAGATACTGTATTGACGGCTGTCCGAAACACATTTCCATCCCGGATCTCTTTGCCTGCATGAACACCAAACAGATCTATCATGACTGGAATGCAGATTATTACTACAACAACGTGCATACTGTAGATCACGGAAAAGCATCCGACTGTGTGGAGTGTGGAAAATGCGAGAAGGCATGTCCGCAGCATCTGAAGATCCGCGAACTTCTGAAAGAGGTTGCCAAGGGGTTCGAAAAGAAATAAAAGCGAAGCGTAATGCGAACGCCCATCTGAAAAATTGAAAAAATCGTTCATAATAAAATCCCTCTGGAAAATGTCCGCCAAAAGACATTCCCAGGGGGATTTTTGACTCTTAATACAACGAGATCACCGACTGCCGGTCCACGATCTCAACATCCAGGGCAGGCTGGCAGGAGGAGCTGACAGAGCCGGTGCGGATCTTTTCCAGGAGAAGACTGGTGGCAAGGAGTGCTTTCTGGGGGATGTTCTGGGAGACGGAGGTCAGCTTGGGCAGAGTGTACTGGCACAGTGTCAGGTTATCATATCCGATCACAGAGAGATCCACAGGGATGCGGTAGCCGCCCAGGCGGGCACCCTCCATAATTCCGATGGCACAGATATCTGCCGTAGTTACCGCAGCGGTAATTGGAGAGCTGTTGGATGCGATCTCACGGCCGGCCTGGATACCGCCCTCATAGGAAGGAGAGTACTTATAAACGTAATCCGGGTTAAAAGGAATATGGTTCTCCTCCAGCGCCCGTTTATAGCCATTGAAACGGTTGGCAAGAACGTGGCTGCTTTTGTAATCGGCCACAAAGGCAATGGCGGAATGACCGTGATTGATCATATATTTTGTGGAAAGATACATGCCTTTTTCATCATTGGAGGTAATATTGATGAGATTGGGATGATCCAGCTCGCAGTCAAAGGTGGCGATGGGGCAGGTGGCGGAATCCATCAGCTTTGCCATGTATTCGCCGGCGGCAGGATAAAGAATGATGATTCCGTCTACATTCCAGTTCTTCAGAAGGGAAATGATATCCGCATTTTTTGATACAGAGCGGATCATGGTGAAATATTCATTCTTCTGCAGTTCTTTTTCGATAGCACCGATCATGGTGCTGACATAAGGGTTCTCAAAATAGTTGGTTCCCAGGAGCACATCTTTTTCATCGAGGGAAATGATGATGCCGATGATATGGGATTTTTTATTGGATAAGCTCCGGGCATTCAGGTTGGGAACATATCCGTATTCTTCTATGATCGCATTGACCTTGTCTCTGGTTTTCTGGGAAACGCGGCTGGTTTTGCCGTTGATCACATTGGAGACGGTCATCATACTGACGCCGGCCAGGTCTGCGATATCTTTTAATGTCATACTACACACCTCTGTTCTTCCATAGCAGTTTTCGGGAAGGAAACTGCTGTCATACATACATATAAAAAATTCTGACACATTTCTCAGGTAAAAATACAATGAAAAATCCAGAATTTATGTATCCTCTTATTACAGGTTTACAAGGTTTAAACACGAAATATAAATGTTCGAAAAAACGGTTTATAAACTATATATATTATAGTCCAACATAGTGAAAAAATCAATGTACGATTGCGGGAAAATAAAAAAATGCAGCCTTGGAATATGAAAAATGCACAAAAATCCCATATAAATACTAGAAAAATCGACGAAATAATAAAAATATATTGACGAATCTCTATGCACGTGATAAATTAACAATAGATTTATCGCTAAACTAAAAGGAACGGAAAACGTAGTCAAAAAACGGAATTTTCAGTATTGCGATCTCCCAGTTCCTTTGGACATGGGAGGATTTCCTGTGCCCATACCTGGTAATTACAAACAAAGACAAACAGCTTCTTGCCGTTGGTCTTAAGATGTTTAACGGACAGTATTCCACAGATTATGGTGCACTGTTTGCGGCAACTGCCATTTCCATCATCCCGGTACTTCTGATCTATCTGTTCTTCCAGAAACAGTTTATCGCCGGAATCGCAGCATCTGCTGTAAAGGGCTGATGGCATACAGATAATAAACGGAGGAACATAAATGCAGGACATATATAAAGTAGAAACACATCCCCTGGCATTAAGCGAAAATATGATCACAGGGGACAAATACAGGATTACTTTTCTTACAGAGGGACTGATCCGTCTGGAGTATGATGAGGAGGGCGTATTTGAGGACCGCCCCACACAGATGGTGTTTTTCAGGGATTTTCCAAAAGCGGACTATCGTGTAGTGCGTACAGAGGATGGGATCGAGGTCCATACGAAAAGAATCCACCTTATTTATAATGAGAAGGAATTTACCAGCTGGGGCTTAAGCATTCAGGTAAAAGGAAACTACAGCATCTGGTACCACTACGGAGAAGAGATCCATGATCTGAAGGGAACCGTCAGAACGCTGGATATGGTGGACGGAGCAACAGAGCTGGAGCATGGTATTCTTTCCAGGTTCGGATATTCTCTGGTGGACGACAGCAGATCGCAGGTGCTTCTGCCGGACGGCTGGATCGAGCCAAGAAGAAAGGGCATCAAGGATCTGTACTTCTTCGGATACGGACATGACTACAAAGAAGCGCTTCATGATTTTTACAGACTTTGCGGAAAAACACCGATGCTTCCAAGGTTTGCTCTCGGAAACTGGTGGAGCAGATATTATAAATATTCTGAGGAAAGCTACAATGAGCTGATGGATAAATTTCAGGAAAAAAATATCCCGTTCACGGTTGCCGTTATTGATATGGACTGGCATGTGACCGATGTTGACCCGAAATACGGAAGCGGCTGGACCGGATATACCTGGAATAAAGAGCTCTTCCCGGACCCGAAGCGTTTCCTGGAAGGTTTACATAAAAGAGGAATGCGTACCACATTAAATGTACATCCTGCAGACGGCGTACAGGGCTGGGAAGAAATGTATGAAGACATGGCAAAGGCCATGGGTGTGGATTATGAAAATGAGGACCCGGTAGTATGCGATCCGGCAAGTCCGAAATTTATGGAAGCCTATTTCAAATATCTTCATCATCCGAGAGAGGAAGAAGGTGTGGATTTCTGGTGGATCGACTGGCAGCAGGGAAGCAACTGCAAGATCGAAGGGCTTGATCCTCTGTGGATCTTCAACCACTTCCATTTCCTGGACAGCGCCAGAAACGGAAAACGTCCTATGACTTTTTCCAGATATGCAGGTCCCGGAAGCCACAGATATCCGGTAGGTTTTTCCGGAGATACCCATATCACCTGGGATTCCCTTGACTTCCAGCCCTACTTTACATCTACCGCTTCCAACATCGGTTACGGCTGGTGGAGCCATGATATCGGCGGACATATGCTTGGCTATAAAAACGACGAGATGACTGCACGCTGGACACAGTACGGGATCTTTTCCCCGATCATGCGTCTCCACAGCTCATGCAGTGACTTCAACGGAAAAGAGCCGTGGCGTTTCAAAAAGGAAACAGAGGTTGTCATGGAGGAGGCTCTCCGTGAGCGTCACAGAATGATGCCGTATCTTTACACCATGAACTACAGAAGCTATCAGGAAGACCTTCCACTGGTGGAGCCGATGTACTATGAATATCCGGAAGCACCGGAGGCATATGAGGTAAAAAATCAGTACTTCTTCGGTGACCAGCTGATGGTGGCAGCAGTGACAACACCACGGGTAAAAGATCTCAACGTAGCGAAGACAGCAGTATGGCTGCCGGATGGGGTATGGTATGATATTTATACAGGTCTGCGCTATGAGGGTGGACGAATGGTGGATATGTACCGTACTCTGGACAGTATCCCGGTTCTTGCAAAAGCAGGCGGTATTCTGGTGATGACCGATGAGATCCGTGGAACAGAGGCGGAAAAGAATCCGGAAAGCCTGAATATCCGGGTATTCCCGGGTGCTGACGGAAGCTTCAGATTGTATGAGGATGACAACGAAACCTGTGCTTACGAAAATGGTGCCTGTGTATTTACGGAAATGGATTATAAGGAAAAGGATCAGGCAGTGTTTACCATTCATCCTGCACAGGGAAAAACAGAGCTGATCCCGGCAAAGAGAGCTTATACCGTGGAGTTCTGTAATTTTGCGAAAACAGGCACAGATACTGTGAAGGTTCTGGTTAACGGAGCAGAGACTGAGGCTGCTGTAAAATATGAGGAGAAGCTTCAGAAGATCTGTGTGGAAGTGGAAGCAGACACAGCGGCAGAGGTGCAGATCATTCTCGCAGGAGAGGTAGCGGATAATCGTATAGAGAAACGTATCTTTGATTTCCTGAACCAGGCAGAGATCAGTTTTGTACTGAAGGACAGATTATATCAGCTGATCACAGCAGGAAAGAAGCTGCCGGTTCTTTTATCTGAGCTTCAGTCCATGGAGCTGGACAAGGATCTTTATGGAGCACTGATGGAGATACTGACTGCGTAAAATATGAATAAAATCGCGTTTCCAAACCATACTATCATTATTATCAAAAGAAAGGATGATCATAATGATATTAAAGGAAAAAGAACGCACAGTGATCCAGGATCTTCAGACACAGGAAAAAAGCTGCATTGAAAAATACGGAAAATACGCACAGCAGGCCAGGGATCCGGAGCTTAAAAGCTTATTTCAGACTCTTCAGAAAAAAGAGCAGGAGCATTACGA